>Ga0335075_10003588_pt1 | contig 24528 bp, 20 predicted proteins | sample Lox_Sample_24_FD_206723 | JGI IMG/M metagenome (GOLD analysis project Ga0335075, IMG submission 206723) | Soil microbial communities from Loxahatchee National Wildlife Refuge, Florida, United States - Lox_Sample_2.4 | ecosystem: Environmental > Terrestrial > Soil > Wetlands | place: USA...
GAGAGCGTTGTCACCGAGCTGAAAGGGAATTCAGTGTCCCATTCTCGAGTCCTCTGGTTTTGTTTCTCGTTTCTCGTTGCTTCTGTGCACAACACACCATAAGTGCTTCAATAAATTAAAGTACGGTATATTACATGCATCACTGGATCAACGGCCGCAATAGGGGGCAGGACGCGTCCGCTTATTATTGTCCTGCCTGGACCGGAGCCTCCGATCCAGGAAGTGCACCATCCGCCACAGAGGTGCAATTTGCGGCTATCATTACCGTATGTTGGGTTGATTCCCGGCAGAACGTGCAGAATTCTCCGGTGCAGAAATACAGTTTGGTCATGTGACCGTATTTCCGTGGCAGTGCAAACCCAATTCCAAATCGCATATGCCTGTCCGTCGAAATATGGTTGCACAAGCCTTAAATGGGCCCCCCAAAGCATGGCACATACTCGGCCTGCCATTGGTTCTGGTCAGTACTACACGCGGAAATTAGTATGTACAATTAGAGTGCTACCAAAGACCGCCCCACTCGCCGAATTTTAAATTTAGAATTCTCCGCAACCAACAGTTCATCACCAAACTTATCCTTATTAACTATTCCCAACCTGGTATATAAAAAGAAAGTGAAATTAGAGTTAATGCTATTTACAAAGATTTCAGAGCAAATCCTCTGCAACAAGATTCCTTCTTCCTCGGCATCTGTCGTCTTATTTATTATTCCGTCCACGCCCTACATCTCAAGAATTGTTTCTTGGACGGAAAGCCTCAGCCAACTTCAAATATGCAACGCTTCCAAATGATTTTTTCCCTAATTTGCCTCTTAATCTCATCTGTCCTCGCGGCCACTGCCCCATTCCCCAATAGTACCACTACAGCTACTCCGAGCATCTCGAGCAAGGACCCGCCAGCCTCAAAGAGTTTAACCTCCACCGCAGCGACAAACGATTTCGTACAATTGCATGATGTTGCAACACTAACCGTTTCTCTACACTGCAGTGCTCAACCAGACCAAGTGACCATTACAAAAACGGAAACAACAACACAAACAGATCACCAAACACAAGTGGTGACAAGTCAGAAGACCGTTACCGTGACCAGAACGGAACAGAGTGTTTCTTTTGTAACACATACTTCAACAATTACCCTTACCGTCCCTTCGGTTCGGGTAGTGACAGCCCAAGACGCCATCACTGTTACCCAGAAAAGTTTTCAGTTTGTTACATCCACGGAAACGACGACCGATACTCGAGTCACGAACATCGCGGCGCCGGTGACAGTAACAACGACAATCTTCAGTACAGTCTCGATTGTGGACGAAATCACTAGCTTTGTCGAAAGTTTGCAAACGATAAAACTGCCAGGGACTACCGTGACTACAATTGAGCTTTCAATATCTACCGATTCCCTCACAACCACAATCCTACAAACAACGGTATCTCAACTCTCCCTTTCCCGATTTAGTCTAACAACCTTATAGTCTGAGTTCATTACAGACGTAACCACTGCAACAACTACGTCCACCTTACTAGAAACAACCACAACCACTGTCTCTGACGTCCAGACACTCACTACGACACTTGTTACAACTACCACCACTACTCCTTCCTGTCCTTGTCTAACTTCTGCTGCATCCATCCCAGGACCCTATTCAGCAATAATCGGCGACTTAAGTGGACTGCCGGGTCAAGCAGAGGTCGTCAGTACGGCGCAAGATCTCTGCAGCTGCTGTCAAGCGTGTACGACTGGCAATTTTTGCTTTGCTTTTGGTATTGTGAATGGTGTTTGTACGATTTATGAGGATCTCATAGGATTTTGTCCACAGGCTGCTGGCTATACGTCCGGTACGAGCCCTGCGAATTTGTATGCTGGAGGGTGTGCTGCTGGACTAGGGTGGTACAACGTTTAGTTAGCTAAAGCATGGATAGGAGAAGATAGAACTTTGAAGATAAAACTGCAGAGTAGAGATTGCTAGAGATTGGCTTCAACTGGAACTAATGGAAAGGTATGGCATTGACTTTCAGATAAATGTCCCAAATGAGAGAACGTGGTTCCTTTTAGTTGTAACTTGCAGCAAATGTGAATAGGTCTTTTCAGATTGTCGAACGATGGCAAATGATAAAATTCCCAATCGTAATTTCTATCTACACTGCCCTAATGTTGTTACAAGATTGTCTGTTGCGGTTGAAAGGATGTAGTGGAGCAGAAAGTAATACCGAAATGATTGTAATCGTGACAATCAGCAATGTCAGGATATGCATTAGACAGAACGTCAGATACTGTCGCCATTTAGGTAGACGGACAATGTTTTGAGTGAAATTGGTTACTGGAAGAGACGTCCACTTCAAGCACACTGCACTCCGACCCCAAAAACAGTGACAGTGCTTATCTCGAGAATTTGAAGATCTTTATGTATGTTCCTAACAAATTTGTGTGGGCAACGAGGCTGCTAGAAATAAGCCTACACAGCTCCTCACTCTGCAAGGGAATAAATCTATTTCTAAGGTGTTTTAAAGTCCTAAACATTCTTTAATAAAACGCTCGAAACTGAAGTTCGGACCTAATAAATTGGGCAAGTACAATAGGGGCCGAAAAGTAGTACTTTAGCTGTAAAAAGGGGGGAGTTCGTTCACATGCCGGCGACTGTGCCATACATGTCAGGGCCAGCTCTGGACCGCAACCGCGTGTGGCCCCAACTCTAAGAATAGAGTTCGGAGACGGCTGATGCCAGACGAGTCCGAATTGACACGTGCGATTTACAAGTGTGGAGTTATGCATATTGAAATGAATGACGGGAATATAATTTAGGGAGCGGACCGCGACGCCCGGATGCCCGGTCCGGGCACCAATCACGGTTTTATTTTTCACCACACCGCGCAATAGAACATCCTCGTGAGACCTGTGAAAAATCTCGTGTAGGTCCACGAACAAAGCCAATCCTAATTGATCACACTGGATTGATCACTGTAAATTGTTCCAAAATGGGTCGTCGCCTTAGCTATCAAAAGCGACCACTCTCTCGCCCCCAGGTCCCACTCGGCCCCACCGCGGTTAATCCTAATTCCGTGAGGGTGGATAAAACGTCGTTTTGAAACACGGTCCGAATAGGCTACGTCTGAAAGCCTATATGCCCCGAGCGGAGTATCAATTCCAATATATATTTATCTTCCAAGACGTCGCTATCAAATTCGATTGCAAATGATTTCGTCTGGTCGCCACCCGTCGGTTCTGCACGTCGATGAGATCCAGTCACTGAGCTCGTTTACGATTGATCTCAGCATAGACACCAGTGACGAAGCTCCTTCCCTAATGGCGTCTCGCTCCACAGCGCTAGGACACAAAACACCATCACAACCACTAGGCGGTCCGGCCGAGATGTCTCTGGCAAACATAATTGCAATTTGCGGGGACGGACCCAGATGGTATTAAACTGCCTTTCTTCATGGTTGTCTAATTACAGGAGGCGTCGTAATCGGGACGGTACTAAATTTGGTAACAACCGTGTTGGAAGAAGAGGCACACCTAGCTGTGATGCCTGTCGAAAACGAAGAAACAAGGTGCAAGGACATTACGTCGCCTTCGCTAATAGTAGTGTATTTTCGAAGCACCAGAGGCTCCCTGTCAGTTTTGCGAATCGCGCAACTTGAAAAGATGTGTCAAACACTTGGGGCCCAAAACGGAAGCACGTTTATTAATGTGTCGCGGGACTCCGATACCAAGCGATGAGCTTTCAGTGCCGTTGGAGGACCTGGAGGCTTTGCACTATTTGTACACGAATAATACTCATATCCTGTGTGGTACGCTGAAGTTGGATGTACTCGCCCGCCTTTTTTCTCATGTATACGGACCTTCAATGCCGTACGGCGGACTTCGTCACATAATCATCGCAATCTTTATGTCCAGATCGGGGACTCGGACAGCAGCTAGGTGCCCCAGCCTAGTAGAGCGGCGCCACGTGGACGTTACTTTTGCAGAGCTTAGCCGAAAGTTATCGAACCCAAACGGCATCCACGAGAGCGATATTTTTATTGCCTATCTCCTGGCGCTGTGGTCTTGCGATGTTGATCCGACGGCCACAGAAGTCCACATTGAGGGAGTTGTTGCCATCTTGCGTCATCTGTCACGGAAAATGGGTTGTCAATTCTTGGACTCGCCGATGTTCCCTTTCTGGGCATTTTTGCGAGACGAAATTCTCTGGTTAGCTCGGAAATGGAACAGTTACCATCGTTTTTGTCAGGACTTTCGTGACATACTCGGCCCAAAAACAATCCAGCAACGGCAAAGATACGAGAGCGAGCTACGTCGAGTAGCGATGTTGTCTCAACCTCAGGACACAGATGGAAAGATCTTTTTCGGACGCAGCATTAACACAAGCGTACACACTATGATAGAATTGGCCAACATCCTCGAGCGAGGCTATCGTCGTTCTGAAGAAGACCCCATTATGGAATCAATCCTCGTAGAACTCCACATTGAACAACGGTCAATCGAACAGAAAGGACATGAGACTCTCCTAGACTTGGATCTGAAGCCGCTCCAACATGGCGACTACGTCGCAGACTGGGAGATCGAGGCAAGGGTTGTTGACCATATTCATAATCTTATCGTGCTCTATCTCTGTCGGCTCGCGACTCTCGCGCTGGAAGCCCCTTCCATTGAGGATGGCTTAGGTTCACCGGCTGGAGTTGCAGCTTCTGCAGCTTTGATATGGGTTCTATATCGGGGTAGGGGTTTCTTTTTGGCAGGGATTCAAGGCAACAGGGTATTTGGAAAGGGTACGTACTGTCGAAGCCAAGTAGCTGACAAAAGGTCTTGGCTCCTACGAAGCTTATCGAACAAATATGAATTGGCCATGCATACGTCTTCTAAAAGCAATGTCGGCAAGGGCACCCAGTGATTGTGGGGTCAAGGATGCCGTGAAGAACATGAATGACCTTGCTCGGGATTTCGGACGATTCCAGGAAGTGTTCATCAAGTACGACGCCCTCTAGGATTGACTAACTCTATCAGACGGGCCTCGACGGAGTTGATTTCAAACGAGTTAGGCGTGGCCTGTTTTAGTCCAACAACCACTATAATAACTCCTACAACCCTTGGAGACTGGTCGCTGGAAAAAAGCCGATTGTTGAACAAGGCACAACGGGACCTACATGCATCGAATCTCTGGCAAGCGCCAAAATGAATTGGATTTTTTCGGAAAATGGAAATGGGGTTTGTCTCCCAAAATATGGGCTTAGATCTCCGTCTGTGCGAAAGTATTTTTAGACTTTGATATAATCTACATAAGATTAGTAAAGTTTATCATTTCGCGACCCTCACAATTGGGTTGTAACATGACTGAGTCGTGGTGACAAGTTGTTAACCGAAGTTAACGGTGTTTTCTCTCACTTAGTGTTGAGCTTATTAAGATTATTCAACGCCATGTACATATATAAAGCTAGCATGTAGTCACACTTCATGTACACAATTAATTCGCTTACAGTCGTATAAACTTCTACACTTACGGGATCGAGAAAGGGAAATGGAAGTAATATGCTCACTGGGCTCGGGCGAGACTTTCAATATACGTGTAGGGTATTCACTTATATCACTTGCAGCTCAATTGCGAAGGTAAAATCGATCCCCGACCTCGAGGGAAATCGAGGGCGTTTTATACGAACTATTTGTTAGGCAGTCCACACACATCGCAAGTCAGCGATTGTGCGTGGCCTCTCGATTGTGTTGCGTAGAGAGACAAAAGTATGCGAAACTATCCCTACTACGTTACCGCGGCCGCTATTACCAAGTCTGCTACTTAATATGATACCGAGCTAATCCTATTACACAGAAGACGTAATTCTTGAGGAGAGGACTGATAAAAATCGCCCTCGCAATTCGGTTGTGGTCGAGATGTGAAAGCTCTGGTCCAGTTCAAAGAGACAGAGAAACTCCACCTTCGCGTCTATATATGTAATATCGTGCCTGGACCAGATTCAGTGGACACACCATAATGCCATCGCCACCCCAGAGACGCCATTTGCGGCTACAAGTACCTTGGGCTGATCCTGCCCGAATGTCGAGAGAAGTGCAGAATCATTATAGACTTTCTCTCCTGTGTGGTTGCACAAGGAATACTATTGATTGGTTGCTGTCGGCCACTCTGTTCTGTAGGCTGTGGACAGTCGGCTTGTGTTGGCGAAAGCACAATTCAATTCCGAATGCGGGAAATTCGGTTTTCGGACGGCACTGAATTTTTCGTGGGGGCGCAAACCCAATTCTTGTGCGGCTTAGGAAATAATCTTTTTGGTTATGAGGCGTATTTCCGGGCGGTCATGCCCGTTTATGTAACCCAGAAAACAATAATCGTTTGTTCATACGTACCGTTAAGTTTCCCGATGTTAAAAGCGAAGTTATCCGCCTAGGCCTTTTCCCCTACGACGTGCGCAACGAAGCAACGACTTTCAGGGGCGTATTTACAAAATACAGACAGTAGAAAGTATGGCGGACCCTCTTTCGATTGCAGCGAGTATTGCGGGTTTATTATCTCTGACTCATGATATTTTATCCGCTCTGATCAACTATTCGGAGAATGTAGGTGCATACCGGAAAGAGTTTATGAAGATCACAGAAGAGGTTCGTGGCCTCTCTGCAGTCTTACATGCCTTGCGGCTTGTGATTGAGCGCATGGAACAAGGTGGATTCTCCATGCCGTCGGTCAGAAATGGTTTGAACCTCTGTCTCTGCGATATTGATGGATAAGGGATTAGGGGCTTATCGCTACAAGAACTTCGGAATTGTGACCAAGTCCTACGAGAAATTCAGCTCTTACAGTTACAATATACCCCTCGTTCACATCGTACTTTCCGAAATGCTTTCTCTGCTGTCAAGCAGGCTTCTCAGTCTGGGAATAGAGACTCCTTGTTGACTCGATTAGAAAGGCACAAAAATACTCTTCACTTATCGTTACTTGCTATCTCATTGTACCTTTCCAAGTTGAGTGATAATTAATAAATGGTAGAGATGTTGGAGCCCAGGAGCTGGAAATAGCATTAGAAGAACGCATCGCCGCTGCGAAAGAAAGGCAGGATGCACGAAATGAGAGAGAAATGCAGACTCTTAGAAGAGAAGGTTGAATTTCTTGACTTATTGAGCTAATATGTAGACGAAGAGCGAGACAAGATTTTACGGTGGTTATCTCCCAGCACTTTTTCTGAGACACATGAGTCGCTCCGAGCCAGGAGGGTAGCAGATACAGGGACCTGGTTCCTTCAATGCGAGGAGTTTCAGCGTTGGTTTAGCGGTCGCGGGGCCAACGTTCTGTTATGCCACGGTATAGGTATACTCCGGGATCAGTCATGACCGTACTAACCAAGAGCCGGAGCAGGCAAATCATTTCTGGCGTTCGCTAGTTGGTTACCTCACTAACTTTTGAACAGGTCCGTTTGTATCGACTACATCAGACAGCAAGTTCAGAGGGATCAAGCCCCTGTGCTCTACTTCTATTTCAATTACAAAGATACTACACAAACTATCTCTAAAGTGCTGTCGATACTTCTTAAACAACTTGTGTCACCGTTAACGGCGATCCCAAAAGAACTGAAAGAATTGTACATCGACGCATTGAAAAATGGCTCGAAGCCATCTTTAGTTGAGTTAAAATTTCAAGTCTTCGAGGTTATAAAACAGTCTGCTATTGTATATTTAATAATCGATGCTTTCGACGAATGCGAAGAGCAAGAACAGGAAGCAATGCTTGACCTTCTCAGCGAACTCGGCCGATTACCAACCCGAATCCTTGTTACAACACGGCCCCATCCATGGAAGATCCACAATCTCTCGCCAAACGCAGCGATCGAAATGAAATGCCGCGATGAAGACGTCCAACTTTATATACAGGAGAGATTGGCAAAAGAGCGAGGCTTATCGCAAGAGATCAAAAGTGCTATTCTTATGAAGCTGAGGAGTGCGGCGCAAGGAATGCATGACCAACATTGTCTTCTGACCCTAATGAGCAGGTTTCTTCTTGTTCGATTTCAACTGGATCATATCTTGTCCGAAATTGAGCCACGTGCGATCATGGAAGCTATAAATACTGTACCGAGTGATTTGACGGCGGCATATCAAGACATTATCACGCGGATTGAACGGCGAGGAAAGCGAGCAGTGGAATTTGCGTTACGTGTTCTCTCATGGATTTTTCATGCTCCCAGGGCGATGGCCCAGGCCGAATTATGTGAAGCTTTGGCTGTACGTCCCGGCGATACCGAACTCAACAAATCACACCTGCTGGATCCGCTCCGACTTGTCGAGGTATGTGAGAGTTTAGTGGTTAGTAATGAAACGACTTTTGGCTTCACTCATTACACAGTACACGAGTTCTTACGTGCAAATAACCACCTACTGTTGACATCAGCTTCCCTCGCTGAGACGTGTCTCTCATACATCACATTTGATGTATTCCAAGATCCGTGCTTTCTTCTCAGGGGTCGTAAGGAAACCTTCCAGAGGAGAATAGAAACATATCAATTCTATCGATTTGCGGCGCACTATTGGGGTAATTTCGCCAGCGGTATTCCGGAAAACCATCCAAGACTCCGCGTTTTGGTATTGCGTCTATTGCGCTCCGAAGGAAAGATTAAATCGCTGGAGGAGGTTATGTGCAGTGATACAGAGATGTTATGGCTCGATTGGACAGACGGATTATTTATTGAGGGTGCAACTGAAACCTTCCTTCATGTTATCGCGAGGAACAATTTGTCTGTCATCTGTAGGCTAGTGGTAGAGAAGGACAGCGAAGGACATCATCTTCCTTTTTTGCATGGAGCAGCGGAGCCGGGAGACGTCGTGTTGTCTCCCGAGGTACTCACGGAATCACAGGCAGTCCTTGCAGCCCTCCAAAGTGTGGCTCCACGGCTACTCACCAGCCGAGGGAGGGCGGGGTTGACTGCAGCAGATTGTGCAGCGATTCACGGAAACCAATACATCGCGGGTTTGCTCGGGAACATAGGCGCTGAGTTCACCGGGACTTGGAAGCTGGAAGACTTGGAATTGTTGGAAAATGACATGGAAATAGATTGAAGTTTTGGAAAATTTGGCACAGACCCAGTCCTATATATATAATCCCGGCATCACTCCCTGTATCTATAGTCCTGTTAACACAGCCCTACTGGATTGTCGGGATTAGTGACAATGAAGCTAGGACTGGGTTTAAGGTACCTACAGTGACTTTTTATACTTGTTTCGATGGATTACTGTTTGTTTCCATTGCCTTCACAGTGGCAGAGGTATTCATGAATTTCAAACGTTACAAATTAATAAATACCATATGGAGCCAATTTTCGAGTAACCTGACTGGTCACCATAATGCCGCTGGGAAAAATAAAAATGTGCTGATCTTGCCCTTCCCCCTGACCAGTACAATGTCAAGCTCTAGTAATTGTGTTCAGACGTTTTGGGATCAAATGTCGGCTTATTTGAGATCTGAGCCATTTCATAACAATTCGACCCTCCCGAAAGTGGAGGATGAAACGATATTAAATTGAGCCTGCACGGGCGCGGAAGTACGATCTCAAAACCGGGAGTAGTAGCCTTTCTAACAGTCATGATCACTAGAAGCTCCATTAGAATTTACAACAACATTGTTCTTTGCGCCCCCACAGAAATACGGTGGGTCATGCGACCTCATGTAGTTTGAAGTTTCGCATTTCAATGAGAACCGCAATGCGAAAGAAGGGCCAGTTCTGCCACTAGCAGAGGGATGTTTCCTCTGCGGAAGGAGGGATTTCCGGTGGAAACCCCCACCCCATTTCCAGTCGTGTGACCTCGAACCTTCTTTCTACCTCGGATCTTCCTGGTGCACGTTGGACTATTGATAAGGCTTTTTTCTCTTCCCCACACTTTTCATCCTGCGATAAGTAATTAGAAATTTTCGAACCTGATTCGCAATGCGAATTTTTCTTATATCTTCGTAACACTTCTGTCCCCAATCCCTTCATCCTCAAACCCGGGCTCTTTGTTCGAGAAAACAACGACATATCTGGGGATTAAGTCAACCGATTAATATATCGTAAACATGGACACCGGAGAGTTGGTGATTGTCACCGATGGAGCGAGAGGTATGAATGGCTTAGATGGGTACAGCCACGTGGGACATGCAGCTCCAGAATACAACGGTAGTGACCTTTCAGTTTATTTTTAATGATCGTCAGGAATGGACGGCGGAAACGCAACAGCGCCCACCACTGGTGCAGATGCGTTGACCATACATCTTGAATTCGGCCGTCCACAACTTGAAACTGCTGGAAATCTTCGTGATCATATTACGGGATTTCTTGACAGGCACCCTGGGATTTGCGATCTGCCTCATGCTCACTCTCAGGCACGTGGAGAGCTGGATTTTAATCTCGACACATATGGAAAGATCTCGTTGTCTGCAGTCGGGGGCACTGGCGGTGCAGGGGCAACCGGAGGAAATGGCCAAGGGGGAGGGCATGGAAGGAATGGATTGAATGCCACGAGGTATCAGAACGGCACTGACGGAACTTCAGGTAGTCTCGCACTAACATTTTTGGAAACAAAGTGCTGACAAGCAAGGTTTTCCCAAGCATGTAAGCCGAAACTCATGAAATGTAGGCGGAGATGGCGGAAATGCAGGATATGGCACATCCGGAGCTGACGGTGGACGAGGTGGTGATATTAAGATCGTCATTAAAGAAGAAGATGTCGATTTACTCGTTGCAATGCCAACTCCGGACCAGGCTGGTGGAAAGGGAGGCCCGGCAGGACGCAATGGTTTTCCAGGGGTAGGTGGTGTCGGTGGTATCGGTGGCCAATCCTACACATGGTAAGTATGTGCTCGTAACCGCATCTTATATAATTTCAGGACCGAGACTCATTTTACTACTGATCGTGATGGGCACGTTCATACCTACAATACTACTCATACGAACCCCGGCGGTCGTAATGGCCTTGATGGCAGACCTGGAATGAGGGCCCAATTGGTTCCTGTCGATGGGAATGAAGGCCTTGCAGGGAATTTGAGAATTTATATATCGGAGCCAAACGGGCACTTGATCGGGCCGTACACTTCGCCATTCAAGCACAATATCAAGTCTTTCGACTTCGTTGATAGCAACGAGGATCAAATCCTTGAGTATGGAGAAGAGGTCACGCTTCATAACTTCGTTGTGGAGAATCTTGGTAAACTATCCTTTGACATGTTCCTTAACGATTAGGGGACATGCCTTTCCCAAAGGCGTTGGTTAGCATGCACGGGCAGTCCACAAAGTGGTTGCAAGCCCCAGAAACTAGGCTTCCCGTTCCTCCGCTTGTTACCAAAGGCGCCACAGCTCCTATCCCAGGAAGCATCACATTCAAGATTAAACAGCGTGCTGATGTCATTCCAGGGGCAGCAAATCAAGACATGGATGCTTTCACACTTCGTGGGCATATGTCGAAGATCGAAAGGGACATTCCGAGCTTTCAGTTGCCCAGAAATATCATAATTCAACACCCTATCCAAATCGTAGCAGAACCGAAACATCTCAGATGCCTCGCCCCCGGGAAGCAGACATTATTCATGTGGACGGTACCCAACTTTGACAGGACGCGCAAGCTGATTACAGTTGAAAAACATCAGTTCAAAACCACTTGGTCGCCAAAGTCCTTCAGGGAGGCTGATAGAAGCAGTAGTTTCCACAGACTGTAGCGATGTCCACATAGGCCCGATCGCGGGCAACGTTGTTGACAAGGTCAATCTTCTCGTCGACTGGCTACCGAACCATGAAACTTTGGATCAGCAATTGCGTATCAGGGTTCTTCCCACAGCGCAGCCCTACGAGCAACTACCAGTCAAAGTCGCGTTGCGCTTTTCTCGTCCCGACCAGACATGGCCGGCCGAGTCGAGCTGGATCGAGACTCGACGAGTCGAGCCGAGTAATTGCGAGTCGAGCCTAGATTTCTGAGGCAATGCTCGACTCGAAACTCGACAATTGGGCCCAAAGCTCGGCTCGAGCGAGTCGAGCTTTGGGATGGGCTCGAAAAATCGAGTCGAGTTAGGGGTCGGGTTCGACTCGACTCCATTCGGCTCGGCTCGCTAGGCTCGATGATTAGTATGTAGCGTACAAAATAAGAGATTTAGGCCTCAAAACAGCGATTATGTACGCTACAAAGCAGAAAGGTAAGTATATATGTTGGAAATTGTTGTCGTTCTACTGTAGCGTACAAAACAGACATTTGAGATCTTGAAAAATCGATTTTGTACGCTACAAGCTAGTATCTCTCAGAAACGTATTTTTTAGTACGAGCAAGCACAAAAATGAAATTGCAGCTAGCTTTAATGAAACTACAAGCGTAAATAAACAATCGAGTTGCAAATCAAGGCTTTTAACGCTAAAACCCTTCGGTATAACCACCGTTCGCCGCCAAAACGTCCTTTACTCACGTTGGCATTTCTGATAGTACTACGTCTTTAAACTTGTCTCTGAACCAAATATCCCTCTATGCTTGCTTGAAAAAGTAAACGTAATCATTGATGTCCACATCTGTGTCGCCTGTGGCTTTGTGAGATAGGAAAATCTAATATATCTATAGTATTCTACATCAAATCGTAGTTGTAGCGTACAAAATCGTCATTTTAGGAGCTAATTATGCTATATTGTACGCTACAAGGTTTCCAATGATACACCATCGCCAAAATAGGCAATTATTCCTTGTAGCGTACAATTCAGCCAAATTAGAACGAGTAATTGCATTTTTGTACGCTACTAGTACTAATTTCTCTGCTCGTCGAGTCGAGTCAGAGAAAAAGGAAGCTCGACTCGACTCGAAGCGAGTCGAGTCGAGTTTCAAAAACCAGGCTCGACGCTCGAACTCGATCGAGTCGAGCTGAATGCCGAGCTCGATAAATCGAGTCGAGCCCACCCTTAGGCTCGACTCGAGCTCGCAATTGGGCTCGAAACTCGACTCGGCTCGACTCGGAGCCATGTCTGGTCCCGACAACAACGACCTCTCTCTTATTCAGTATTATGGTCTCCAAGTACAAGTATCGGACATTTTTCATTATCATCCCGAAGCAGATGTTCTCCTCATTACAAATTCACAGACGCCGAGTGATGAAGTCGAATTGTGGAAGTCGCTCGTGTGCGATAACCTGAATCGGAAAATGGACATCTGCAATGTTAGCTTAGAAGGTCATTTTGATGTGATGTCTGGCGATGATGAAACGCTCGGTCAGAACATTTTCAAGTTTTACAACGGGAAGCCCATTATCATGGTGGGCAACGTTTTCCCTTACTTTGACCGTGGCCAACGACAGGCAATCGATCTCGTTCACGAAGATGATATCAGAGATGCGTTATTCAACGGAAGCAGCCTTTATATCTCACAACTCCAGACCTTCAGTAAGGGTAGCGATCATGTTCCTCGTCTGTTTGTTGCGAGCTCGTTCTCCAAGACCCTGGAATTCAAAACAGTCAAACAACTGGTTGCGGGCATTGTCGAGTCCCGAGCGCGCAAGGACTTTTTCACCACGAGATTTTTCTGCTTCCCGAGAAAGAAAGGCCCTAACAACAATAGTCGATGCATGCAGAAGGGCAAACGTGCCTCCAGCGAATTGTTCAAACGACTGCCGCACCTTCGTTTTATGTATTCATGGGAACCCGCAACTGATGTGCGATCCAAAAGGGCTGGGAGAGTGGAGGTTTTTCCATGTTTTCCGTTCGGCAATACAAAAATGTTCTTTACAAGTGCGCCGAATAACGGTCAGTTTGAGTCACTGCACACGTTCTCAATTTTAATCTCACTCGAATTCTCGATGCGACTAGAATTCCTTTGGAAGGAGCTCGAACATAACGTTCCAAACAAACTAATTGTTGACGCCGTCGAATATGACTTGGTTCACGAAATAAACCGGTTTTCTCACGCCAAACCCGGATGGCCTGATCCGTTTCCTGGCGAATTGATATCTCATCTCACCCGTTTCAAAGCATTCTGCAGCTATGACTCTACTCGGCCATTCTCCTTGGAATCCCTTGATCGAATGATATCTCTCCTTGGAAATCTCACATTGCTTGGAGATTGCTGTATCGGCAGCTCGCCGCGTTTACTGACGTTTGGCACGCGACGGAAGGCATTGTATTCCATCCTCACGACACAGATCGAGATGTTCCTGAAGAAGCATTATATTAGTGCAAAGAACAATGATGCAAGTCTTCGATATTCTCGTTATGTCCGAGATAAGACGAAACAGCTCAAAAGTGTCGGCCTTCCACAAAGGAAATCAACCTTGATCAAGGAGGTCTTTGCTAAGATGGGAATTGGTATTTCCTACTTCAGTGATACGACGGACGTCTTTGATATTGAAGCATTGGGCAATATTGAACTCAGTCCGAATGGGCGACTTCTTCCACAGGCTCAAAAGATTCAGCGAGCAGCTGATTTGGCTCATGCAAAGGAGGAGGTCATCAGAATGTCCTAAGATTTATCCTGTATTGTTTGCTCTCGTGCGATTGGTCTGATGGCGTGTTAGTTACAAACGGGTCCTATGTTTCGTTTACGAGGATGGTCGGATACGTATCTTAAATGCGGTGTTTGGTGCTAGGACTAGGAATTAGGGAGATTTATCTACTGTCGTGGAGGATACAGCAATTGCTGATCATACAATCATTACTATCTAGGAAGGGCGCACCCATTGCTACAACTTAGGTAAAGTGAAGTTTGCTGAGCTTCCTGTATATTTATACCTGTTAATACACCTATGCAGCCTAGTAATATGGTCTTGGCCGTGGCTGCCAAAGCATCCATTGCGATGGACGCCAACGCATGTAATTACTAAACAAGTGCAACGGAACCCTATACACAATAGAATCTCTGCCAAGCAGTGCACCAATGTGTTGTATGAGTGGAGCACTGTCGAGTTTTCCGGGGTGAAATTCGGTTTTCGGACGGAATTGAATTTTCGTGGGGGTTACAAACCCGATTCCGCTGCGGGAAAATCCGTTTCGTGTGAAACTGAATTTCGTGGGGCGCGCGAACTCCTTTGTCTTCGAAAAACTATTAAGGTTGGTCATGCGCCATGCAATTCCATTCAAAGGGAGGGGTAAATTTAACTATGTGGTGCATCCAACTTTTGCCTTCCCTCTAACCCGAATTGTGAACATCACCAGTCGCCGGGGTTAGAATCATCCCAAGCATCAGAACACCTAACGTCATGTCTTCCAAACTGCGATTTGGAATCTTCAGTAGAGATAAAGGCAGCAGGGGCGACCACAAAGAGTCCAAGGGGAAAAAGGGCAGCCATCAACGAGCCGCGGTTCCGTCGTCCCCACCATCCTCTAAAAATACCACGACTATTCCTGCAACAGCCGGGAGTGCCGATGAATCTACTGAGGTGCCTCAGTCTCGTGAGCAAGTCGCGATTGGTACAACTACGTCTCCTGTTTCGCGACCAAATGATATTGCCATTTTAACGCCTCCTCTCCCCACCACCGCAGTCAATCCCGCAGCGACCACGTCCCCAATCGAACCAGAACAACTTTGGGACCGAGCCTATGACGACCTCAAAGCCCACGAGTCTAAATTGGTATTGGCCTACGAAAAGGTCTTGTCTCGGGAATTCGACAAGGCTGCCCCAAATTCCGTACCACTGGAGTCTCAAATCAACACGATCGAGCAAATAGAACCGACGATCAGGCGGTCGCAGATGCAACAACTCGCCCAAGCCGGTCTGAAGAAGACAGAGGCAGAAGCCAAAGTGAAGCAGAATATCGGAAATGCCATGCACGTCGTCCTATCCGCAAAAGATATCGTAAGCTTCGCAGTACAGGCCTGTCCCCAAGCCGCTCTTGCCTGGACTGGTGTTTGCTTTGCCTTACAGATACTCTTAAACCCGACTGATGAGTCAAAAGCCAATCGAGAAGGAATCATTTACGTCACATCTAGGATGGAGTGGTATTGGAAATTGTCAGACCTCCTCTTCGAGGAGAATAAACCCCAAGTCGATGGGGGCTCGTTCACGGGACTGCAATCGGAACTAAAAAATCGAATCATTGATCTCTACAAAACACTCCTCTCGTATCAGATGAAGAGTGTGTGCTCATACTACCGGAACCGAGGGGTCGCTCTTCTGGGCGATAGTATCAGGCTTGATGATTGGAATGGCAGTCTGAAGACTGTCCAGGATGCTGAGACCGCTGTTCGAAATGATTCCGAGGTATATCGTAGCACTAAAGTCTGGAAACATCTTGAAGAGCTGGTCAACATTGCAAGGAACCACGAGATGAAACTTCTTGGCGACATCTACGCGGCCCTTCAACAGCAGAGCTCACTGCAAGTAGAAAGAGAGGACTACCGAGAAGATAACCAATGCTTAAAAGACTTACGCGCACGCTCTACCAACCCTATTGACGACATGATACGCATTGAAAAAACCAAAGGTGGTCTGATCGAGGATTCGTATGTGTGGATTCTCAGCCACAAAGATTTCATTGATTGGAGAGATGGAGATGAAACTCGGCTGCTTTGGATAAGAGGCAATCCAGGCAAGGGCAAGACGATGCTTCTAATCGGCGTTATCAGGGAATTACAGAAATCAATTCAGCCTTCGAGTCTCCTGTCGTATTTCTTTTGCCAGGGTACCGATTCGCGATTGAATAATGCCACAGCAGTGTTAACAGGGCTGATGTACCAACTGCTCATGCAACAACGGTCCCTTATCACGCACCTCCGAGAACAGTACGACAAAGCAGGGCAACAGCTGTTCAACGACATTAACGCATTCGTTGCGTTATCAAAGATATTCACCAAAATGCTGGAAGACACACGTCTTACAAAAGTCTACTTGATCGTGGATGCTCTTGACGAGTGCGACTCGGGATTGCTCCAGCTCCTAGACCTCATCGTTCCAAATGCGTCCACGACATCCTCTCGAGTGAAATGGCTTGTGTCTAGTCGTAACCAACCAAACATCGAGGAACGGTTGACGATTAAGGATAGCAAAGTCGAGCTTGACCTTGAATTGAATGCCGAGTGTGTTTCTGGAGCCGTTGCCACGTATATCGATTACAAAGTTTCAGAACTTAAACAAACAAAGGGATACGACAGCAACCTCTCTGACCAATTGAGAGACCAACTCCACCAAAAAGCGAACGATACTTTTCTTTGGGTTGCCATCGTTTGTCAAGAATTAGGAGAGGTGGAGAGTTGGGACGTTCTGCAATTACTCCAAGAAGTTCCATCTGACTTGAAGGGTCTGTACGTCCGAGTGATAAAGCAGATCCAGCAGTTGAAAGGTCGAAGCGTGATGTTTTGCATGCAGGTTCTTTCCACAATGACACTTGCATATCGTCCACTTCATTTTCTCGAACTAGCGGCATTGGCTGACTTGCCAAAAGAGGTTTCTTGTGAACAACAGAACCTAAAAAAGATCGTACAGATGTGTAACTCGTTCCTTATCATACGAGACAGCACAATCTACTTCATCCATCAGTCAGCTAAGGATTTCCTCAGCACTTGTGTGGAGATTTTTCCTAGCGGACAGACAGAGGTCCAGCAGAGAATAGTGTTACGATCGCTACAAAGTATGGATGAGAAGTTGCATGGAGACATATATAATCTACAAAAGCCCGGTATTTTAATAGACCAAGTCAACTCTATCAATCCAGATCCTCTGGCTCAAATTCGATATGCATGTATATATTGGGTCGGCCATCTCGGTGAGGTTGATAGGAGTCTGCGTGAGAAAATTTTACATGACGATGGGGAAGTCCACGGATTCCTGGAGAAGCACTTCCTTCATTGGCTAGAAGCTCTCAGTCTAATGAGAAACGCGGGAAGTGGAGTGGTCATGATAAGAAAGCTGAGGAATTTGCTTGCTGAAGGTATTGATGAGTCACGATTGCTCGATCTTGTTCGAGATGAACTACGATTCATTCTGCACAATAGATGGGTCATTGAGAATGCCCCTCTTCAGGTGTATGCATCAGCGCTCGTATTCAGCCCAGTTCGCAGCTTAACAAGAGGGCATTGGAAAAGAGAAGAACCAGCTTGGATTATAACTAAACCAACAGTGGAAAGTGACTGGAGTCCATGTCTTTTGACACTGGAGCACAATGACAAGTGGCCTAACTCAGTTGTGTTCTCACATGATTCTCGGCTGCTGGCGTCGGGTTCGCAAGACAGAACGGTAAAGATCTGGGATGCTGAAACAGGTGAATGCCTAAAGGTACTGTGTGGTCACAGAGGTTTTGTCAAGTCAGTGGCCTTCTCAGGCGACTCACAACTGCTGGCATCTGGATCATGGGATCTCACGGTCAAAGTGTGGGATACCGGGACAGGCGAGTGCCTGAAGACACTGGAAGGTCATATCAAAGGGGTCTGGGATGTGGTTTTCTCACACGACTCACGATTAATTGCATCGAGTGGCCAGGATGGTATGGTCAAGGTATGGAATGCAAAGACGGGAGAATGCACAAGAACGATTGAGAGCCATGGTGAAAGTATCAGATCGGTTGTCTTCTCACACGACTCCCGACGCCTTGTTTCTGCTTCACGGAACGGTAAGGTGGAGATTTGGAACACAAGCACTGGAGTTTGCCTAAAGTCGCTGGTAAATGAGACGGACATCGCACTCTCAGTGGCATTCTCTCACGACTCGCGATGGCTTGCGAATTCAGTTTGTAATAAAATCAAGATTTGGGATGCAGAGACATATGAATGCCTTCATAACCTTGAGGATTATCATAGCGAGTTCATTCCCTCGGTAGTGTTCTCCCACGACTCAAGGCTTCTTGCATCGGCTGGTTCGGACGGCACCATCAAGGTATGGGACGTAGAGACAGGCGGTTGTCTAAGACGACTTGAGGGCCATGGAGATGTAGTTGAATCAGTGACATTTTCACACGATTCAGTGCGACTTGCGTCCGGTTCGCGAGATGGCACGGTCAAGGTCTGGGATACAACGACGAAGGAGGTCAGTCAGAGGCCGCAGCGTCATAGACAGTTGGTAACTTCGGTGATATTTTCTCACGATTCCCGGTCGCTGGCATCGGGTTCCCCTGATGGCACGCTTAAAGTCTGGGATGCGAGGACGGGGAACTGCCTGAGGACGTTCATTGGCCACAAACGCGCGGTTCTGGCGGTTGTCTTCTCCCATTGCTCCCAGAGATTGGCATCAGCTTCACTGGATGGGACAGTTAGGGTCTGGAACTCAGTGACAAGTGATTGTATTCACACACTAGCGTGCTCTGATGAGGCTTGGTCAGTGGTTTTCTCGCATGACTCACTATTGATTGCCTCGAGTTGCTGGGACGGTTCTATCAGGATCTGGGATGCATTGACCGGTGAGTGTAAGAGGATTCTGGATAGTCATCGCCGCTATGTTACCTCGGTAGTGTTCTCACATAATTCATTGCATCTAGTGTCATCTTCTTGGGATGGCACGGTTCGGATTTGGTACGTAAGGAGCGGGGTATGTCTACATACGCTGGAGGGCCATAAGGATTCGGTCGATATCGCCACTTTCTCTCACGATTCGAGGCGAGTGGCATCGGGTTCATCAGATGGCTTGGTTAAGATCTGGGATGTTGAAAGCGGGGAATGCCTAAAGACATTAGAGGGCCATCACGGCCCAGTCACATCTCTGAGTTTCTCACACGACTCGAAGTACCTTTCTTCGGCTTCGGAGGATTCCTCTGTCAAAGTATGGGATGAGTGGACAGGTGAGTGCATAAAAACACTCGAGAGCCATGGCCGCCGTGTTCATTCGTCGGTCTTCGCTTATGACTCTTCTATTTGTGAACCTGTACCTGACGCTTGTCAGACAATTGCCGATCCGAAAAACTCCAATGCGACTGCTCCGATGGAGCAAAATGTCATCGAAAAAGCCAAGTGGCATGGTTATAGTCTAAATTCAGATGGATCCTGGATTAAATGGCACACCCACAATTTGCTTTGGCTGCCGTCAGAATATCGAGCTAGTAGTTTTGCAGTTTCTGGCAATGTCGTTGCAATCGGTTGTGGATCTGGGAAGGTCATCATAATGCAATTATCGCCGGCTATGATGAACCATCAATCATAGTGACTATCCTATACTTAGCCAGCGCTATATATAATATATTAAATGGATTGTCGGGATCAGCGACGATGAAGCTAGGACAGGGTTTAAGGTACCTACAGTGACTTTTTGTGCTGGATTACTTTTTGTTTTGATTGTTTTTGCAGTGGCAGAGATATTCAACAATTTCAATCATTGCAAATCAATAAATACTACCAATTTTCGAGTAACCTGACTGGTCGCTATAATGCCACCTGGGAAAAATGAAAATGTCCTGATCTCACCCTTCCCTCTGACCTGTATTGTGTCAAACTCTAGTAATTGTGTTGAGAGGTTTCGAGATGAAATATTGGCTTGTTTGACATCCGAGTCATTTCATAACAAACTCTCGAAAGTGGAGGATAAAATGATATCAGTTAAATTGAGCCTGAACCGGAACAGAAATATAATCGCATGACCGAAACTGCATTCCTTTTCCTCCTCGAGCACGTGTAGGACGTCTGGTTGCAGAGACTTCCAATTGGGGTCCATAAGGGGATCGGGTTTCTTGACGTAAGGCTACTTACACGTGACGTTATCCTGACTGCAACGAAGCCTTCCCGGAATCGTACGCCTTATCGTAAATCTGGTTAATCTATTACCCATTACCCAGCCCTTCGAGTAAATCCTCACTCTCTGAGGTTGTCATACCGCACCTTCTTCGACTACGGATGTGATGGACGCTTTCTACTTGAAGTGGACAGTGTTTGTGGGATTAGCTCTGCTGTTTGTCCTTTTGTTGGTCATCGTCTCGTTCAAATTTATGTTAACAACTAGTCACTACTTGGCCGGCATTGTCGGGATCCATTACGACAAATACCAGGCCCTTTTATCGCAGCTGTAACTCCATATTACCTCGCTTACGCGAACTTCCGCGGCAGTCGGATCACATTAATTCACAAGCTTCATAATAAGTACGGCCCTGTGGTTCGGATCGCGCCGAATGAGCTCTCCTTTACCAATAAATCTGTAATTCCGCAGCTGTACAGTCAAACGACTGAATTCATGAAAACCTCAAGATACGACAATTTCGCCATACCACCTCCTTCTATCTTTGTTATGCAAGATAAACAGCGAGTTCGCGAACGACGACGATATCTTAGCCCCGTGTTCTCCTGGTCTTATCTGCAAAAAATGGAGCCTGTGATCTGGCGACACCTGCGATTCCTGATCGATGTAATTGATCGGTCCGTTGGAAAACCCTTTCCGATTCAATACTGGTTTCGGTTACTTGCAGTAGATATCATCGGTTTTTATCTCTCACTCCCGCAACTTATATTAGCAGAACTAAGCTTTGGAGAATCGTACGGCGCCTTGGAATCGGGACGCACACCAGATTACGTTCACGATAGCGACGACTTTTTCTTACTTGCGAATCTCAACATCAGTTTCTACTGGCTGGGGGCTATCTTGCGACGAATTCCTCTCAGTAAATTGAAACACTTTTGTAATGCACAAGAGCGCCTTGCCGCTGTAAGTATCTTATTTTATTGCATTGATGTTAGTATGGCAGGGAGAAACTTGAGTCGTACATATCGCAGTACGGCTATTCGCATGAACGTCAAAATTTCCTCTCTCGACTTCTTTCAGAGCTTAATAACGGAAAGACGACTTTGAATTACGCAGAACTAAGCTCTGAAATGGTACAGTTTGTATTAGCAGGTTTTTTGGTAGTGATCGGTTCTCATAAGTAGGAACAGATACTACGGCAGTGACTTTGACATCGCTGTTTTGGGAACTGGCGACGCATTTTGAATGGCAAGACAAAGTCAGAACCGAGTTGACATCAATCCAAGATGGGACTATCGTCAACATGCCTACATGGGGGTCAATAAAGAACAAGGCGGCTTTGCATGCGGTTATTCAAGAAGGATTACGGATGCATGGGGCAGTTCCTGGAAGCCTCTATCGAGAGGTCCCTAAAGGAGGCAGGATTATTGACGGTCATTTTGTTCCACAAGGGGTAATAAGTTGTCTACGATGTCTATACTGACGTAGAGTAGACTATTGTATCGATGCAATCCTACACAACTCACCGAGATCGAACTATCTTCCCTGATCCTGAAAGTTTTAATCCTTCGCGATGGTTGCCAGAGAATGTAACAGGAGACATGAATGAGCTCTTTATGCCTTTCTCAAAAGGGACGAGAATTTGTCTTGGCATTAATTTAGCAAATATGGAACTGAAGCTCATAACGGCTGCCCTATTGGCGAGATATAAAGTTCGAGTAGCCCCAAGTATGCAGGCCGGCGCTATGGAGATGAGGGGCAACTTCGCCGTTTACCCCAAAGGGGAATGCTTCCTCATTTTCCATCACGCCTGACCTGTCAGAAGTTCATCAATTAACTTGTCTCGTCATCCACAGGTGATCCTCGATTGCATCATGTAACGTCTACTTAGGGTCAGTTGGTACCTAATGAGACAAGCCATCTAATGAAACTTTTGTATAGCAAAGCACACCATGAAGTTGCAAATCAGCTCACAATTTAGTCGATTGAAACCAGAAAAATCCGATATCGGGGGATTGTACATTTTATTGGTACATTCGATGATTGCATTAGCGGAAGGAGACTCAATTGTTCCGAGGCATGGAACGACTAGCCACGATATATCTGGCGAAGCTTAGAGACGACGCCAACGTTTCCCACCCCTTAGTCCGCGGTTAAATCTACATACCTAGACTTTATTCAACTATTTACGCAAATAGTCGAGGTGGGGTAACTATTGGGGATGGAGAGCCGTGAGGCTATCAACGAATTCATTCATTCATTGTCACTATACACATCCCTGAACTCTGATCCGAATGGGAGTCCCTTGACGCGTTGAAACACGCCTGCGAAACTTATGCCGTCGAAAATCGCTTTCCTACCGAGATTGTCAAACGAAATTCCAACCAGTTTGACATGCGATGCAAGAACGAGGGTTGTACCTGGCGTGTCTATGCTAGAAAATGTGATAGTTTTGGGGGGTGTATATCGTTTGTGTCTTTTTGTGCATTTTGTGCAGTCTCACTAATTGGCCTAACCAATATAATCTCAGCAGTTGCTGATGAACGCCAAAACATCCCTAAATTAGTCCAAGATAATTAAGACGGATGGACACACAAAGCCAACAAATTGAATTCCTGTTGAAGCCTGGTCATTAACTAGAGATGAGACCGCCTTGCAGTTCAAGTGCGAAATTTTAGATTTTATGCCGTGTGGTTGCACAACCGGTTGATTGGTCTGTGCAACCTGGCTATCTAACCATTCGCACGTATGGATATTCGCGATTCATCGCAATTCATATATATAGGCCGTTTCACTTTCGCCTCAATGCTCTTCTTTTTCACAGGAATCCACCATGTCAATGCAACACCCATTGACAGACTTTTCAGGTTACGATTCTAATGGAGCTGAAGCCACAAGGCCGAAAAGGAAAAGACGAGAAGTAAAGCCGCGGCTTCGTGGGAATAATCGTTTTGGTCGACTAGGGACACTCCGCTGTCATCAATGCCGCAAATGGAGGATCAAGGTTCTATTCGTTGTTACATTGGACACTTCTAACTTTAGTGCGATTTCGATCAGTTGGAGTCTCCATGTCGAAGCTGTCAGAAAAAGGGATTTCCATGCGGTTCGATTGACAAAGTTGGTGGATTGAAACGGAGACAGGCCGACAGTTTGGCACAAAATGCATATGACATCAGCCATGCAGACAGCTCAAAGCAAAACGCCAATTTCGCGGACATCGTACAGGAAGAAGACTATGGAAGCCGTGATTATTCCAAAGCACGGGATGTCCAAGAGCTCGCCATCAGGGTTCCGAATCAAAAGCCTGTTACGCGTCACCCGTCTGACGCTGTTCGATATCCTTCAGAGAACCCCGCAGCATTTTTGTCGCCTCGATTGTTTCCCGACGACTCATTGACGACTACAGATTGGCAGTATTTACAGTGGTTTTTGACAACCCAGATTTCGGATCACCTCCGAAGAAAGACGCAGTCAATGGTCATTGTCCGTGAGTTCACTTGGGGTCAAACTCCCAATCCGGCCCCAATGAAGGTTGCTTTTGCATGGCCGGATTTTCCACTTTCCTCAGCAGTGTTTCGTTCTGCAGTATTAGCACTCGCATCGTGCTTCCAATCGTCTTCGAATGACATTACTCTGAAATATCGCGATCGCTTTTACAAACATATTCTAACTGCCAGCGATTCACTCTCGGCATCGCTTATTGAGGTCGTCATAGGGTCGTACGTTATCATGTTGCAGGCATACAGCAATTGTGAGTCATTCGACGAGCTTCTTATTTATTTCAATGGCTTGAGTTCTGCTCTTGTACAATTGAAAAACGACCGCCACCTTTCAACACCGGAGCGACGTCTCTTGTATACTGTTTGGCAGGCTTCATTGGGAGTTCTCGTACGGGCGCTTCGAGCGACGAATGTCCCGGTCAATACAATTTCACGGAAGGAATTAAAGACATTGTTGAGCGT
>Ga0335075_10003589_pt1 | contig 24528 bp, 25 predicted proteins | sample Lox_Sample_24_FD_206723 | JGI IMG/M metagenome (GOLD analysis project Ga0335075, IMG submission 206723) | Soil microbial communities from Loxahatchee National Wildlife Refuge, Florida, United States - Lox_Sample_2.4 | ecosystem: Environmental > Terrestrial > Soil > Wetlands | place: USA...
CACCAGAAAGGTGCCTTCGGCTCAGGTATGGACAGGACTCTCGACAAGCCCAATCCTCCCAGGTCAAAGGCACCTTTTTCATGCAACCGAACAGCTGACGCTCACCCGAGACGAAAGCCCGAGGCTAGGATTGACGTGCCTGAATACGACTTCATCGTGGTCGGTGCCGGCTCCGCTGGCTGCGTCGTCGCCGCCCGGCTGTCGGAGGATCCCGCCTGCACGGTGCTGCTCCTCGAAGCCGGAAGCGCGGAGCGGGGCCGCGCGATGACCGTCCCGAGCGCCTGGCCGCAGAACCTGGGCACCAGCGCCGAGTGGGGCTACCTCACCACGCCCCAGGCCGACGCCGGCCCGACGATCTACCCCGCGGGCCGCGGGCTTGGCGGCTCTGGCGCGATCAACGCCATGGCCCATGTCCGGGGGCACCGCGCCATCTACGACCAGTGGGCGGCCAGTGGCGCCACCGGGTGGGGATTCGCCGACCTCCTGCCCTACTTCCTGCGGACCGAGACCACGGTCGGCCGCGACCCGGCGCTGCGCGGCACGGCCGGGCCCGTGCGGGTCGCCCCGGTCCCTGCGGGCTCTCGCCATCCGGTCGCCCTGGCCCTGGCCGAGGGCCTGAGCCAGGCCGGGTACCCCGTTACCGGCGATCTGAGCGGCGCCCGCCAGGAGGGCCCCGCCTGGGTAGACCTCGCCATCGCCAACGGGCAGCGAGTAAGCCCGGCCGACGCCTACCTGCGCCCGGTCATGATCCGCCCGAACCTGACCGTCGAGACATCGGCCCTCGTCACCGGCCTCATCATCCGAGGCGGCCGGTGCGTCGGCCTCGGGTACCTGCGCGATGCCAGCGTGCCCGCCGCGCCCAGGGCGCGCGGGACGCGAGCCGAGGCCCGCGCCACCACCCAGGTCGTGCTGTGCGCGGGCGCGATCGGCTCGCCCCGGCTCCTGCTGCTTTCTGGCATCGGCCCGGCGGCCGACCTGCGCGCCGTCGGCATCGACCCAGTGGCCGACCTGCCCGGCGTCGGGCAGAACCTGCAGGACCACCCGATCACGCTCATGTACTACGCGACCGAGGCCGAGATCCCGCCCAGCTGCTACAACCACGGCGAGATGTACAGCTCGCTCCGAAGCTCACTAGCCGGTCCCTACCCTGACCTCCAGGTTTTCCCGATACTTCTGCCGTTCGCCCCGCCCGGCGGCCACCCGCCCAAGGCGGGCTACACCCTGGCGTCCTCCGTCATCGCGCCGGACAGCCGGGGAAGCGTGCGGCTGGCCAGCGCCGACCCCCGCACCCCGCCCCTCATCGATCCCGCCCTGCTTTCCTCCGATACCGATACAGAACGGGCCGTCGCCGGTCTCGCCCTCATCCGCGCGGTTGTCGCCGGGCCCGCCTTCGACGGCGTCCGCGGCACGGAGATATCGCCGGGGGAACCGGTGGTGAGCCGCGCGGGCCTGCGTGCCCACGCCAGGCGGGTGGTCACCAGCTACTATCACCCGGCGGGCACCTGCCGGATGGGCACCGACTCGCTCGCGGTCACTGACCCCGGGCTGCGCGTCCACGGCATCGACGGGCTGCGGGTGGCCGACGCGTCGGTGATGCCGCTGATACCCAACGCCCACCCGAACGCCACCGTCCTCGCCATCGGGGAGAAGGCCGCGGCGCTGGTCCGCGATCAGGGGAGGCGACCCTCCGTACCCTGACCTGGAGAGTAAGGATGTACTCATGGCCGGACCACACACCACCGCGGCCGGCCCGCCGCGGAGCGAGCAGCTGCGAAAGCACGTAGAAAGCCGCCACATCGACCACATACCCGCGAGCCTGCGCCATGGCCGGCCGTGGCAGCAGTTCGCCTTCTGGTTCGGCGGCAACGTCAACGTGTTCAACCTTGTTCTCGGCGGCGTGGTCGTCTCCTTCGGCCTGTCGCTGTACTGGTCGCTGATCGCGATCGCCGTGGGCGTCGCGATCGGCGCCCTGCTGATAGCGCTGCACGCCACCCAGGGGCCGCGGCTCGGGGTGCCGCAGATGATCCAGAGCCGCGGGCAGTTCGGCTTCTACGGTGCGGCGTTCCTTTTCCCCTGCGTGGTCTTCCTGAACGTCGTCTTCATCGCGGCGCAGCTCATCGTCCAGGCCCAGTCGCTCTTCGCCATCACGACCGCGCTGGCCGTCCCCGTGTGGATCTTGATCCTGACCGTTCCCTCGGTGATCATCGGGATCTTCGGCTACCGCTGGATTCACCACGTGATGCAGGGGACCGCGGTGCTGGTCGGCATCAGCCTGATCATCATGCTCATCCAGGGCCTCAGCTACTCCAAGGGCCTGCCGGCCAGCGCCACGTCCACCACCCACCCCGCCCTCGGCTTGTTCTGCGCGGCGGTGGCGCTGCTGGTCATCGACATGCTGTCGTTCGGCCCCTTCGTCTCCGACTACAGCCGCTACCTGCCCGAGGACACCAGCGGCACGCGGCTGTTCTGGGCGATCTACGCCGGCAACGTGCTCGCCACGATCATCGCCTGCGGGATCGGGGCGTTCCTCGCCTCGCTGCTTCCCGCGGTCGTCGCGAGCGGCAGCGTCGTCAACGCGGTCAGCCGGGTCTGCGGCACCTGGGCGCTCGTCGTGCTGGCGCTGAGCCTGATCGGCGCCAACACGTTCAACGCCTACACCGGTGCCCTCCAGGTGCTCTCGTTCGGCAACATGTTCGGCCGGCTCAAGGCCGAGTCGATCGCGGCTCGGGTCCTCCCCTTCCTGGCCGTCATGGCCATCGGGGTGATCTTGGCCCTGCTGGGGTACCGGACGTTCGTCCCGACGCTGGAGAGCTTCCTCGACGTGCTGCTGGTGATCTTCATCCCGTGGTCCGCCGTCAACCTGGCGGACTACTTCATCGTCCGGCATGGCCGCTTCGACGTGGCCTCCTTCTTCACCGCCAGCGGCCAGTACGGAAGGTTCGCCTGGCGCGGCCTCGTCGCCTACTTCGTCGGCCTCGGGGCGGAGGCCCCGTTCGTCAGCCAGCCGCCGAGGTATGTGGGCGTCCTGGTCAGCCACCTGGGCGGGGCGGACATCTCCTGGATCGTCGGCTGGATCGTGGCGGCGGCGAGCTACCTCATCCTCGCCCGCACAGGCGGCGGCAGGCCCGCGGCGGCAGGCTCACCGCCCGCCCTCTAGTCGCGTCGGCCCGGTGCGCCTGAGCTGCGCTCGAGCCGGGACGCGAGCAGCTCGGCCAGGTGGCTGCCCGGCGTGCCCGCCAGCTGGTCGAGCTGGGTGCGGCAGGAGAAGCCGTCGGCCAGGATGGTGGCATCGGGCCCGGCGGCCCGGACCGCGGGAAGCAGCGCGGTCTCGGCGACCTTGACCGAGACCTCGTAGTGCCCGCGCTCCACGCCGAAGTTGCCCGCCAGGCCGCAGCAGCCGCCTACGGCGTTCAGCGTCGCCCCCGCGTCCCGCAGCAGGGCCGCGTCCGCTTCCCAGCCGCCGGCCGCCCGGTGGTGACAGTGCGGCTGGGCCACCCCGGTGACCTCGCTGAGGTCGGGCGCCGTCCAGCCCTCGGTTTCCCTCAGCAGCTCGGCCAGGGACCTCATCGAGGTGGCGAGCTTCCGCGCCCGCGGGTCGCCGGGAAGGAGCTCGAGGGCGTCGCCGCGCAGGGCAGCCGTGCATGACGGCTCCAGGCCCACGATCGGCCAGCCCGCCTCAAGCGCGGGCGCTAGCTCATCGAGCGCCCGCCGCAGCTGCCTCCTGGCCCCGTCGAGCTGGCCAGTGGAAATCCAGGTGAGACCACAGCAGGCGGTCCGTTCGGTAATCCGGATCGAGTAGCCGGCCGCCTCGAGCACCCGCACCGCGGCCTCAGCCACCTGCGGCGAGAACGCGTTGGTGAAGGTATCCACCCACAGCAGGACCGGGCCGCGCGGCGCGGGCGCGCCCGCGGCGCCCCGGCGGCCGGCGAACCGGCGGCGGAAGCTCACGCGGGCGAACTTAGGCAGCGGGCGGCGCGCGTCGATGCCGCCGAGGCGCTTGGCCACCGCGGCGGCGGGAGCGAAGCCGATCGCCGCGTTGGCCAGCAGCGGCAGCCGGGTCGCCAGCCGGGCCCAGCGGGGCAGCCAGCCGAGCCAGTAGTGCGAGGCGGGCCGGATCTTGCCGCGAAAGCGCTGGTAGAGGGCCTCGCTCTTGTAGGTGGCCATGTCCACGCCGGCCGGGCAGTCGGTCGAGCAGCCCTTGCAGGCCAGGCACAGGTCGAGCGCCTGGGCGATCTCCGGTGCGTCCCAGCCGGTCACCAGCGAGCCGTTCGCGAGCTCCTGCAGGACCCGGGCACGGCCCCGGGTGGAGTCCTTCTCGTCCCTGGTGGCCAGGAACGACGGGCACATCACGCCGCCCGAGCCGGTGGTGTCGGCGCGGCACTTGCCGACGCCGACGCAGCGGTGCACCGCGGTCGCGAAGTCGCCGCCGTCATGGGAGTAGGCGAAGCCAAGGCTCGTGCGCAGTGGCCTCGCGGCGGGGACGCGCAGGTCGGTGTCGAGCCCGGCGGGCGGGCGGCTTGCCGGATCGGCGATGACACCGGGGTTCAGCGTGTTGCCCGGGTCGAAGATGCGCTTGACCTGGCCGAACAGATCGAGCGCCGGGGCTGAGTACATGTACTTGAGCAGCTCGCCGCGCGATCGGCCATCGCCGTGCTCGCCCGAGGCGGACCCGCCGTGCCGTGCCGCCAGCCTGGCGGCGTCCTCGGTGAACTCGCGCAGCACGCGCGGGTGGTCGCGCAGCGGGAAGTCAATGCGGACGTGGACGCAGCCATCGCCGAAGTGGCCGTACAGGAGGCCGTCGATCTTGTGCTGGGCCATGAGCGCCTGCAGTTCGCGCAGGTAGCCGGGCAGGTTCACCGGCGGGACCGCCGAGTCCTCCCAGCCCGGCCAGGCCGGGGCGTTGGCCGGGGTGCGGCCGCCGAGGCCCGCGCCGTCCTCGCGGATCCGCCAGAGCGCGGCCGCCTGCGGGCCGGTGACGACGGCGCTGCCGAGGCCGCCGGCCGCCCTGACGACCTGCTGGCCCGCCGCGCGTGCTTCCGCCTCGCTCTCGCCGACGGTCTCGATGAACAGCCAGCCGCCGCCGTCGGGAAGAATGTCGGGGACGGCCGCCGGGCCGCGTCGTGTCCGCACCACCTCGACCATCCGCGCGTCCAGGCCCTCGAGCGCGACCGGCTTGAGCGGCAGCAGGCCGGGGACCGCCTCGGCCGCCTGGGCCATGTCGGCGTAGGCCACGACGGTGAGCGCGGTGGCCCGGGGCGCCTGCACCAGGTTCACGGTGGCCTGCAGCGTCAGCGCGAGCGATCCCTCAGTGCCGACGAGGAACCGGGCGAGGTTGGTGCCGCTCTCCGGCAGCAGGTGCTCAAGGGAGTAGCCAGAGACCTGGCGGGTGAACCGCCCGAACTCGGTGCGGATCAGCGCGAGGTTCGTCCCGGCCAGGGTGGTCAGGCCGGTGATGAGCTGCTGCTCCGGCTGGCCGTCGGCCGCCTTGACCGCCTCGGCCGCCCCGCCGTAGCGGCGGGCGGTGAACCGGATCCCGCTACCGGTCAGGACATCGAGGTCAACCACGTTGTCGGCGGTGCGGCCGTAGCCCAGCGCCCTCGAGCCGCAGGCGTTATTGCCGATCGACCCGCCGATCGTCGCCCGTGAGTGTGTGGACGGGTCGGGGCCGAACCGCAGGCCATGCTGGGCTGCCGCCCGGGTGATGTCGTCAAGCACGGTGCCCGGCTGGACGGTGGCGGTCCTGGCGTCCGGGTCGACGCTCAGCACCTGGCGCAGGTGCCTGGAGGTGTCGAGCACGACGCCCGAGCTGATGGCGTTGCCGGCGATGGAGGTGCCACCGCCCCGCGTGACCAGGGGAACACCGAGCTCGGTGCAGGCGCCGAGGGCGGCCACGATGTGGTCGGTGCTGCGGGGAAAGGCGACGACGGCCGGCACGACCCGGTAGTTGGAGGCGTCAGAAGAGTACTCGGCTCGCCGCCGGGACGAGATGTCGACGTCCTCGATCCCTGCCTTTCGCAGCCTGGCCGCTAGCTCCTGCGGGGGGATCGTCGTCACGCCGTAGAAGGCTACCCCAGCCGGGGCGAGCGACGTCGCCGTTAGCCCCGGTCGAGGTGGTCCAGGCAGTTGCCTGCCGGGTCGATGGCCCGCAGGATGCGGCGGGCGATGTCGGTCAGCTGCCGGGGCTGGGCCTTGGTCATCGGGTCGAAGATGAGGCGGCGGACGTTCTCCACGTGCCCGGGCGCGGCCGAGGAGACCTTCGCCCAGCCGTCGGCGGTGAGGATCGCCAGCGTGTAGCGCCCGTCGCCGGGATCCGGGGTGCGGCGCACCCAGCCGCGCTTCTCCAGCCGGGCGATGACCTGCGACATCCGCGGCAGCGAGCCGCCCGCCAGGATGGCGAGGTCGCTGATGCGCATGGTCAGGTCCGGTGCCTCCGACAGCCCGGCCATCACCTGGTACTCGAAGTTGCTTATCTCGGCGTCGCGCTGGAGCTGCCCGTCAAGCGCGCTCGGCAGCCGGAGCAGCAGGCTCATCAGGGCGAGCCAGCAGCGTCGCTCGTCCTCATCGAGCCAGCGCGGCGCCGCCTGCCCGGCCGATGCCTCCGCCGCCTCCATGTCCCCATCCTAACTTAACGCGTGAACTGATCAGCGGTGTACCGCGACCGGGCGGGAATACCTCGCGCGGCCGGTAGTTATATGCGTATGCATATATCAGCGGCCAGGAGGCAGTAGTCATGCAGTTTGGAATCTTCTCGGTGAGCGACATCACCAGGGACCCGGTCTCGGGCGAGACCCCGAGCGAGGCCGAGCGCATCGACGCGGTCGTCAAGATCGCGCAGAAGACCGATGAGGTCGGGATGGACGTGTTCGCGATCGGCGAGCACCACAACCCGCCGTTCTTCTCCTCGTCCCCCACCACGCTGCTGGCCGCCATCGCGGCCACCACCAGGCGGCTGATCGTGACCACGTCGACCACGCTGATCACGACCAACGACCCGGTGCGGGTGGCCGAGGAGTACGCGCTGCTCCAGCACCTGTCCAAGGGCCGGATGGACCTGATGCTCGGCCGGGGCAACACCGGCCCGGTGTACCCGTGGTTCGGCCAGGACATCAGGCAGGGCCTGCCGCTGGCGCTTGAGCACTACAACCTGCTGCACCGGCTGTGGCGCGAGGACGTGGTCGACTGGGAGGGCAAGTTCCGCACGCCGCTGCAGGGCTTCACCTCGGTACCGCGCCCGCTTGACGACGTGCCGCCGTTCGTCTGGCATGGCTCGATCCGGTCGCCGGAGATCGCCGAGCAGGCCGCGTTCTACGGCGACGGCTACTTCGCCAACCACATCTTCTGGCCCAAGGAGCACTACCAGCGGCTGATCGAGTTCTACCGCCAGCGCTTCGCCCACTACGGCCACGGCACGCCGGAGCAGGCGATCGTGGGCCTCGGCGGGCAGGCGTACATCGCCCGCAACTCCCAGGACGCGATCCGTGAGTTCCGGCCGTACTTCAACGAGGCCCCGGTCTACGGGCACGGCCCGTCGATGGAGGACTTCATGGACATGACTCCGCTGTCGGTCGGCAGCCCGCAGGAGGTCATCGACAAGACGCTGACCTTCCGCGAGCACTTCGGTGACTACCAGCGCCAGCTCTTCCTTATCGACCATGCGGGCTTGCCGCTCGGCAAGGTGCTCGACCAGCTCGAGCTGCTCGGCGGCGAGGTCGTGCCGGTGCTGCGCCAGGAGCTTGCGGCGCGCCGTGCCCCCGGTGTGGCCGACGCCCCGACGCACGCCGGGCTGGTGAAGGCCAAGTACGGCGAGGCCGCGCCCCGCCAGCCGCGCCCCAACGCCAACCGCGGTGACAACGTGACCGGGTCGTCCCCCTACACCGACAGCGACCCCAAGCTCCAGGCGTCCTACCCGAGCCTGTGATGAGCGAGCTTTCCGGCTCGCCGGGCCCGGCCCAGCCGGCCGGCCCGCCCCGTCGCGATGGCGTCACCGCCAACGGCGCGTGGGAGTCGCTGATGGCGGCGCACTCGACGCTGATCAGGCAGTTCGCCGCCCGTGGCAGCTGGGAGGACATCACGATGAAGGAGTACGACGTCCTTTACACGCTGTCCAAGTGCCCGGCGCCCATCAGCCTCACCGAGCTGAACCGGCACGTCCTGCTCAGCCAGCCGGCCATGTCCCGCATGGTTGACCGGCTGGCCGGGCGAGGCCTGGTCGAGCGGTCGGCCGACGCGGCCGACCGGCGTGGCGTCCGCCTGTCGCTCACCCGGGCCGGGCGTGACCTGCAGGCCCGCATCGGCCGGCGGCACGCGCGAGACGTGGCCCGCGCCGTCGCGGGCGCGCTGACCTACGAGGAGATCCGCCAGCTTGAGGCGATCGGCCGCAAGCTGGCCGCCGTACCCGATAATTGAGAAGTTCACGTGTACTTGCCGCGTTATATAGACGGCAACTACACGAGAACATGAGCGTATGATAACAGCAAGAAAGAAGTTGCTAGCGATGAGTATTTCTGAGTCGAGTGAGATCCTGCGGCTGGTTGTCGTGAGCGGCGGGACGTCCGATCCCTCGTCGAGCCGGATGCTGGCCGACCGGGCGGCCAGCCGGGTAGCGGCACTCGCCCAGGGGCGGTCCGCCCAGGAAGAGGGGGCGCGGCCCGGCCAGGAAGAGGGGGGTGCCCACCCGGTGGGTGGCCGCCGGGTGACCGTCAGCGTGATCGAGTTGCGCGACTTCGCCGGCGAGGTCACGACCGCCCTGACGACTCAGCTCGTCGGCCCGCGGCTGCAGGCGGCGATCGACTCCCTCGGCCCCGCCGACGGCATCATCGTCTCCGCGCCGGTCTACAAGGCGGGCATCTCCGGGCTGGTGACGTCGTTCTTCCACGTGCTCGACAATGATCTTCTGATCGGCAAGCCGGCGGTGCTTGCCGCGACCGCGGGCACCGCGCGGCACGCCCTCGTGGTCGACGACCAGATGCGGCCGCTGTTCGCCTACCTGCGGGCGCTGCCCGTGCCCACCTCGCTGTTCGCCGCCCCCGAGGACTGGAGCGACAGCGCACTCGGCGCGCGGATCGACCGCGCCGCCAGCGAGCTGCTGCTGCTGATGGAAAGCGGCTTCGCCCGCAAGGTCCGCGACGAGTCGTGGGGCAGCTACCAGCACTCCTACGGCAGTGCCGGGGGCACGGAGGTGGAGATCGCGCTCGACAGCGACTTGATGCGGCTGGCCACCGGCGGCAGCGCCCTGAAGTAGGCACGCTGCCCAGGCAAGCGGAGCAAGCGCCTGCCGTGCCCTGGGTGCGTGAGCACGGCAGGCAGCACATGGGCCGGGCTACATGCCCAGCAGGTCCACGATGTCGTCGGCGTGGTCCTCTTCCTCGCGCAGGATGTCCTCAAGCAGCCGCCGCGTGGTGACGTCGTCGGTGCCCAGCCAGCGGATGATGTCGCTGTAGGTCTCGATCACCATGCGCTCGGCCGCGAGGTTATCGCGCAGCATGCCCGTCAGGTCGTTGTCAGCGAACGTCTCATAGGTCGTGTGGGAGCGCGTGGCGATGGTGGCCGGGTCGAAGTCAGGCTCGCCGCCGAGCTGGTTGATCCGGTCGGCGATCCGCATCGCGTGCTGCCGCTCCTCCTTGGCATGGTCGGTGAACTGGCTGGTCACCTGGGCACGGTCGATGCCCGATGCCGAGATCGCGTGCCGGCTGTAGCGCATCCAGCACACGATCTCGGTCGCCAGGACGTCGTTGAGCATCGCGACGACCTCCTTGACGTCCTTGCCGTAGGCGCTGGTGACGGGCCCCTGATCCATCTTCTGCCGGGCCCGCTGGCGGATGGCGGAGATGTCCGCGCTGAAGCTGCCTCGGTCCCGCTGCGCGGTGACTACCGCGCGGTCGGTATCGGTGGACACGTAGCTATCGGGCATGGAGCCGCCCTTCTTCCTGTCATTGCTGGCTTGGGACCAGGCGCGGCTACCCGGGCCGGCGGCAGGTATGCGCGGCCAGCCGGAACGCTGGAGGAAGGTTAGCCGGGACGCTGGGGGAAAGCCGCCGGACCGCAGGCGTGCGCCCAGCAGGCTTGCAAGCCCACTGAGCACGACCGGATGGAGGGGACATGGCGAGCGTGTTCGAAGTACTCAGCCGGGACCACGAACAGGTCAAGCGGATGCTGGCCGAGCTGGAGAAGGGACCGACCGCGGCGGCGGGCGCCGGCCAGCGGCAACTCGCGCTGCGCGAGGAGATGGTCGAGCAGCTGATCATCGCGGCGTCCAGGCACGAGGCGGCCGAGGAGATGTTCTTCTGGCCGGTCGTGCACGAGCAGCAGCACACGGGGCACCTCCTGGCCGAGGCGGCCGTGCAGCAAGAGCAGGATGGCAAGCAGCTGCTCCAGCGCCTTGGCCAGGCCAGCCCCGGCCAGCCGGACTTCGAGGATCTGCTGGCTCAGTTCACCCAGGCGGCTCGCGACCACATCCTGTTTGAGGAGACCAGCGTCTGGCCCGGACTGAAAGCCAGCCTGAGCGAGCCTGACGCCGCCGCCCTCGGCCGGCGGCTGGAGCTGGCCAGGAAGGTCGCACCCTCCATGCCGCACCCCCGCGTGCCGGCCAGCCCGGCTCTGCTCAGGGGCGCTGGGCCGGTCATCGCCGCCGCCGACCGCGTGCGGGGCGCCGTTAACCGCCGCCGGAGCTAGGCCGCGTCCACCAAACCGTCCACCTGGGCGGACGGTTTCCGGCCTGCTACCTCGGGTAGCCGGCCGCCATGGACAGGTGGTGGGTACCCAGGTTCCTCGCCGCGATCGGCATCGGCCACCGCAAGGCGGAGGACGACGTCTCATACGACCCGGCACTGGACGAGGACCTCAGCGGTGATGACCTTGCCCAGTCAGGCGAGCGCGGCAAGGACCGCCACTCGGGCCGGTTAGGCGGCGTCGTCCGCTGGCGGCTGCGCCGGGGCTGACATCATCCGCAGGGTCGGCAGGGCCGCCAGCGACACCGGGAGCGGCAGCCAGAAGGCCAGTACCCGGTAGGCGAACACTCCCGCCACCGCGATCGCGAACGGGGCACCGCAATACCAGATCGTCACGGGCAAGACGGCCATCAGCACGCCCGCCCCGGCCAGCGGCCCGATCCGGCGAGTGAACACCCATCCGGTGGCAACGCCGACGAACAGCGCGGGGCCGTTCATCCGGTAGCCGAACAGGGCCAGGCCCGCCCAGACGGCGAAGGCGTCAGCCACCCAGAACACAGTCATGCTCGCCCACGCCCAGCCCCACCGAAGCGGGTGGGCGAACAGGTGCCTGATCAGCCGGATCGCCGCCAGCAGCCGGCCGATCCTGCCACGCCATGCCGGCGCGTCAACCGGCAGGTGCTGGTACCGCTCGGCCAGCCAGAACCCGGCCAGGAAGCCGGGCAGCGGAAGCAGTGCCCACGGAATCGTGACGTCAGGCGGGACATTTCCCCCCGCGACCAGCACCACGACGGCCGCCACGCAGCCGCCGATCGCCATCCCGCCGTACTCAAGTCCGCCGAGTGCCGCCACGCGCAGCTTGGCCTCGGCCTCGTCGGCCCCCGCCGCCTGCAGGGCGTAGTGGTCGAGGTTGCCACCGTTATTCGCCAGGACGCCGCCAAAGCCGGCCGCGGCCACCGCGAGCAGCTGCTCACGCGACAGCCGCTGGCGTCCGCCGACGGCCACGATCGCCCGGTAGGCGTAGTAGTACCCGGCGAACGACACGCCCAGGGCAGCGCAAAGCGCGGGCAGCCACGCCCAGACCACATGCCCCATGACGTGACGAACATGGTGGAATCCCGCCACGGCGGCCAGGCCGGCCCCGGCGGCCAGCTCGAGTATCACGGCCAGGACGATGAGCAGCCCCAGCGTGGTCCAGGCGCGCCCCGGATGCAATGACACCGACCACGGCACCGAATCGCGCACGGGTCGCGAGTACCCGGGCCGGGCCGGCTTACTCCTGCGGCCGCGGCCGCCAGGCCTGCTTGTGCAGGGTCAGGAGGGCCTCGTAGCGGGCGCTGATGTCGTCCTGGTCGGCCTGCTCGGGCACGCTGCGCTCGCTGACTCTCACGATCATGGCCGCCTGGTCAAGCAGGACCTCAGACCGGTCAGCCGGTGCCGCGGCCATGACCTTGTACAGGGTGTCCAGCTGCCTGATCAAGACGGCGGGCATGCCCTCCGACGCCTGGCGGATCTTCTCGAACGAGCGCTGGACCAGGCGCTCGTAGCTCACCGGCACGGTGATGAGCCTGATCGTGCCAAGGTCGTCCAGGTGGTAAGGCTCAGGGTGCCATTCAACAGCGATCTTGCACAGGCTGTCGCCCAGCCAGTCGAGGCAGGTCAGCGCGGTGAAGGTGTCGTTGACAGCGGGGGACAGCGCCCGGATCGCGATCTCCACGAGCTGGTCGATGCCGAAGGCGATGTCCTGGCTGAGCGTGCGCAGCGGGCCGGTGATGTGGACGGTCTCCAGCCTGCGGCCGATCTTGTCCGCCGCCTCGGGTGGCCAGACGGTCGCCATCGGATGTCCCTTGGTGATGAAGTGCCCAGGCCGGTGGTGCAGCCGGATCACCGCGTCGAATTCGGCGGCGATCCGCACGAGTGTCGCATTACGGACGAACCGCAGGTAGCCGCCGGCCGGGGCGACCAGGACCCGCCCTGACAGCCCCATCCGGGCCTGCACCACCTCCGCCGAGGGGCCGTGCACGAGGGTGGTGCCCCGCGCGGCCGGAGCGGCCTCGGCCTCAATGGCCCGGGCCAGCTCATGGGCGATGCTGGCGATGACCGTCGGCAGCTGGATGGCGGTGGCGATGTGGTGGATGAAGTAGATGAGCACGCCCAGGTCGATCGCGGTCAGGCCGAGCGCCACCGTGACCGACAGGTGCGGCACGAACGTGCTGCCGATCGAGATCAGCGTGAGCATCGTGTAGAAGAACGTGGCCACGAAGGTGCCCAGGGTGACCTGGCTGCCCCGGTCCCGGATGAACGTGCGCAGCATCCGCGGCCCGAACTGCTGGGACGCGAGCGTCAGCGCGACGATCATGACCGAGAAGACGACGCCGACGACCGTGATGATGGAGCCCGCCAGCGAGGACAGGATCTGCCTCGCGGCGTCGGGCGAGCCGCTGATCACCCACGAGGGGAGCTGGAGATTGCCGTGAGAGGCGGCCTGGTCAATGCTCACGGTCACGGCGAACAGCGCGACGGCGACGACGCTCTCGATGGCTGGGATGAGCCACATGTTGGTGCGGAGCGCCTCGTCGCGCCAGTCCGACTCGACCGCGAGAGAGCGAAGGGATATGCGCATTGCGTGTTGCCTGGTCCTCGTTCTGCGTGGCGCTCGAAACGCGGCGCTTCGAAATGCAGCGCCCCGAAATACAGTGCCGACCAGGCTTCCCGGCTCACCCTCTGACCAGGATATCGCCGTCGCGGGCGCGCCTCTGCCTTGCGCGCCCGCGACGGACTTTCCGGCCGGAGCGGGGCTAGCCCACGATGCGCTCTCCGATCGGCCCCAGGATGAGCATTGGGAAGTAGATCAGGCCACCGACGATGACGATCACGCCGACGAGGAAGGCGCCGAACGTTGGCCCGGCGGTGTCAAGGGTGGCCCTCGTGCGGGCGTGGACCCGGGCACCCGCCAGCGACCCGGCGATGGCCAGCGCCAGGATGATCGGGATCACGCGATCTCGTTTCTTGATCATCAGTCGCGGGTCGAGCTTCACAACGGCCCGCAATGCCGCCCGACGCAAGATCGTCGGCTCAAGCAGTGCGGCGGCCGGGCGGACGCGGACCCTGACCGGTCGCGGTTCCGGGTGGCCAGCCTCGTCCGGTGGCATTCCGATCGCGGGGGTGGTCATAGTGCTCCGCCCTGAGCTATGTCACTCATGCGTTGCCTCTCAGAACCATTCCGGCTTGAACATGGCAATGCCGAGATAAATGAACACCACGACCGACAAGGCGATGAGAATCCCCTGTACTACGTCCATGCGTCCCAGCTTCCTGAACAGGCGAAACGTTTCGCTTCGGAATGGTACGCCGGAATTCGGGGCCGGCCAGGATCCCTAACGAAGCCCAAGCGGCGCGGCCCTGACTCCATGCGGATCTCATGTGATGCCTGGCCACAGGGGCCGGGCTGGCCGATGCGGCCCAGTCGCACCGCGCCGGGGTCGGCCGGTGACGCATTGCTCATTGACGTGCGCAAATACAGAGAGAGTCGTAATTCTTCCGTGATATCTCGGCGATCCGATTGAGAGCACGCCCCGCAGTCACTACGGTTTGTGACGACTGGGGCAGCCATTCCGCCTTTCACGGCGGTGGCCCCAGCCGACGCGATCATCGATGAGGAGCGTGACGAGCAGGTGCGCAGGCTGCGACTGGGGGGAACCGAGGAGTCTGGCGGGCGGACAGCGCGCTGGTGGCGGATGCGCGCCGCGGCCGTGGGAGTCGCGCTCACCGCCCTGGTGGGCGGCCTCGTGGCCTACAGCCAGGATGCTGGGGCGGCTAGCCAGCCGACCATCGCCCAGGTCCAGAAGCAAGTCAACGGCCTGCAGTCCCAGATCGACCAGGTCGACGAGCAATACGACCAGGTGAAGCAGCAGGTGGCCGCGGCCAGGGCCAAGCTGGCCAGCGTGCGCAAGCAAGACGGCCAGGCCGAGGCCCTGTTCACCGCGGCGCAAGCCAGCCTCCGGCGGGTCGCCGTCGCCTCGTACGAGACATCCAACCAGTCCTCCATCGCCGCCCTGCTGACGGCGGGGAACCCCAACGTGGTCTTGCAGCAGGCCTCACTGCTCGAGGAACTGGGCAATGCCGACAGCGCGCAGGTGGCGAGGTACCTCGCCACCGCCCAGGACGTGAGCACCGCCCAGCGCGACGTGCAGCGAACCGAGTCGGGCATCGCTCAGCTCCAGGCGCAGCTCACCGCCAAGAAGTCGCACCTGAGCAAGCTGCTTGGCCAGAGCCAGGCCGAGCTTGACAGCCTGAACCTGAGCCAGCAGGAGCAGGTCGCCCTGGACGACATAAACGGCGGCGACGAGATCATCACCCACGCGACCTATACCGGCCCGACCGACACGCCCGCGGGGAAGGCGATCCAGTTCGCCTACGAGCAGCTTGACTGCCCCTACCTGCTGGGCGGCACCGGGCCGTGCAGCGTCGGCTTCGACTGCTCGGGCCTCGTGCAGCAGGCCTGGGCCGCGGCCGGGGTGTCGATCCCGCGCACCACCTACGAGCAGTACGACGCCTTGCCGCACATTCCGAAGGCCGACCTCGAGCCGGGCGACCTCGTGTTCTTCGAGGACGTCGGGCACGTCGGCATGTACGTCGGTCACGGCCTGATGATCGACTCACCGAGTACCGGCGAGGTCGTCCGGCTGCACGCGCTGGACATGCAGTGGTACGAGGACAACTACGTCGGCGCCGCCCGGCCGTGACCAGCCCCCACGCCGGCGGGCTAGGCGGGGGATCTGGCCAGTGGGATGCTAGTGAGGTGGCTGGCGGGTATGTGTCGGCATCGACCGGCAAGGCCGTGCGTGCGGTGCTATTCGACGTCTTCGGCACGGTTGTTGACTGGCGGAGCGGGATCGCCGCCGCGGTGCGGCAGTTCGCGTCCGGACACCACCTGGATATCGACCCCGAGGCGTTCGCCGACCAGTGGCGGGGGCGCTACGTGCCCTCGATGCGGCCAGTCCGCGAGGGCCACCGGCCCTTCGTCTCCCTGGACGTGCTGCACCGGGAGAACCTCCTGGAGGTGCTCACGGCCACGGGCCTTGACGCCACGAGCTTCGGGGCGGCGGAACTGGACGGCCTGGCCCGCGCCTGGCACTTCCTGCCGCCATGGCCGGACAGCGTCGCCGGGATCGCCCAGGTCAAGCGGGACTACATCGTCGGGCCCTTGTCCAACGGGAACACCGGGCTGCTGCTGGACATGGCGCGGGCCGGCGGGCTCGGCTGGGACCTGATCCTCGGGTCCGACGTGACCCGCGCCTACAAGCCGGATCCGGTGGCCTACCTCAGGCCCGCCGAGCTACTCGGGCTTGACCCGGGACAGGTCATGCTGGCCGCCGCGCACAACGGCGACCTCGCCGCGGCCCGTGCCGCCGGGCTGGCGACGGCGTTCATCCTGCGTCCCGACGAGGCCGGCCCGGGCAAGGCCGCCGACCTCGCCCCCGCCGCCGACTGGGACCTCGTCGCCCCATCGCTCACCGGCCTGGCCAGCCAGCTGCGGTGATCCGCCGCGGTCGCCGGCAGCTGTGCGATCACCTCTCCCGGCAGGTGTGCGATCACCGCTGGTAGGGCAGTGATGCGTAGGGCAGCAGATGCCCACAGCATCGGGGGAGGCTGGCGGGGTGCGGGACAACATGGTGGTTCAGCGAGCACTGAGTCTCATTGGCTGGCGGTTCCGGATCCTGCCCGCGCGCCGCGCGGTCCGCAAGCGCCACCTCGCGGCGGCCCTGCTGACCCTGACAGTGGGCTGCGCTGGCTGCGCGCAATCCACGGGACGGGAGCAACGGCTCGCGGCCGCACCGGTCGCGCGAGTCGTGGCGCTGAAGACGAGCGGGCCGAAGGTGCCCCTGCCCGCCCCGGCGAAGTCGCCACAGCAGTTGCTCTCGGCTGCCGTGGGCCCGCTGGTCGCATCGTATGACGGGCACGTGTCCGTGGCGGTCGACGACCTCACTACCGGGCAGGTCGCGTCCTACGGCGGGGCGCAGGAGTACGACACCGCGAGCATCGTCAAGGTCGACATCCTGTCCACGCTGCTGTACGAGGCGCAGCAAGAAGGCAGGCAGCTCTCCGCGACCGAGCAGGAGCTGGCGACGACGATGATCGACAACAGTGACAACGGCGCGGCCTCGGAGCTCTACGACGACGACGGGGGCGCCACCGGGATCGAGCAGGCCAATCAGGCGTTCGGCCTCACCCAGACCGCGGTCGGCACTAATGGCGTCTGGGGCCTGACCACTACCACGGCCGATGACCAGGTCCGCCTGCTGCGCCTGATCTTCACCACCCCGTCAGCCCTGTCGCCGCGATCCCAGGGGTACATCAAGGACCTGATGGGCCAGGTTGAACCGGACCAGCGGTGGGGCGTGCCCGCCGCGGCCGACCAGGGGACACCGTTCGCGGTGAAGAACGGCTGGCTGCCCAACCCCACGTTGTGGGTGATCAACAGCATTGGCGAGATCACCCATGACGGACAGCGCATGCTCATCGCGGTCCTGTCACGCGATAACGAGACGGAAGCCGGCGGCATCTCGCTCGTGGCCGACGTCGCGGTCAGGGCGGCCGACGCGCTAGCGCAGGCAGGGTAGCGCCGCATCGCCTCAGTCCGGGTCGGCCGCCAGGCCATGCTCGATCGCGTAGCGGACCAGCTCGACCCGGTTGTGCAGGTGCAGCTTGCCCAGGATGTTCTGCACGTGGTTCTGCACGGTGCGGTGGGACAGGACCAGGCGGGCCGCGATTTGCTTGTAGGAAAGACCGGTGGCGACCATGCGGAGGATCTCGGCTTCCCTCGCGGTCAGCGTCGGCACGGCCGGCTGGCCGGCCGGGCCGGCCGTCGCGGGGGCGCTGGCAAGCCGCCGGAATTCTCCGAGCACCAGCGCCGCCAGGCCGGGAGTGAACACGGCATCCCCGTCGGCCGTACGGCGCACCGCGTCGAGGAACTCGGCCCGCGCGGCCGACTTGACCAGGTACCCGGCCGCGCCCGCCTTGACCGCGTCGAGCACGTTCTGCTGCTCGCCGCTCGCCGACAGCACGAGTACCCGCACGGCCGGGCTCGCGGCCCGCAGCGCCCGGGTGACCTCAACCCCCGACATGTCCGGCAGCTGGAGATCGAGCACGACGACGTGGGGCCGGGCCGCGGCCAGGACACGCAGCGCCTGCGCGCCGTCAGAGGCGGTCGCCGTCACCTCATACCCGGCCTCAGCCAGGTCGCGCGCGACGGCGTCACGCCACATCGGATGATCATCGACCACCATGACCCGGACCGGGCCCGCCGGGTCAGGCGCCCACGGGGCGGGCTCGGGGACCGCGCTCGCCCCGCGGGCATCGCCTACCATGAGCGCACGCTAGCGGGCTCGGCGGCGGCGGACGGGACCGAAGGGACGCGCGGCAGCCGGAGCGTCACCTCCGTACCCTCGCCTGGCAGCGACCGGATGTCCGCGCAGCCGCCGAGGTCACGCAGCCGGCCGCAAATCGACTGGCTGACCCCGAGCCGCCCGGCCGCCGCCGCCAGCGCCAGCCGTCCATCAGGGATCCCAGGCCCGTCGTCGCGGATCGTCACCGTCACCACATCGGGTTCCTCCTCCACCAGCACCCACGCCCGCGCGTTCCCGCCGCAATGCCGCCGCACATTGTCAAGCGCCGCACCGACAGCCGCGGTGACCCCTTCGCCCTCGGCATTTCCCATCAGAACGGCCCCGGCCGGTCCTCCCACCGTCACCCACTCCGAAGCGAGCGGCTTAAGCAGGGCGTTCAGGTCGACGTCCGCGCAGGCGGCCGTCGGCCCAGTCGCGATGAGCGCACGCAGGGCGGCCTCCTGTTCCCCCGCGAGCCGTCCCAGCTCCGCCGCCTCGCCGCCGGCCTCAAGGCCCCGCCGGTGCACCAGGGCCAGCACCTGGAGCACCGAGTCGTGGATGTCACGGGCCAGCCGCTCGCGCTCCCGGCCGGCTGCCTCTACCCGGTCCGCGTGCTGCCGCTCCGCCTCAAGGGCCGCGGCGAGCTGGGCCACATGGCCGACGGCTATCCCGGCGAGCAGCATGAGTACCTCGCCATTAGGTACGACGCTCACGGACCAGCCGCTCAGCGCCAGGGTGGGCAGGGACAAGGCCACCGCGGCCGCGACGCCCGCCACTCGGCCGTACCGCACGGCCCAGGCCAGGACCGGCCCGGCCACCCATGGCCCGGTGACCGGCACCAGGCCATTGTGGCGAGCCGCGGCCAGTTGCAGCGCGAAGGTGGAAAGCAGCAGTGCCGCAGTGACCACGAGGTCAGTGCTCAGCAGCATCGCCGTGCGGTTCTTGCGATGCGAGTAGGCGAGCGTCGTGACGATCGTCCAGGAAGCCATGGCGCTGAGGACGACCCACGCCAGGTTAGGCCGCGAGTAGCGGCCCCCGTCGAAGACGCCGAGCACCAGCGCGGCGTAGCCCAGGCTGGCGAAGCGGAAGACCGCGATCGCGCGCCACAGCGCTTCGGCACTCCTTGACACGCCCTAATCGTCGCATGTGCCCGGCAATCTCGGCGTTACCTCGCGCTGACGAGGCTGGGTCACAGGCAGATCAGGAAGCAGCCGTGGGTCGGCGAGGCCGTCGGAGACGGGTTGCCCGGTGCCGATGTCTTGGCGCTTGGCGTCGTGGACGGCGTGGCCGGCGCGGTGCTGCGTGCTGGGGCCGACGGGGTAGCCGGCGTCGATGATGGCTTCGCCGACGTGGTCCGCGACGGGCGCGTGGCGCTCGGATGCGCCGAGGTCGCGGGGCCACTGGGGCTTACCGACGCACTTGGCCCGGCGCTTGAGCCGCCAGGCGCCGTCCCGGGGTTCGCGCCCGACGTCATCGGGCTGACCGACGTGATCGGAGCCGTTGGAGCGGCGTGCTGGCCGCCTGACGACGTGATGAACACCGTCACGCCGGCCACGATGGCCATGCAGGCAACGCCCGCCACGATTGGCCACCAGCGCCGGCCTCGGGTTTCCTCGTCGGCCCAGGAACCCGAGCGGGGCGAGTCGAGCACGGTGTCATCGAGCGCGTGCCCGGGCGGCGTGCCTTCCCCGTAGCCACTGTTGACTCCGTAGCCGTTGTTTTCTCCGTAGGCATCGCCGTCCGCGTAGGCACCGCCGTCTCCGTAGCCAGCACGGTCGGAGGGGCCAAGTCGCCGCGTGGCCGACTCAAGCCGGCCCCCTTCCTGCAGCCGGTCGCCGGTCGTCGGCATCCTGCTCAGCGCGATCTCGGCCGGGGACGCGCCGACCGGGTCGGCCTCCAGGTCAGCGTCGGCCCCTGGCGGGCCGTAGATCTCGGCTATCTGCTCAAGCAACTGGGCCGTCGTCGGCCGGTGCGCTGGCTCCTTGGCCAGGCACCCGCCGATAAGCCGGCGCAGCGCGGGCGGGACCAGGGTTAGATCGGGCGACTCGTGGACGACCCGGTACAACAGTGCCTGCGTGGGCCCGTCACCAAACGGTCCCCAGCCGGTGGCGGCGTAGCTGAGCACCGCCCCCAGGCAGAAGACGTCGCTCGCCGGGCCGACCTCCTTGCCCAGCGCCTGCTCGGGCGACAGGAAGCCGGGCGATCCGACGACGATCCCGTCGTCGGTTAGCCGGTCCACCTCGCGCGCCCAGGAGATACCGAAGTCGATGATCCTCGGCCCGTCGCCGGCCAGCAGTACGTTCGACGGCTTGAGGTCCCGGTGGACGAGGCCGGTCCGGTGGATCGCCTGCAGTCCCTCGGCCAGGCCAGCCGCCAGTGACACCACTGCCCTGACCGACAGCGGCCCGCGCTCTTCTACCTGGTCGGCCAGCGAGGGGCCGTCAACGTAGGCGGTGGCCATCCAGGGGAGGGCGGCGTCCGGGTCGGCGCCGACAACGGCCGCGGTGAAGAAGCCGCTCACCTCGCGTGCGGCGGCTACCTCCCGGCCGAAGCGCGCGCGGAACCCGCGCTTGGCTGCCAGTTCCGGGCGGATCACCTTGATCGCAACGGAACGGCCGCCCGGCGATCTCGCCAGGTAGACCTGCCCCATCCCGCCAGTCCCAAGTCGCCTCAGCACGCGGAAAGGGCCGATCCGCTCAGGGTCGCTCGCCTGCAGGTCTCCGGCTACGTCTATCGGTTGCGGCCCCGTGATCTGGCACCTCCACAGTTTCTCCCGCAATACCCCGTAAAGAATCATATGAAGGTTCGGCCCTGAGGGCTGGGACTTTACCGCGATAGATAAGGGAATCTTCAAGATTTGCTCCCTTCATCTCGCCCGCGACCGGCCCGCGGTCGCCCGGCCGAGCACATCGTCGCGTGGTGGTGACGCACCGTCCGTGAGGTGGCCATTGACGGCCGGGAATCCGGCATCTAGGATTTGAGCGTTCGATTTAATCGATCGCTTAAAACAGGAGACACGTGGGCGACACCAGGGCCGAGCTCATCGCCGCGGCCATCGAGGTGCTGAGGGAATCCGGCTTCCCCGGGGCGAGCGCGAGGAAGGTCGCTCAGCGGGCCGGGTGCAACCAGGCTCTGGTCTTCTACCACTTCGGCTCCGTTGCCGACCTGCTCGTGGCGGCACTTGAGGACGTCAGTGCCCGGCGGATGACGGTCTACCAGGGGTTGCTTGATCACGCCGGCACCCTGGCCGACCTGGCGGATGCCGCTCGCACGGTCTTCGAGGCCGACCTTGATGCCGGGCACGTCCGGGTGCTGACCGAGATGATCAGTGGTGCCCAGTCCGTGCCCGGCCTCGGGGAGCGGGTCGCCGAGGTGCTCGCCCCGTGGCGCTCCTTCGCCCGCGACGCCGTGCGAGAGGTGCTGGCCGCCTCGCCCGTAGGGCCGGTGCTGCCGCCGGAGCAGGTCGCCCACGCGGTGGTAGCCGGACTGCTCGGGCTGGAGATGCTGGCGAGCCTGGACGGTGACCGGGAGGCGGTCCTGGCCCTGTTTGACCGGGCCCGGGCGCTCGGGGAGATCCTGGACCAGCTGCGCCCGCTAGCGTCGCTGCTCGCTTCCGCCCCGGTGTTCAAGCCCTTCTCTTCTGCCGCAGAGAACGGACCAGGCAATCGCAGGCAGGCATGAGTAGGGAGACGTGAGATGCAGACGGATGTCGTGACCGGCGCGTTCGGCTACTCCGGTGCGGCGATCGCTCGCGAGCTGCTGGCCGCCGGGCACACGGTACGCACGCTGACCGGGCATCCCGGCCGTGCCCCGGCGGGGACCCCGGTCGAGGCCAGGCCGCTGGACTTCGCCCGCCCGCGACAACTGGCCCAGGACCTGTCCGGAGCGCACACGCTGTATTGCACCTACTGGATCAGGTTCTCCCGCGGCGACGCCACCCATGAGCTGGCGGTGGACAACCTCCGTGTCCTTTTCGACGCGGCGGAGCGGGCCGGCATCCAGCGCATCGTCCATGTCTCGATCCTGCACGCGGACCCGGCCTCGCCGTATCCGTACTTCCGCGGCAAGGGCCAGGCCGAGCAGTACCTGGCTTCCCTCTCGGTGCCCTACGCCGTGTTGCGCCCCGCGATCTTCTTCGGCGGGGACGGGGTCCTCATCAACAACATCGCCTGGCTGCTCCGACGCCTCCCCGTGTTCGCGATCGGCGGGACAGGTAAGTACAAGATCCGGCCGATCCACGTCGATGACCTGGCCCGGCTGGCCGTGTCGCTCGGTGGCGCCTCCGCCAACGAGACGGTTGACGCGGTCGGCCCGCGGTCGCTGGCCTTCAGGGACATGGTGCTGGCGATCCGCTCGGCGGTAGGCAGCCGCTCGGTTATCGTGCCCGCGCCCGGCTGGCTGATCCCGCCGATGTCGGCCATCCTCGGGGCGGCGCTGCGCGACGTGCTGCTCACCCCGGAGGAGTACCAGGCCATGGCCGAGGGCCTGGCCGACTCCAGCGCTCCGGCGACCGGACAGATCTCGCTCATCGACTGGATCGCCCGGCACGGGGACCGTCTTGGCCGCTTGTACGCCAACGAGCTCGTGCGGCACTACAGGTAACTCGCGCCCTGGCTCACTGGCCCTGGTCTTCCGCCAGGGCAAGGGCCAGGGCCAGCTCCCGGTGGAAATGAGGCATCTGGCGGGGCAGGTTGTCCAGCCCGAACAGGCGCGCCTCGAGGATCTCGCTCGCCTCGAGGACCAGCTGATCGAGGCCGCTGCTGAGGCTGGCCTCGTAGTAGAACTCCACGCGGTACCTGAAGCCGCTGCGAACCTTTAGCAGCCTGCCCACCCTTACCTCCAGGCCGGTTTCCTCTCGGACCTCGCGTGCGACGGTGTGCTCATGCCGTTCCCCTGCCTTCGCCCAGCCGCCGGGGAACCCCCACTGGTGATGGGGTGGCCACAACCGGTGCCGCAGCAGCAGGATGCGCCCGTCGTCCGCGCGGACAACCGCGCAGACGCCACAGACGAACTTGGCGTTCGACAGCCAGACGAGCCGCCATTGCCACGGCTTGGCTATCCTCCAGAGCCTGATCAATGGCCAGGGCGTCGTCATCATGGCAGGTGAGTGCCCCTTGCTCCGGTGGGATGTGGGTCCGCCGCCCATTATGGGACGCAGCGAGTCCCGGGCGCGCGCAGACGAGAAAGCGCCGCGGCGCCCCGGCCACCCTGTCGCGATAACTGGCGGACAGCCTATGATCCGGCGCATGAAGGTTGTTGCTGACTGGGATCTGTGCGAGTCCAACGGGCTTTGCGAGCGAGCCGCTCCCGAGGTCTTCCACGTCAACGATAAGGATGAGCTGGACATCGCCAACGACGGTGAGGTTCCGGCGGAACTGGCCGAGAAGGTCCGCGAGGCGGTGCGGACCTGCCCCAAGGCCGCCCTGTCCCTGCGGGACTAGGTGGCAGCTGGTCAGAGGAGGCTAGCGGCGACGGTGGCGGCCAGCTCATGGCACTGGCGCTCGACGTCCTTGCTTACCGGGCCGGTGGCCACCACTGGCTTGCTGACCTCTGACCAGCCCAGCCCCGTCGTTATGGACGCGACGGCCCGCACCGCCCCGACGGTGTCGGAACTGCCATGTACGTACAGGCCGAATGGCGCGGCCTTCTTCGCGTGCAGGCAGGGGTAGTAGACCTGATCAAAGAAGTGCTTGAGGGCGCCGGACATGTAGCCAATGTTCGCTGGGGTGCCCAGCAGGAAGCCGTCGGCTGCGAGCACGTCGGGCACGCCCGCGGCCAGTGCCGGGGCGAGCACGACCTCCACCTCCCCAAGCTCCGGGTCGCCCGCCCCGGTCAGTGCCGCCTGCAGCATTGCCTCCAGGGCGGGGGATGTCGTGTGGTGCACCACGAGAAGACGCGGCACGCGGACCTCCTAATCGGCCTGATTGGCCCGCGCCATCGACCGATTCGCGGCACACGGCAGGGTGTGTTAGTGTTCCCCCCTGCGGCGGCTTCAAACCGCTCGATCCTCGTGAGAGCCAGCTTTCGGTTCGCACTGTCGATGAGGCTCGGGTATAGTCGAAGACGTCGGGGTGATTCCCAAGCGTCAAGCAAAGTTCAGGTTCTGGACAGTCCCTTGACACAAGGGAGTCAGCCGAGTAAAGTCAAAGGGTTGCCCCGGAGAGCCGCGAGAGTGGTTTGATGGTGTGCGTCCGTACCTTGAGAACTCAACAGCGTGCTAAAAGCCAGTGCATTAAGCACAACCTCGTCAATGCCCGCGTGTGTGTGCGGGTGAGGTTATTTTTTGCCATGGATAAGTCCTCGCTGGCATGGCGGGGCGCTCTTCATGGTTGGGGTTTGGCGGTCCTTCGGGGCTGTCGGTGGACCTTCAACGGAGAGTTTGATCCTGGCTCAGGACGAACGCTGGCGGCGTGCTTAACACATGCAAGTCGAGCGGAAAGGCCCTTCGGGGTACTCGAGCGGCGAACGGGTGA
>Ga0335075_10003590_pt1 | contig 24527 bp, 21 predicted proteins | sample Lox_Sample_24_FD_206723 | JGI IMG/M metagenome (GOLD analysis project Ga0335075, IMG submission 206723) | Soil microbial communities from Loxahatchee National Wildlife Refuge, Florida, United States - Lox_Sample_2.4 | ecosystem: Environmental > Terrestrial > Soil > Wetlands | place: USA...
GTGACCGGGTCACCCACGACAAGTACGGGTTGGGCCGGGTGGAAGAGGTTTCCGGCGTCGGCGAATCGGCCATGTCGCTGATCGACTTCGGCAGCTCAGGTCGGGTCAAGCTGATGCACAACCACGCGCCGGTGTCGAAGCTCTAGTCGTCGAGCAGCCAATCTTTGGTGCGTGGCAGCAGCACCAGCGCCACGCTGGAAAGCGGCAGCAAGGGCAGGGCGTGCACGATCCACGCGACGCGTGCGCCGGCGATGAACACGCCGCCGTAGGTCAACAGCGCGATCACGGCGCCGGCCACGATGAGGTAGCGGCCGACGGACCGCCGTAGCAGCAGTGAGATGACACCGGCGATCGTCGCCAGCGCGAAGACCATCGCGAGGAATGCCACCGCAACGCAGAACAGCCGGTCGGATTTCCACCAGCCGGCGATCAGGTCGGTCGCCACCACTGACGTCGCCCAGCCGCTGATGATGCTGACAGCGGCGGCGGCTACCGCCGTCGCGCTGCTGGGTTGACCGGACAGCGTGCCCGCGGTGCCAGGGCGCGGGCCGGGCGCGACGTAGCTGGAGGGCGACGGTTGGCGCGGGATGTGTGTGGTGCGGGCGTCGTCCAGTATCTGCGGCATCGGCGCAGTCGGTGCCCGCCGGATGATGCGCGTTTGGGGTTGATCGCCCGGCGTGGGATTGTTTGGGCCGTTCACCGGGTCAACCGGCGAAAGTGCCGACGGACAGGCCACGTTTGGCCAGCCACGGCACCGGGTCCACGCGTTGAGTGCCGCCCAGCAATACCTCGAAATGCAGGTGGGGACCAGTCGAATTGCCGCGGTTGCCCATGGTGGCAATCTGGTCGCCCGCCATCACGCGCTGACCCACGCTGACCATCGTGGTGTTGACGTGACCATAGAGCGTCACTGTTCCGTCCGCGTGGCGCAGCTTGACCCACATGCCATAGCCCGCGGTCGGGCCGGCGTCGATGACAACTCCGTCGGACACCGCCCTGATGGGGGTCCCGATTGAGTTCGCAAGGTCGATACCGGCGTGCAGCACACCCCAGCGATACCCGAAACCGGAGGTGAATATGCCTTTCGTCGGCATGACGAACAGCGGCTGCTGCAGCCGGGCCTCGCGCTCGGCGCGCTCCTGGGCGAACGCGACGCCTTTGGCCAGCTCGGCGTTGTGCACTGCCACGTTGGCTGCGGGCCGCACAGTGACCATCTGCATACCGCGGGCCGAGGTGCTGATGGGCCCGCCGTTCATGGTCGACGAGTCGGCGGCCAACAGGGTCTGGGCCCTGGAGTGATCAGAAGTGTGAGTGGCCGAGTGCGCAGCGGCGGCAGCCGCACCGGCGGCCATCGCGCCGATCAACACCCGGCCTCGCGCCGCGCCGCTCAGCTCTTTGCGGTGCTGGCCTCGGCGTCCGGGCACATCCGGCTCGCTTCGACGGCCGCGCAGCTCATGCCGATACGGGTCGAGACGCCTTTCAAAGCTCGGTTCGACCTCGCTGGGGCCGGCCAACCGCAGGACGGTCAGGTTGTCGGTCTCGTCCAGGTCGTCGAGCTCGGGCGCGCGGAGAACCTGCGCTTCCTTCTCGAAGGCGGAATTCTCGCTGAAGTCCAAGTCATCGAGGTTGCCGAACTCATTGAACGGAATGATGTCGGTGACTTCGTTGCGGTGAAGTTCCAGCCCGCGGTGGCGTGATTGCCTGGCGCCTTGCGGCGCAAGCGACCGTGCAGGGATGGGCTGGCTCAACCTGATTGTCCCTCGGAGCGTAACCAAAACGTGATCTGGACCCTGCGACGTTAACCGCCGACCGCGCGGCATGGCAAGCCAAGCCGGGAATCCCCCAGCGAATGTGATTTGAATCACTTTGAGCACGGCGGTGAGATCTGCCACATCCACCGATGCCGACGATGGAAGCTCCCGGCAGTGTCGATACAGTTCCCGCAAGCGGGCATCGGAAAACCCCGGCCCGCTTACCTACAGGCCGACACACAGAAGTGAGCCATGGACCTTTTCGAATACCAAGCGAAAGAGCTGTTCGCCAAGCACAACGTTCCGACGACACCCGGCCGGGTCACCGACACGCCTGAAGGGGCCAAGGCGATCGCCGAGGAGATCGGCCGGCCGGTCATGGTGAAAGCTCAGGTCAAAGCCGGTGGACGCGGCAAGGCCGGCGGCGTGAAATACGCCGCCACCGCTGACGACGCCTACACCCACGCAAAGAACATCCTCGGTCTCGACATCAAGGGCCACATCGTCAAGAAGCTGCTGGTCGCAGAGGCCAGCGACATCGCCGAGGAGTACTACATCTCCTTCCTGCTCGACCGGGCCAACCGCACCTACCTGGCTATGTGCTCGGTGGAGGGTGGTGTGGAGATCGAAGAGGTCGCGGCGACCAAGCCGGAGCGGCTGGCCAAGGTGCCGGTCGATGCGGTCACGGGCGTTGATATCGCGTTCGCCCGCTCAATCGCCGAGCAGGGCCACTTGCCGGCCGAGGTGCTCGACTCCGCGGCGATCACCATCTCCAAACTGTGGGAGGTCTTCGTCGCCGAAGACGCCACGCTGGTTGAGGTCAACCCGCTGGTGCGCGCGCCGGACGACCAGATCCTCGCGCTGGACGGCAAGGTCACGCTGGACGCCAATGCCGACTTCCGCCACCCCGACCACGCCGAGTTCGAGGATCGGGCGTCCACCGACCCGCTGGAGTTGAAGGCCAAAGAGCACGACCTGAACTACGTCAAGCTCGACGGTGCGGTCGGGATCATCGGTAACGGCGCCGGACTGGTGATGTCGACGCTGGACGTGGTGGCCTATGCCGGCGAGAAACATGGCGGGGTCAAGCCCGCCAACTTCCTCGACATCGGCGGCGGCGCGTCGGCGGAGGTGATGGCGGCCGGGTTGGACGTGATCCTGAACGACGCGCAGGTGAAAAGTGTGTTCGTCAACGTCTTCGGTGGGATCACCTCGTGTGACGCGGTGGCCACCGGGATCGTCAAGGCGTTGGAGATCCTGGGCGGCGAGGCCAACAAGCCGCTGGTGGTGCGCCTCGACGGCAACAACGTCGACGAAGGCCGTCGCATCCTCACCGAGGCCAACCACCCCCTGGTGACGCTGGTACCCACGATGGACGAGGCGGCCGACAAGGCCGCCGAGCTGGCGAGCGCCTGAAAGGACTAGCGGATATGTCGATCTTTTTGAACAAGGACAACAAGGTCATCGTCCAGGGCATCACCGGTAGCGAGGCCACCGTCCACACCGCCCGAATGCTCAAGGCGGGCACCAACATCGTCGGCGGTGTGAACGCGCGCAAGGCGGGCACCGCCGTCACGCACGAGGACAAGGGAGGCAGGATCGTCGAACTGCCGGTTTTCGGTAGCGTCGCTGAGGCGATGGAGAAAACCGGCGCCGACGTGTCGATCATCTTCGTGCCGCCGAAGTTCGCCAAGGACGCGATCATCGAGGCGATCGACGCCGAGATTCCGCTGCTGGTGGTCATCACTGAGGGAATTCCGGTGCAGGACAGCGCATATGCCTGGGCTTATAACGTTGACAATGGTAGAAAGACCCGCATCATCGGACCGAACTGTCCCGGCATCATCACGCCGGGTGAGGCGCTGGCCGGCATCACCCCGGCCAACATCTCCGGTTCGGGACCCGTCGGCCTAGTGTCCAAATCCGGCACGCTGACCTACCAAATGATGTATGAGTTGCGCGATTTCGGGTTCTCCACGTCGATCGGCATCGGCGGTGACCCGGTCATCGGCACCACCCACATCGATGCGATCGAGGCGTTCGAGAAGGACCCTGACACCAAGCTAATCGTGATGATCGGTGAAATCGGCGGTGACGCCGAGGAGCGTGCAGCCGACTATATCAAGGCCAACGTGTCCAAGCCGGTCGTCGGCTATGTCGCGGGATTCACTGCGCCGGAAGGCAAGACGATGGGTCACGCCGGTGCCATCGTGTCCGGATCGTCGGGCACCGCCGCCGCCAAGAAGGAGGCGCTTGAAGCGGCCGGAGTGAAGGTCGGCAAGACTCCTTCGGAAACCGCTGCGCTCGCGCGGCAGATCTTGCAGAGCCTGTAGGCGCGAGATGGTCGTCGACCCGCGCCAGCGACGATGCAGTGGGGGTCCCCCCAGCCGCGCAGCGGCGAGGGGGCCGAAGCGATGAGGAGGAGCGGCGCAATCGACGCGAGTACGCCGGTCGTTGTCGGTGTCGGGCAGGCCGCAGAACGCATCGACGACGCGTACTACCGCGGAATGTCGGCCGTCGAACTGGCGGCGGCCGGTGCTCGTGCGGCGCTCGACGACTGCGGCGCCGACGCCGCCAAGGTGGCCGCGTCGATCGACACCATCGCCGGGATAAGGCAATTCGAGATCTCCGGGCCGGCCAAGGCGGTCCTGGGCAAATCGAACAACTACCCGCGCTCGGTGGCCAACCGGATCGGCGCGGACCCGGCCCGCGCGATCCTGGAAGTCGTTGGCGGACAAGGCCCGCAGCACCTGATCACCGAACTGGTCGGCGAGATCGCCGCCGGCCGGTCGGAGGTCGCGTTGATCTTCGGTTCTGACGCCACCTCGACCAACCGCTACTTCGCCGGGGCCGACAACAAGCCGGACTTCTCCGAAACCGTCGACGGCTCACTGGAGGACCGCGGTCACGGCCTGGACGGAATTATCAGTCGCTACACGGTGATTCACGGGCTTGTCGACGCACCCACCCAGTACGGGCTGCTGGAGAATGCTCGACGGGCGGGCACCGGGCTCGGGCCCGCCGAGTATCTGCGGCGAATGGGTGAACTGTTTGCTCCGTTCACCAAAGTGGCGGCCGAGAACCCGTTCGCCGCCGCGCCGGTCGAACGCAGCGTCGAGGAACTGATCACCGTCACCGAGCGCAACAGGATGATCTCCGAGCCGTATCCGCGGCTGCTGGTCGCCCGTGACCAAGTGAACCAGGGTGCGGCGGCGCTCCTGATGTCAGTCGAATCCGCGCGCAAACTTGGTGTGCCCGAGGATAATTGGGTCTATCTGCACGGGCATGCCGATCTCGAAGAGCAGAGTCTGCTGGTGCGGCCCGACCTCGGCCATGCTCCGTCAGCGGTGATGGCGGTGCGCGAAGCGCTGGCGGTTGCCGGCATCGGCATCGATGACATCGCCACCTTCGACCTGTACAGCTGCTTCCCGGTGCCGGTTTTCAACATTCTCGACGGCATGGGAATCGCGCCGGACGACCCGCGCGGCCTGACCCTGACCGGCGGCCTGCCGTTCTTCGGTGGCGCCGGCAACAACTACTCGATGCACGGCGTCGCCGAAACTGTCGCCAAATGCCGAAGCACGCCAGGGCAATTCGGCCTCGTCGGCGCCAACGGCGGCATCTTGAGCAAGTACTCGGTCGGGATCTACTCGACCACACCCGCCGAATGGAAACCGGACCGCAGCGCCCAACTGCAGGAGCAGATCGGGCAGGCGCCCACCCAGCCGGTGACCGAGAACGCCGACGGCCCGGGCACCGTCGAGACCTACACGGTGCGCCGCGACGGCGATCGGCCGACCGGGATCGTCATCGGCCGGCTCGACGCGGACGGCAGCCGGTTCCTGGCGACCACCGAGGACGACGACATGATCGGGCTGCTCACCGACGGCGAGCCATTGGGGCGGCCGGTCGTCGTGCGCTCGTTCGACTACGGAAACCGCTGCGCGCTGGGCTGATTAAGCCGATTAGACGGCACCCTTGATTGCGGCGACCAGCCCCTCGGTGTCCGCGACAGTTACGGTAAGCGCGGAATGGTCACGCAGACCGATCACCCGGCGGATCCGCGGCTCGAAGTGGATGCAAACGCCTTCGGAGGCGTTGGTGCCGAACGTGAGTCCGTCGTCGGCAGCCGATAGCCGGGCGCCGACCGCGGTCCACCATCGGTACGGACCGGTGACGTGCGCGTCTTGCACCTGCGACAGCGGCGTGTCGACATGGAATGGCCCGTAGCGGGCGATTAGACGGCCGTCGTCGGTCACGGTCACACCCTGAATGCCGGGCCATGCCCAAAACGGCAACCACATCGGGGTCAAGCGAGGATCGTAGCGATAAGGGAAATGCCGGCCCTGCTCGTTCTGATCTGTCACGGCGCGGCTCCGACCGATTTCCCGACTCACACCAACGCGGCGAGTTTCCCGGCCAATCGTTCCACATATGCGGCGACCTCGTCCGCGGACTTGTCGGGCAATCCGAATAGCACCTCGGTGACGCCCAATTCGGCCCAGTGTGCCAACTTCTCGGGCACCGGCTTGAAGTCCAGCGCCACGATCTGAGGTGCGCCGTCCCGACCGGCGGCTGCCCAGGTGTCCTGCAGCAACTTCACCGGGGCGTCGATGTCGAAGTCGCGGGGAGTGGTGATCCAGCCGTCTGCGCTGCGCGCGATCCACTGGAAGTTCTTCTCGTTGCCGGCGGCGCCCACCAGCACCGGGATGTGCGCTTGAATCGGCTTGGGCCACGCCCAACTGGGCCCGAAGTTGACGAACTCGCCTTCGTAGGCCGCTTCCTCTTCGGTCCACAACGCCCGCATCGCCTCGATGTATTCGCGAAGCATGGTGCGGCGCCGCCCGGGCGGCACGCCGTGGTCGGCGAGTTCGTCGGTGTTCCAGCCGAACCCGACCCCCAGGCTGACCCGCCCACCGGATAGGTGGTCGAGGGTCGCGATGGATTTCGCCAGCGTGATCGGATCATGCTCAACCGGCAGCGCTACCGCGGTGGACAGCCGGACCCGCGAGGTGACCGCGCACGCCGCGCCCAGGCTGACCCAGGGGTCCAGCGTCCGCATGTAGCGGTCATCCGGCAGCGTTTCGTCGCCCGTCGTCGGGTGGGCGGCCTCACGTTTGATCGGGATGTGGGTGTGTTCGGGTACATAGAAAGTCTGAAAGCCGTGATTGTCGGCGAGCGTGGCCGCTGCCGCCGGGGTGATGCCGCGGTCGCTGGTGAATAGCACAAGCCCGTAATCCATGCCCTGAATTAGAACGTGTTCCAATCTTGCGAGCAAGGGCGGGGGCTCACTGCGTCGGTCGCGCAAACCGGCCGACGTCACGTTGAGGCCAGCGGCACCTACTGCCCGAGGTGCGCTAGCGTGGGTGATTGGCACGCGTCCGCCTGGGAGTACCAGCGCCGCACGACAGCGGCGCCGCAAACAGCACTGGAAGGCACAGGAGAAGCCATGACCTACCCGCCCGGCAGTCCCGGATATCCGCCCGCGCAGTCGCCGGGCAGCTACGGGGCCTCCTCCGCACCGTCGTTCACGAAATCCGATGACGGCGAGAGCAATTTGAAGCTCTACTTGACCATCGGAGTGCTGGCCCTCGGCTTAGCGGCCTATCTGCTGAGTTACGGCCCGATGATCACCCGCATACTTCCGAACGGCGACGAACTCGTCGAAAGTGGCAGCACCTTGCCGATTGACCTGGCGTTGCTGGCGGCGCTACTGGCCGGCGTGAGTTTGTTACCCAAGGCTAAGAACTTCGCCGCGGTGGTGGCGGCGGTCGCTGTGCTGGGCGGGCTGCTGCTGATCGAGGACACAATTGGCGCGTCCGGCCGGGGCTGGGCGCTCTGGTTTGCGCTGGGCTGCGGGGTGCTCCAGGCCGTCCTTGCCATGACCGCCCTTTTGCTCGATGCGGGCGTCATCACTCCACCGGCACCCCGGCCCAAATATGACCAGTACGGGCACTACGGCGGCTACTACGGTCAGCAGTCTCCTTATCAGTCGCCTCAGCAATCCGGATACGGCTCGCAGTACGGGGGCTACCCGTCCGGGCCGTCGACCGGTGGCTTCGGCTCGGTCGGCCCGCAGTCCGGACCCATCCACTCGCAGTCGGGACCGCAGCAGGGCTCGCCGCAGGGATCGCCCACCCCGCCAACGGGTTTCCCCAGCTTCAGCCCGCCGCCGTCCTCCGGATCGGGTGGCCAGGGTCAGGGTGACGGCGGCAATCACGCCGGCTCCGGCCAGGGTCAGCACTCCTACGGCCAGGGTCAGCAGCCGCAGACGCCTTCGTCGCCGTCGGGCCCGTCACAGTCCTGACCGTGTGCACCCGGGCGCTGCTGGTCGCCACCTAGACGGGCACGTGGCGACCGCTAGCGCGGCGAAGCCGGGCGCGGCGGGTCGCCACCCAGACGGGCACGTGGCGACCGCTAGCGCGGCGAAGCCGGGCGCGGCGGGTCGCCACCCAGACGGGCACGTGGCGACCGCTAGCGCGGCGAAGCCGGGCGCGGCGGGTCGCCACCCAGACGGGCTTCGGGGTAACGTCCTCGAACCGTGATGCGGGTGCAGGACAGTCCAGCCGCGGGCGCCCGTCAGGCCCGCGACCTGTTGCGGGTCGCGTTCGGCCCCGCGCTGGTCGCATTGGTTGTGATCGCGGCGGTGACGCTGCTGCAGTTGCTGATCGCCAACAGCGACATGACGGGCGCGCTGGGTGCGATCGCCAGCATGTGGCTCGGCGTGCATCAGGTGCCGATCTCGATCGGCGGTCGCCAACTGGGCGTGATGCCGTTGCTGCCGGTGCTGCTGATGGTGTGGGGCACCGCCCGCACGACCGCACAAGCCACCCCCGCCAGGGCGTCCTGGTTCGTCATCCGCTGGATCGTGGCGTCGGCACTGGGCGGTCCGCTGCTGATCGCCGCGATCTCGCTGGCGGTCATCCACGACGCGGCATCGGTGATCACCGAGCTGCAGACGCCGAGCGCGTTGCGCGCGTTCATGAGCGTGCTGGCGGTTCATGGAATCGGTGCGTCGATCGGCGTGGGCTCTCGGGTCGGCCGCCGGATCCTGGAGACGTCACCGCTGCCGGACTGGCTGGCCGACTCGCTTCGGGCGGCGACGGCCGGCGTGCTGGCACTGCTGGGACTGTCCGGCATGGTCACGGCGGTCTCGCTGGTGGTGCATTGGGGGACGATGCAGGATCTCTATGCCATCACCAATTCGATCTTCGGCCAGTTCAGCCTGACCGTGTTGTCGATGCTCTATGTGCCCAATGTCATGGTCGGCACGGCCGCGATTGCAGTGGGATCCAGCGCCCACCTGGGTTTTGCCACGTTCAGCTCGTTCACCGTGTTCGGCGGCGACCTTCCCGCGCTGCCGGTATTGGCCGCGGCCCCCCATCCGCCGTTGGGGCCGGCTTGGGTGGCGCTGCTGATCGTCGGGGCGTCGGCGGGGGTAGCGGTCGGACAGCAGTGTGCGCGCCGGCCGTTGCCGATTCTGCCGGCGATGGCCAAGTTGGTGACGGCGGCATTGATGGCGGCGCTGACGATGGCGCTGCTCGGTTACGCCGCAGGCGGTCAGTTGGGCAACTTCGGCGACGTCGGGACCGACCAGGGCACCTTCGGGCTCGCGGTGTTTCTCTGGTTCGCCGTCGTCGGCGCCATCACCGTGGCGATGGCCGGCGGCGTCAGATACCCGCCGCGCAAGCCGAAACCGGCCCGGGCTGCGGCGCGGCCGGCGCAGCCGGCCCGCAAACCGAGTGTGCCCGTCGAGCCGGTCGATGGATTCGAGGACGACGACGCCGGTGGTGTCGTCGATGCCCCCGATCAGGCCCCAGCCCCCGATCAGCCGCGTGACGAGGCCGATTGATGTGTCCGACTTCTCCTCGGGCCGCCAACGGCCCGCATCGTCGGCGGACGTAGGCTCGGCCTGTGCAGCAACCGTTCCGAGTGCCTCCCAGCGCACCGGCACGATTGGTGGTCCTGGCGTCGGGTACCGGTTCGCTGTTGGCGTCCTTGCTGGATGCCGCCGTCGCTGACTATCCGGCACGGGTAGTCGCGGTCGGGGTGGACCGGGACTGCCGGGCCGTCGAAATCGCCACCGAGGCATCGCTGCCGACCTTCATCGTGCGACTGGCCGATTACCCCGATCGCGATGCCTGGGACGCCGCGCTCACCGAGGCTGTGTCGGCGCATGCGCCGGACCTCATCGTTTCCGCCGGCTTCATGAAAATACTTGGGCCGCGGTTCCTTACGCAGTTCTGCGGCCGCACCCTCAATACCCATCCGACGCTGCTGCCGGCGTTTCCCGGCACACACGGAGTGGCCGAAGCTCTGGGCTACGGCGTGAAGGTCACCGGCTGCACGGTGCATCTGGTCGATGCCGGCACCGACACCGGCCCGATACTGGCCCAACAGGCCGTCCCGGTACTCGACGATGACGACGAAGAGACCCTGCATGAACGCATCAAGGTCAGCGAACGGCGGCTGTTGGTGGAAGTGGTGGCCGCGGTGGCGACCGGCGGCGTGACCTGGAACGGACGAAAGGCGACGATCGGATGAGCCCAGAAAACGGTATCGACGGGAGACGGCCGATCCGCCGTGCACTTATCAGCGTGTACGACAAGACCGGGTTGGTCGAGCTCGCAAGTGGCCTGCATGCGGCCGGCGTCGACATCGTCTCGACCGGGTCGACAGCAAAAACCATTGCCGACAAAGGAATCCCGGTAACGCCGGTGGAAAAGGTAACTGGCTTTCCCGAGGTGCTTGACGGCCGGGTCAAGACGTTGCATCCGCACGTGCACGCCGGCCTGCTGGCCGATCTGCGCAAGCCCGAGCATGCCGCGGCGCTGGAAAAACTCGCGATCGCGGCGTTCGAGCTGGTGGTGGTCAACCTGTACCCGTTCAGTGAGACGGTGGACTCCGGCGCGAGTGTCGACGAGTGCATCGAGCAGATCGACATCGGCGGACCGTCGATGGTGCGCGCGGCCGCCAAGAACCACCCGAGCGTTGCGGTGGTGGTGGACCCGCGCGGCTACGACGGTGTGCTGGTGGCGGTGCACAACGGCGGCTTCACCCTTGCCGAGCGGAAGAGGCTGGCGTCGTTGGCATTTCGGCACACCGCCGAGTACGACGTCGCGGTCGCCGGCTGGATGGGCTCGACGCTGGCGCCCGAGGAGCCGACGATGGCTTTCCCGGAGTGGGTCGGCGGGACATGGCACCGCTCGGCGTTGCTGCGCTACGGCGAGAACCCGCATCAACAGGCGGCGCTGTACGCCGACGCCGGTGCCTGGCCCGGCCTGGCGCAGGCTGAGCAGTTGCACGGAAAAGAGATGTCCTACAACAACTTCACCGATGCCGATGCGGCCTGGCGGGCGGCGTTCGATCATCAGCAGACCTGTGTGGCAATCATCAAGCACGCCAACCCATGTGGGATCGCGATCTCGTCGGCGTCGGTCGCCGACGCACATCGCAAGGCCCATGAGTGCGATCCGCTGAGCGCATTCGGCGGAGTGATCGCGGCCAACACCGAGGTCAGCGTCGAGATGGCCGAGTACGTCAGCACGATTTTCACCGAGGTGATCGTGGCGCCCGCCTACGCGCCGGGCGCGGTCGAGGTGCTGGCGGGCAAGAAGAACATCCGGGTACTACTGGCCTCCGAGCCGATGGGTGATGCCATCGAGCGGCGGCAGATCAGTGGCGGCCTGCTGATGCAACAACGCGACCGTATCGACGCGCACGGCGATGATCCGTCGAACTGGACGCTGGCGGCCGGCGCGCCGGCGTCACCGGCGACACTGGCGGATCTGGCCTTCGCGTGGCGCACCTGCCGCGCGGTCAAATCCAACGCGATCGTCATCGCCGCCGGTGGCGCCACCATCGGCATCGGCATGGGTCAGGTCAATCGGGTCGATGCGGCGCGGCTGGCAGTGGCGCGTGGCGGCGATCGGGTCCGCGGCGCGGTCGCGGCTTCCGATGCCTTCTTCCCGTTCCCCGACGGCCTGGAGACACTGGCCGCCGGGGGCGTGACGGCGATCGTGCATCCGGGTGGCTCGGTACGCGACGACGAGGTGACCGCGGCGGCCGAGAAGGCCGGCGTGACGCTGTACCTGACCGGCGCGCGGCATTTCGCGCACTAGATCAGAAGACCAAGCGCTGGCCGACGTGCGGTGGAGGCGTGCCACTCGATGGCGCGCGCTTGAAGGTCGGCCGACCGTTGAGCAAAGCCTCCCCATTTGCTGTCTGGGTCATCCCGATCCTCTTCCGAACAAGATCGGATCGGCCTAGAGTCCGACCTAGGGCCCGTCTACCGGGGCGAGTCCGGTGCGATCCGAGAGGTATTCGAGAGGAAAAAATGCGCGCGATAAACAAAAGAACAGCGTCGTTCTCAGTCGCAATTGCAGCTTTCGCACTGATCGGTGCGGGTTGTCACCAGTCGAACAACTCCAGCACTTCCACCAGTTCGGCGACGTCGTCGTCCGCGGCCATGTCGACTTCGGCGCCGGCTATGGCGCCGTCAACGAGCGCGGCTGCGCCGACCTCGACGCAGATCGCCGGAAAGAACGGCACCGAGTACACGGTTGAGGGACCGATCCTGGCGAAGTGGGACACCCTCAACGACGCTCAAAAGAAAGACCTGGGCGCACCGTATGACAACCAGAAAAACACCGCGGATAACAGCGGTGTCTACCAGCAGTTCGACGATGGCGTGCTGATCTATCGGAATGGCGGCCCGGTCTACCTCGTGTGGGGCAAGATCCGCGACGCGTGGAATGCCAACCAGGCTTCGCAGGGCAAGCTGGGTTACCCGACCGCTGACGAGGTTACCGAGCCCGACGGCTCTTTCAAGTCGACGTTCGAGCACGGCACCATCACCTACAAGCCGGGTGACGCCGAGGCCGTCGTCACGATGAGCTAGTCGGCCCTCACGTTCATCTCGAAAGGCCGGGCAATCCGTCGGATTGCCCGGCCTTTCCCGTCCGAAGGCGACGGGAGCCATGCCGTATTTGCGCGACCGTCGTAGCGTGGTGTGGTGACCGTAGCGAACAACCTGCCCCGCACCGTCGGCGAACTGCGTGCCGCCGGGCATCGTGAACGGGGAGTCAAACAAGAAATCCGGGAAAACCTGATAACCGGATTGGCCGAAGGTGACGACATCTGGCCCGGCATCCTGGGCTTCGACGACACCGTGCTGCCGCAGTTGGAGCGGGCACTGATCGCCGGCCACGACTTCGTGCTCCTCGGTGAACGCGGTCAGGGCAAGACCCGATTGCTGCGGGCACTGGTCGGCCTGCTCGACGAGTGGACGCCGGTAATCGCCGGCGCCGAACTCGGCGAGCATCCCTATTCGCCGATCACGCCGGAGTCGATCCGCAAGGCCGCCACGCTCGGTGACGATCTACCGATCGAGTGGAAGCACCGCAGCGAGCGGTACACCGAGAAGCTGGCCACCCCGGACACCAGCGTCGCCGACTTGGTGGGCGACATCGACCCTATCAAGGTCGCCGAGGGCCGCAGCCTGGGTGACCCGGAGACCATTGCCTACGGCCTGATCCCGCGGGCGCATCGCGGCATCGTCGCGGTCAACGAATTGCCGGACCTGGCCGAGCGCATCCAGGTGTCGATGCTCAACGTCATGGAGGAGCGCGACATTCAGGTGCGTGGCTACACCCTGCGGTTGCCGTTGGACGTGTTGGTGGTCGCCAGCGCCAACCCCGAGGACTACACCAACCGGGGTCGCATCATCACCCCGCTCAAAGACCGGTTCGGCGCCGAGATCCGCACGCACTACCCACAGGAACTCGACGCCGAGGTGGGCGTGATTCTCCAAGAGGCGCACCTGAGCGCCCAGGTACCCGAGCATCTGATCCAGGTGATCGCCCGGTTCGCCCGCTATCTTCGGGAATCTAATTCGGTCGATCAGCGCTCCGGGGTTTCGGCGCGGTTTGCGATCGCTGCCGCCGAGACGGTTGCCGCCGCGGCGCGGCATCGCGGCGCGGTGCTCGGTGAGACGGATCCGGTTGCCCGCGTGGTCGATCTGGGCACCGTGATCGACGTGTTGCGCGGCAAGTTGGAGTTCGAGTCCGGCGAGGAAGGGCGCGAGCAAGCCGTTCTGGAGCATCTGTTGCGCCGCGCCACGGCCGACACTGCGTCCAGAGCGCTCGGCGGCCTCGACGTCGGTCCGCTGGTGGCCGCGGTCGAGGGCGGTTCCGCGGTGACGACGGGTGAGCGCGTCTCGGCCAAGGATGTGCTGGCAGCGCTGCCCGATCTGCCGGTCATCGAGGCGGTCGCCAAACGGCTCGGCGCGGAATCCGAGGGTGAGCGCGCCGCGGCGCTGGAGTTGGCTTTGGAGGCATTGTATTTGGCCAAGCGCGTCGACAAGGTGTCCGGGGAAGGCGAGACCGTCTATGGCTAGAGGTCATTCGTCACGCTATTCGGCGTATACCGGCGGCCCCGATCCGCTGGCTCCGCCGGTGGACCTGTGCGAGGCACTCGAGCAGATCGGGCAGGACGTCATGGCGGGCACCTCGCCGCGCCGGGCGCTGTCCGAGCTGCTGCGTCGGGGGACCAAGAACATGCCCGGGGCCGACCGACTGGCCGCCGAGGCCAATCGCAGGCGACGAGAGCTGTTGCGCAACAACAACTTAGACGGGACGCTTCAAGAGATCAAAAAGCTGCTCGATGAGGCGGTGCTGGCCGAGCGCAAGGCACTGGCCCGCGCGCTGGACGACGACGCGCGGTTCGGCGAGCTGCAACTGGACGCGCTTTCGCCGTCGCCGGCCAAAGCCGTGCAGGAGCTCTCCGAGTACAGCTGGCGCAGCAGCGAGGCACGGGAGAAATACGAGCAGATCAAGGATCTGCTCGGGCGGGAGATGCTGGACCAGCGCTTCGCCGGCATGAAGCAGGCGCTCGAAGGCGCGACCGACGAAGACCGTCAGCGCGTCAACGAAATGCTGAACGACCTGAACGACTTGCTGGACAAGCACGCTCGCGGTGAGGACACCCAGCAGGACTTCGAAGACTTCATGGACAAGCATGGCGAGTTCTTCCCGGAGAACCCGCAAAATGTCGAGGAGCTGCTGGACTCGCTGGCCAAGCGCGCTGCCGCGGCACAGCGGTTCCGCAACAGCTTGAGTGCCGACCAGCGCGCCGAGTTGGATGCGTTGGCGCAGCAGGCATTCGGATCACCGGCGTTGATGCAGGCGTTGGATCGACTCGATGCCCACCTGCAGGCAGCCCGTCCCGGTGAGGACTGGGAGGGGTCGGCACAGTTCTCCGGTGACAACCCACTCGGTATGGGCGAGGGCGCCCAGGCGTTAGCCGAAATCGGCGAGCTGGAGCAGCTGGCCGAGCAACTGTCCCAGAGTTATCCGGGTGCCACCATGGACGACGTCGACCTCGACGCGCTGGCGCGCCAACTCGGTGATGAGGCCGCCATCGACGCGCAGACACTCGCCGAGCTCGAGCGGGCGCTGGTCAATCAGGGCTTCCTGGACCGCAGCTCGGATGGCCAGTGGCGGTTGTCGCCGAAGGCGATGCGTAGGCTCGGCGAAACGGCGTTACGTGATGTGGCACAACAACTTTCCGGCCGCCGCGGTGAACGCGATCACCGGCGCGCCGGCGCGGCCGGCGAGTTGACCGGGGCCACCCGACCGTGGCAGTTCGGCGACACCGAACCGTGGAACGTCACCCGGACGCTGACCAACGCCGTACTGCGGCAGTCCGGAACGTCAACTCTCGACGGCCCGAGCCCGGCGATCAAAATCACCGTCGACGACGTCGAGGTTTCCGAGACCGAGACCCGGACCCAGGCCGCGGTGGCGCTGTTGGTCGACACCTCGTTCTCGATGGTGATGGAGAACCGCTGGCTGCCGATGAAGCGCACCGCGCTGGCGCTCGATCACTTGATACGGACGCGATTTCGTTCGGATGCGTTGCAGATCATCGCCTTTGGCCGTTACGCACGAACGATCAGCACTGCGGAGCTGATGGGACTGGAAGGCGTGTACGAGCAGGGCACCAACCTGCATCACGCGCTGGCACTGGCCGGCCGTCACCTGCGTCGGCACCCTAACGCCCAGCCTGTCCTGCTGGTGGTCACCGACGGCGAGCCGACCGCACATCTGGAAGATTTCGACGGCGAGGGGACGGGTTCTGCTGTGTTTTTTGATTACCCGCCGCATCCGCGGACCATCGCGCACACCGTGCGCGGCTTCGACGATATGGCGCGGCTGGGCGCGCAGGTGACCATCTTCCGGTTAGGCAGCGATCCCGGGCTGGCCCGGTTCATCGATCAGGTTGCACGCCGCGTCGAGGGCCGGGTTGTGGTTCCCGATCTCGACGGTCTGGGCGCGGCTGTGGTGGGCGACTATCTGCGAGCCCGCCGAAGACGGTAGCCGCTCAGCCGAAAGCTTCGCCGGTTCGTCCACCCGGTGACCCATACAGATATGGGTAGTGGACGCCCACGTCGTTACCGGGCCGCATGTTTGGCGGTGGCGGTGCAGTGCGCCAGGCGGCCGGAAGATGGCAACCGGTGTCGTAGGAGTAGTTCAACGGACCGGTGCCGTTCAGGTTGATCAGGTTGATCAGCGCACCGTCGTCACGGATTTGCGAGTCGTTCGGGTCGCCCAGAGGTGGTGGCGGTGTTCCGGGTGCGGAATTGTTGGGCCGGAAGCCCGCGGCCGAGAACACCGGTGCCACCTCGGTGACGATCTGCAGCCATTGCTCGGATGTGGGCGCGGGTCGGCCAGAGTAGTCATCACTTTTTTCTTGCCGGCCGATGGAGCGATTGAACGGATCGGTGCATCCATTGGTCGGCTGGTCGACCTTGGTTGACGAGAACTCGGTTTGCGGTGAGTATTTCGCGATTGCCGCCTCGATTGCGCTGTTGAGTTTGGCAAGTTGCTGTTCGACGGTCTCCAAATCGGGCCGCCCGTTCACGATCTTTTGCAGGCGGTCCAATTCCTTGCGCCCCGGGTTGGCGTACGGGTCCAGGGTGGTTGGCTTCATGCACCCTGCGAGGGGGAGGACGACCGCGAGGAGCACCAGTGCCAGCCGACGCATCGCCGGCCTCACGGGTGGTAGTCGGGGTTGGGGATCGGTAATCCGAACGGTCCCGGTCCGCTTGGAATCGTCGGTGGCGGCAGCAACGGCGGCGGGACGAGATAGTGCTTGTCGTCGGGCGCACCGGACAGCACGGCGGCCAAGTTGTAACCGCTCATGCGGAGCTGTTGGTTGCTCCCATCGCGCGCGTATTCGGAATGGCCCCAGGCGCGTTCATGTACCGCACCATCGCCTGGGCCTACGCCGGTGTTGACCGACAGTTGAGTGAATCCGGGCACGTCTTGCGGTGCGGGGCCAAAGGCGCCGAACTCGGGGATCACATCGGAGACGTGATCGTTGACACCAATCATGTAGTAAGCGTGGCCCGGCTGAACCCCTAACTGCGACACATTGGTGAGCTCGGTACCCGGCGAGCCGTAGAGCACAACGTCGCTCACCGGCGCGCCCTGCTGCAGCGCCAAAGTGGTGACCAGCGAACCGTAGGAGTGGCCGAAAGCGGTGATGTGCTGATCCGAGACATTGGTGGTGGCCGCCAGTCCTTTGTAGAAGTTGTTGAGGGGCCCGGCAGCGTCGTGAGCCAAGTAGTCTTGAGTCACGCCCACCAGACTGTCTGGCGCGTCATAGCCGAGATAGGCGATGGACGCCACCGCATCAGGATTCGCCATTTGCGCGTTGCCGCGTAATTTGATTGCCTCAGTGCGTTGAGTTTGGGCCTCCTGGACCATCTCTCGGACGCTGGAGCTGACCCGGGTGTTCAGGCCGCCGACGGTAACGCCGACGCGTTCGGCGTTGTCGATGTCGCCCACGCCAACTGCGGCCAGCACTTTGTTCGGGTTACTCGTGGTGTCCAGCAGTATCAGGCTGGTGCCCGGATTTTTTGCCAGGGTGTCCCGTAGGTTGGTCAGGTCGCTCAGTTTCGCGGTGTCGGTATGCCAGACGCCGTTGCCGTCTAGCCAGCCGTTTTGCAGCCGGGCAATCTCGCTTTGCATCACGGGGAGATTGAGTTCATTTCTGATGTTGGTCGGGACGCCGTCGAGGTTGCGGATCGATTGCGGGAACCAATCTTTGACACGGTCTTGTTGTGCGGGCGTCAGGGAGTGCCACCATTTGTTGACGTCGGCGGGTGCAGTGCCCGGCGGCGGCACCGTCGGCATTTTCGGTGGCTCATGCGAGGTTTCGGCGTTGACTTGGTCCGGCGACAAGTCGCCGTCGGCGCCGCGGATGGCCGCGGCCAGATCCTCGTCGGCTGCCTGGGCGTCGGCCAGCAGCTGGGTAATCGCCTGGGCAACTCGAAGCCACGCAGCCTCGATCTCGCTCCGATCGGCCGCGGAGTACGACGACAAGTTCTCCGGCAGGCTTACCGTGCCGGTCTTCTCGTCGATGGTCAGGCGGTAATCGCGGGCGGTGTCCTGGATCCCTTTCAACCGCGCCTTGATCGCAGCAACCTCCCCGGCCGCCTTGTCCGCTGCCAGGCCGACGGCGTCACACGCATCGGCGTGGCTGTCCAGGTTCAGCATGGTGCGGTGCGTCGCGGCATGTGCCGCATCAGCGCTATCGCCGCCCCAATCCAGGAATTGCATGGTTTGACCGAGCGCCGCCGACGCGGTGCGGGTGCCGTGTGCGCGTTTGATCGCAGCCTGAAAAACGGTGTTGATGGCCTCCGGGCTCCAGCGTTCAATGTCGGCCAGGGTCAATCCCATTACCGGCGCGAACCCTCACTGCTGATCGCCTCGCCGACGCTGCGGACCGCCTGGATATTGCGGTCCTCCGCATCGGCGAAATCGGCAGCGACGAAATGCATGTCGGTCGAATGCTTCCCGAAACGGCGAAAATGAGTGTCGCTCGTCGTCTCCCAGCCGTCCAGCATGTCCGACAATGCGCCCGCTGACGAGCCCACCCACCCGGAATGCGCGCCGGCGGCCTCGCCATGACAAGACTGCTGATGGGCCAGCAGATCTTCGCCGTGGTTGGCGACCTCGTTGCCGGCCTGAGACAACGCTGTGGGATCGACCCGCAATTTGTCCGCCATCGCCCAAGTATCCCATACGACAAACTGCCGGCCAGTCACTTATAAGCGCCGTGAACTGGCCTTTCGCCGACCTATCGCTGGGTCTTACGGTTCTTCCGCTTGACGCCGACACCGCCCCACAGTGCAAAACCGCGGATCTTGACGGTCGGCGCGCCGGGGGCGCCTTCGCCGGCAACGTGGTGATCGAACCCACCCATCACGCCGTGGCCCCTGATCTCGACGTTGACTTCGGGCGGCAGCAGGATGGTCTGTCCGCCCATGATCGACGTTGCGTGGATCTCGACCTCGGTCGAGGTGAAGTCGGCGTAGCGGAGGTCGATCACGCCTCCACCCCACAACGCGAACGTCGTCAGCTTCTTCGGAACGTTCCACCGGCCGCGCCGCTCGAACGCGCTCATGATGGCCAGCAGCAGCATCGATGGCGCGGGTGTGCAGGCGCCCCCGCGTTGCGGGTTTACCGACGACCCCAGCAGATCGGAGCGCAGGCGATCCAGCTCATCGTAGGTCTTTGCGGCGTATGCCCTGGTGAGCCGGTCTTCGTAGTCGCTCATCTGCAGGCGGCCCTGCGCCGCGGCGTCAGTGAGCAACTGGGCGACCTGGATGCGGTCGGTATCGGCGGCACGCGTCGTGGCGTTCCGCTGTTCTGGCGCGCCCCGCTGCGCTGAATTGCTCATCAGCTACGAGCGTACGACGATCAGAATTTGCTGCAAGGGAACTTGGCTAAACTGTGTCCCTTCCCTGCTGGCTGGCCCATTGTGGCGGGCGTTTTTGCAGGAAAGCGAGCATGCCCTCGCGGGCTTCGTCCGAAACGAACAATCGCGCCGACTCCGCGCTGAGCCGCTCCGCGTCACGGTCGAAGCCGTCCAGGATGGCGGCGGTGGTCAGTGCCTTAGACGCGGCCAACCCCTGCGGCGAAGCCCGCCCGATGTCGGCGACGAGCGATGCCACCGCGGCATCGACGTCCTCGGCTGCCATCGTGATCAGCCCGATCGCGGCGGCGGTGCTGGCGTCGAACGTCTCGCCGGTCACGTAGTAGCGGGCGGCGGCGCGGGCGGACATCTTCGGCAGCAGGGTCAGCGAGATGATCGCCGGCGCGACTCCGATCCGGGCCTCGGTCAACGCGAAGGTGCTGCGCGGGCCGGCCACCGCGATATCGCAGGCGCCGACCAGGCCCATGCCGCCGGCACGGACGTGGCCGTCGACGGCGCCGATCACCGGCAGCGGCGACTCGACGATCGCGCGCAGCAGCGTAGCCATCTCCCTGGCTCGCTCGGCCGCCATCTCGGCCGGGTCGGCACCCATCGCCGCCGACCCTTCCGACAGGTCGGCGCCCGCGCAAAAAGTGTTGCCGGTATGGCCGAGCACCACCACCCGCACCGCGGGATCGGCGTCCGCATCGCGCAGGCCCTGGTGCAGTTGGCTGACCAGCGTGGCGGAGAGCGCGTTGCGGTTGTGCGGTGAGTTCAGCGTCAGCCGCGCAACGTGACCTTCGACCGCGTATTCAACCAAAGTGTCCATCAGTAGGAGCGGGGCAGGCCCAGCGACGTCTGCGCCACGAAGTTGAGCACCATCTCCCGGCTCACCGGCGCGATGCGACCCAGCCGCGCGGACGCCAGCATGGCCGCGACGCCGTACTCTTTGGTCAGACCATTGCCGCCCATGGACTGCACGGCCTGGTCCACCGAGCGTGTCGCGGCTTCCGCAGCAGCGTATTTGGCCATGTTGGCCGCCTCGGCCGCCCCCATGTCGTCACCGCTGTCGTAGAGCGTCGCGGCCTTCTGCATCATCAGCTTGGCGAGCTCGACCTCAATGTAGCACTGCGCCAACGGATGTGACAGGCCCTGATGGGCACCGATCGGCGTTCCCCACACCTGGCGGGTCTTGACGTAATCGGCGGCCCGATCAAGCGCGAATCGTCCCATGCCGACGGAGCTGGCCGCGCCCATGATGCGCTCGGGGTTCAAACCGGCGAAAAGCTGTGCGATCGCGGCATCTTGAGCGCCGACGAGAGCGTCGGCGGGCAGCCGGACGTCGTCGAGAAAGACCTGGAACTGTCGCTCGGGGCTGATCAGCTCCATTTCGATTGGGGTGTAGGTAAAGCCGGGCGCGTCGGTGGGCACGACGAACAACGCCGGCCGCAGCTTTCCGGTCTTGGCTTCTTCACTGCGGGCAACGACCAGCACGGCCTGCGCCTGGTCGATGCCGGAGATGTATACCTTCTGGCCCTTGAGGATCCAGTCGCCGCCGTCGCGACGGGCGGTGGTGGTGATCTTGTGCGAGTTGGATCCGGCGTCCGGCTCGGTGATGGCGAAGGCCATCGTCAGCGAGCCGTCGGCGATGCCGGGGATCCAGCGCTTCTTCTGCTCCTCGGTGCCGAACTTGCTGATGATCGTGCCGTTGATGGCGGGCGAGACCACCATCAGTAACAGCGCGCTACCCGCGGCGGCCATCTCCTCCATCACCAGTGACAACTCGTACATTCCGGCACCGCCGCCGCCGTATTCTTCCGGGAGGTTTACGCCGAGGAAGCCGAGTTTTCCTGCTTCGGACCATAATTCGTCGGTGTGTTCGTGCGCCCGGGCTTTCTTGAGGTAGTACTCGCTGCCGTAGTTGGACGCCCACGCGGACACGGACTTGCGCAGCGCCTGGCGCTCCTCGTTCTCGATGAAGCTGGTGTCGGTCATTGTGATTCTCCTTCTTGAACGCTTTCGGGTGATTCCACCCTGGCCAGGACGGCGCCCACGTCGACTTGTTGGCCGGTGTCCACGTTGAGCTCGGCGAGCACACCGTCGGACGGCGCGGTAATGGTGTGCTCCATCTTCATGGCTTCCAGCCAGATCAACGGCTGGCCGGCGGTGACGGCATCGCCGACGGCGGCACCCAGCCGGATGACGTTGCCGGGCATGGGTGCTACCAGCGAGCCCTTCTCGACGGCCGAGCCCGGCTCGGGAAAGCGCGGCAGCGCGACCAGGTGCACGGGGCCGCGCGCCGAGTCGACATAGACGTCGTGCCCATAGCGCGCGACCGCAAAACTGCACGCCACACCGTCGCCGTCGGCCAACACGACTTCGCCTTGAGTCGCCGAGACCAGTCGCACCGGCTCGCCCGGTTCGTCATCGGCCAGGATCAATGTTGTTCTGCTGAAGCTATATTGGACCGCGTGCTCGCGGTCGGCGTCATCGCGGTAGACCTTGACCTGATATCCCGACGCGAGGTTGCGCCACCCGCTGGGAATCGAGCCGAGCACGGTGGCGGTAGCGCGATTGTGCGCGGCGTCGGCCAGCGCCGCGGCGATCGCCGACAGTCGGATCACGCCGGCGTCGGCCAGCGGGGCGGACAGCTGCGCCAACCCGTGGGTGTCGAAGAACGCCGTGTCGGTGGCACCGTCGAGGAAGGCCGGATGACGCAGCACGTTGACCAGCAGCTCGCGGTTGGTGCGCAAACCGTGTAGGTGGGTTCGGGCCAGCGCGTCGGCAAGCACCAGCGCCGCTTGCCGCCGGGTCGGGGCGTATGAGATGACCTTGGCGAGCATCGGGTCGTAATGAATCGACACCGCGAAGCCGTCGATTATCCCCGAATCCAACCGGATGCCGGTCCGCCCTCCCAGCGACGAGAACTCGGAACGCACGGCCGGTACGTCGAAAGTGTCGACCACGCCGGCCTGCGGCTGCCAGCCCCGGGCGGGATCTTCGGCGTAGAGGCGGGCTTCGATCGAATGACCGTGAGCAGCAGGGGGTTCGGCGTCCAGTCGGCCGCCGTCGGCCACCGCCAGCTGCAGCTCGACCAGATCGAGCCCGGTGGTTTCCTCGGTGACCGGGTGCTCTACCTGTAGCCGGGTGTTCATCTCGAGGAAGTAGAACTCGCCGTCGTCGTCGGCGAGGAACTCCACCGTGCCGGCGCCGGTGTACCCGATCGCGCCAGCGGCCAGCCGGGCCGCGTCGAACAGCTTGGCCCGCATGCCCGGTGTGCGCTCGACCAATGGCGACGGCGCTTCTTCGATGATCTTCTGGTGGCGCCGTTGAATCGAGCATTCCCGTTCGCCGACCGCCCACACCGCGCCGTGGGTGTCGGCCATCACCTGGACCTCGACGTGGTGGCCGGTGGGCAGGTAGCGCTCGCAGAACACGGTCGGGTCGCCGAACGCGGACTGTGCCTCCCGCCGCGCGGCAGCGACTTCGCCTGCGAGAGAAGATAATTCGTGCACCACTCGCATCCCGCGACCGCCACCGCCTGCGGAGGCCTTGACCAGCACCGGCAGCTGAGCTTCGGTGACTGTGTCCGGGTCGAGTTCGTCGAGCACCGGCACGCCGGCGGCTGCCATCATCTTCTTCGACTCGATCTTGGAGCCCATTGCCCGCACCGCGTCGACCGGCGGCCCGACCCAAACCAGGCCCGCGTTTTGCACCGCGGCCGCGAACTCGGCGTTCTCCGAGAGGAATCCGTAGCCGGGGTGCACCGCGTCGGCGCGGGCCGCGCGGGCCGCAGCGATGATCGCCTCGGCGTTGAGGTAGTCGTTGGTCCGCGGCAGCCGGACCCGGGCGTCGGCCTCGCCGACGTGCGGCGCCCCGGCGTCGGGATCGGTGTAGACGGCGACGGTGCCCACTCCCAGCCGGCGGCAGGTGGCGAACACCCGTCGGGCGATCTCGCCGCGGTTGGCGACCAGAACTCGAGTGATTCCCATGAGGCTCACATCCGGAAGACGCCGAAGTTCGACGTCCCCTTGATCGGGCCATTGGCGATGGCCGACAAACACATTCCCAGCACGGTGCGGGTGTCGCGCGGGTCGATCACCCCGTCGTCGTAGAGCATCCCGGACAACACCATCGGTAGCGACTCGGCCTCGATCTGGCCTTCGACGGCCGCCCGCATCGCCGCATCGGCTTCCTCGTCGACTTTCTGGCCGCGCGCCTCGGCGGCGGCGCGGCTGACGATCGACAACACCCCGGCCAGCTGGGCGCCGCCCATCACGGCGGCCTTGGCGCTGGGCCACGCGAACAAGAACCGCGGGTCATAGGCCCGGCCGCACATGCCGTAGTGGCCGGCGCCATACGACGCGCCGATCAGCAGCGAGATATGTGGCACCGTGGAGTTGGAGACAGCGTTGATCATCATCGAGCCGTGTTTGATCATGCCGCCCTCTTCGTAGTCCTTGCCCACCATGTAACCGGTGGTGTTGTGCAAGAACAACAATGGCGTGTCGGATCGGTTGGCCAGCTGGATGAACTGGGTGGCTTTCTGGGACTCCTCGCTGAACAGCACACCGCGCGCGTTGGCCAGGATGCCCAGTGGATAGCCGTGCAGCCGGGCCCAGCCGGTGACCAGCGACGAGCCATACATGGCTTTGAATTCGTCGAACTCGGAGCCGTCGACGATGCGGGCGATCACTTCCCGCGGGTCGAACGGGATGCGCAAATCGGCGGGCACGATGCCGATCAGTTCCTCGGCGTCGAACAGCGGCTCGGTCACCGGCCCGGGTGGCGGTCCCTGTTTGGCCCAATTCAGCCGTGCGACGATGCGGCGTCCTATGCGGATCGCGTCGAGTTCGTCGACGGCGAAGTAATCGCCCAAACCCGAGATGCGGGAATGCATCTCGGCGCCGCCCAGCGACTCGTCGTCGGACTCCTCGCCGGTGGCCATCTTCACCAGCGGCGGGCCGGCCAGGAAGACCTTCGAGCGTTCTTTGATCATCACCACGTGGTCGG
>Ga0335075_10003591_pt1 | contig 24526 bp, 22 predicted proteins | sample Lox_Sample_24_FD_206723 | JGI IMG/M metagenome (GOLD analysis project Ga0335075, IMG submission 206723) | Soil microbial communities from Loxahatchee National Wildlife Refuge, Florida, United States - Lox_Sample_2.4 | ecosystem: Environmental > Terrestrial > Soil > Wetlands | place: USA...
ACGTAGATCACGATGCCGAGTACATACATGCACGCCATGTAGATGAGGGAGGACTTGTTGTTGACGAAGTAGTTGCTGTTGGTCAGCCACTCGACGAGGTCGAAGACCAGGAAGGCGATGGTGACAATGCCCGCGGCCGGGACGACCGGAATGCCCGCGACCTTGATCCGGCTGGCCGGTGAGGCGCGCCACAGGTCCGGCTTGCGCCAGGGCAGGATCACGACTGCGATCGCGCTGAACAGGTACGTCACCGCGATCACCAGGGTGGCGTCCAGGGTGTAGTTCCTGAATGTCGTGGAGTACGCGTAAATCGCGGCCAGGCCTACTGCCGGAAGCAGCATGAGGATCAGCGAGTACAGCGGGACCTTGCGCTTCTCCGACACCTCAGCCGCACGGTCCGGCAGCACGCGGTCAAACGCCGCCGCGAAAATCACCCGGGTGGAGGACAGGAACAGCGTGCCCACCCAGCCGAAGAACCACAGGCTCAGCACCAGGATGAGGATGACCTGGAACGCGGCGTTGTGCACGAGCCAGCCAGCAAACAAGAACGGGTACGGCCAGATCGGCAGGACGGACTTCGCGTTGTAGAAGGCCGCGTTGGCGTCCTGATAGAACCCCCACCCGACGGTCTTGGCCATCAGCAGGAAGAAGATGACGGTCAGTATGACGGTGATCCAGAGCCCGGCAAACATTCCGGTGAAGACGCGGCGGAAGTCGCTCGCCCCGCGGATCTCGCCGTAGAGGGTGGCGCCCCAGTTCGGCCACAGGATGAAGAACATCATCGCCGGAACCAGCAGCATGGTCGGCCCGAGCGGCCCGAACCCGAGCGCCGGGGCGGTGTAGCCGGCCGCCGCCGCCGCCTTCTGGGTCGCGCCGTAGGCATTGTTCAGCCCGAACAGCTTGTGCGTCTCCAGGTTGAACGAGCTGACAAAGCTGGAGTGCGAGCTGACAAGCAGCAGGATGACGACGACGGCGAACCCGACCATGCCGCCGATGAAGCACCAGCGCTGGATCTTCGCGTATCCCGCCATCCCAACCGAGACCAGGACGCCTGCGAGGGCGACGGTGATCAGGGTGACGACGAAGATGCCAGTGTCGGTGCCGAACCAGGCAGCTCCGCCGTTCGGCCAGGTCCATTTCAGCGTCGCCCACAGCGGCTCGAACAGCTGAACGGACAGGATGTTGCCGTAAATCGGCGCCCACAGCCAGAGGATGAACCACCAGCCCGTGGCCGCCAGCACGAATCCGACCCCGCTGCCGAGAATGCGGGTCTGCCAGACGTAGTCGCCGCCGGCCCGCGGAATCGTGACGATGAGTCCTGAATAAGTGACGACCAGGAACGACACCAGGACCGCCGAGATTAATACGGAGGTGAGCATCTGGCCCTTGGGGAACGCCGGGCCGGCGAATGTGAACTCGTAGATGCCCAGGGTGACGAAGTTCGTCGCCAGGCAGGCGTAGATCATCGAGTCCCGGACGTTCCAGCCGCGCACCAGCCCGGTGGCTTTCCGGAGGAACAGGGTGGGGGTCTCGCCGATAGATTCGGTCGCCATATCCGCCTCTCAGACGTAGCGCTGTGCCATGGACCTAACCGTTCACCAGCAGATACCTGGACACCTTCGGTTTCCTCGGATCCAGGTCGATGACCGCTCCCTGCAGCACGCCGTCGCCGTAGACGCTGCCGGGGTTGATGGCGAGAGTGCGGTTCATCTTCCTGATCCCGCGGCTCTCGTGAATGTGGCCGTGCACCGACAGCAGCGGCTGATAGCGCATGATCGCGTCGCGCACCGCGGTGGAGCCGACCGGTTTCATGACTGCGCCGCCGTGCACCGGGCGCAGGTTCTCGTCCAGAGCCGGGGCCTCGTCCAGCCCGGTCCCGTACGGCGGCGCATGGAAGTTGAAGATGGTCCGGCTCATATCGGGAACGAGCTGAGCCACGGCGTCGATCTTGCTCGCCAGGTCCTGTTCCGGCGCCTCGCGGTAGGTGTCCCAGGGCGTCGGGTTGGTCCAGCCCATCGAGACTAAGGAGAACCCATCCAGGTCAAGCATTTTGCCCTCGGCGAAGCTCACGCACGGCGAGGACTCGAGGACGGCGTCGATCTCGAAGATGTCGTCGTTGCCGCCGTTGAGGATGCACGGGATCTCGCCGCCGCGGAGTTTGCCGTCCGCCATGTCCAGCCACCGGTCAAGCGAGCTGAGCATCTCGGTGCTGAAGCGCTGGTCGACGGCGCCCTCATTCTGGCTGAGATGGGTGAGCTCGTCCGGGCTCACGACCGCCGGGTAGAAGCCGCTGTTGCGGATGCGGGCGATGATGGTGTCCAGTTCCTCCCTGGAATCCAGCCGCATCGTTTCGCCGCGCATCGTCACTTGCCAGTAGCCGTGATAGGCGGTGATCGGCACCATCGCCTTACCGGTGACGTCGCCGCCCAGTACCACCAGGTCAGCCTTGTAAAAGGCAGCCGAGTTGAGGAACTTGCGCCAGCACACCTCAGAGCCGTGGATGTCGGTGGCAAAGAAAATCTTCATCCGGCCCTCACGCCTTATTCCGCGACCAGCAGCTTGCCTCGGGTCTAGCAGGCCGCTTAACCGGGCGTCAAGATTCAAAAGCGGCGCTAAGACTGCGTCGTCTGATAATGCCGCGGCTGACTTAGTGCGATAGCGGAGAATAAATGTCGGTTAGTGGCCTACTTCCTCGGGAAGTTCATACCAGCGCACGCGGTCACCGACGTTCGCGCGCAGCTTCCACTTCATTCCCTTGGGCACCGACCGGGCGATATCCGCGAGCTGGCGTGCCTGCTCGACGGGATCGTGCGGCGCGCCGGGCGGGAGCAGTTCCGGCCGGTCGGCCGCCAGCGCGGGGAGCTTGTCCAGGTTCCCGGTGACGGTGCGCCACCAGCCCCAGTCCGCGCCCAGCAGCTGGCCGAACCAGCCGGTGTCAAGCACGCCATTCGCGGCGGCAGTCCCGCGGCGCGGCTCGCCGACCTGCAGGCCCGCGAGCAGGTGCAGAATGTCCCTGGCATCCTTCTCGTTCAGCTCGAAGATCTGCAGCTTCGACAGCAGGATGTCGATGGCGTCGAGCGTGTACGGAAGACGGCCGAACCGTGGCCGGAAGTCGAGCACGTGGCACATGGTCAGCCGGTCCACCATGACGTCGACCGGCCTGCCGGAGGGCGCGGTGAAGTACATCTGCCGGTCGCCGTTGAGATTGTTGAACCGCCTGTCCGGCACGCAGCCCTGGGTCTCCAGGAACGCCGCGGCGGCCTTACGGCCCTTGGACAGGCAGCCGAAGTCCATGTCCTGTCCCGGCCGCAGCCTGGGCGGGAGTTCCGGGCACAGCACGCGGACCGCCAGTCCGCCGAGCAGCTTGAGGCCGATTCCGGCCGCCTCGGCAGCCTTAGCCAGGCCGAGCGCCTCCGGGAGCGCATCGTCGGTGGCTGCGGCTGGCGGCTGGCCGGGCTGAACTTCCACGACTGCTCCCGGTAATGGCGGTGACCTCGGGCGTCAAGCGCACCATACAGCGCCGGGGTAGGGCATTCGATAGGTCAGGTCGTGATCGCGAATACTTTTGTGCTGAAAGGGATAAAAGTCCTTGCGCTAGGGAAATGCGCTGTTACTGGGAAGCGCGCGTGCCCACCCGCTCCCTGGATCCCTCGGCCTGCGCTGACTCCGGCGTTCTCTGCGCCGTCGACGTCGCGCCACCTGGCTGGTAGGTCTCGTTCGCGGCAGCTGTCCGGGGTTCAGGCACGCCCGCCGGCCGCCGCTCCGGAATCGGCATGAGCTGGCGCCCGCCTTCGACTGCCTGGAATGCCCCGCCCTGGACCTCCATCGAAAGCGGCTGGGCCTGCTGCGCCTCGTGGTGAGCCCAGCGCGGGTGCCGGTTGGCCCACAGCACCGCGAATATCCAGCTGAACAAGGCGATCGCGACAACAATCGGGATTGTGATGATGGCAGCAAGCGATCCTGACATGGCGCATTCCCCCTGGTCGGAAACCGTGTCCCTGTGCGCTCATGGCCTGGCGCCAGCCAGTGCGTTCCGACTGCCCCCGTGCCGGTCCCGCGCGCAACGCCCCGTCCCCTACGGTGTACCCGCCGGGCCGCTCACTAGACCGGCACGGGCCCAGGTGCCGAGATACTGCCTAGCCGCCTGGCTGGACAAGTCCGGCCTCGTAAGCTGCGACAACTAGCTGGGCCCGGTCGCGGGCGGCCAGCTTCAGCATCGCCCGGCCCGCATGCGTCTTCACCGTCGAGCGGCTCACATAGAGCTGCGCCGCGATTTCATCGGTCGACAGCCCGGTGCCGATGAGCCGGACGATCTCGCGTTCCCGCGGCGTGAGTTCCTCGACGCCCGCTACCGGCCGCCGGGCCGGTGCACTGGCCGAGAACTTGGCAATCAGCCGGCGCGTCACCGTTGGGGATAGCAGTGCGTCGCCGCCTGCCACCACCCGCACCGCCCTGATCAGCTCCGCCGCGTCGGTGTCCTTCACCAGGAACCCGGCCGCTCCCGCGCGGAGCCCGTCGAAGATGTACTCGTCCAGCTCGAACGTGGTCAGGATGACAACGTGCACGCCCGCCAGCTCGGGCTTGCCGGCGATCCGCCGGGTCGCCTCGATGCCGTCGAGCAGCGGCATCCGGATGTCCATCAGCAGCACGTCGGGCCGCTCGGCGTCGGCGAGCCACACCGCCTCCTCCCCGTTGGCGGCCTCGCCCGCGATCTCCATATCGTCCTCAGCGCCGAGCAGGGCGGCGAACCCGCTCCTGACCAGGGCCTGGTCATCGGCGAGCCCGACCCGGATCACCGGCAGCTGCCGCTGCTTGAGCCGAGCCGGACCTGGCCTGCGGCGACGGACTCGGGACCGGATGGCTGTGCGGCCGGCTGCGTCCGGTCGGGCAGCCACGCGGTGACCCGGAAACCGCCGTCGGAGCGTGGCGCCGCCGACAGCGTCCCGCCGAGTGCCTGCGCCCGCTCCGTCATGCCGGTGATGCCGTTGCCGCCGGCCGGCCGCGGCTCTCGCCCTGGGCCACCCTGCTCGTGCCGGGCGGGGCCGTCATCGTCCACCTCGATCCATACTCCGGTGGCCCGGCCCTGACGGGCCGCGCCATCCTCGTTCGTGTCGCTCCGCTGGGCGGCGGGCTCATACCGGACCAGCACGCGGGCAGTGCGGCTCGCGCTGTGCCGGGAGGTGTTGGTCAGTGCCTCCTGAACGATCCGGTACGCCGCGACGTCCGCATCTGCCGGAAGCTGCCGGGCGTCGCCCGTTACGGACAGCCGGACCCCCAGACCCGTCCTGTGTACCGCCTCGACCAGGTCGGGCAGCTGCGACAGGCCCGGGCTTGGCGCGGTTGGCGCGCTGTCGTCGGGCGACCGCAGCATGCCGAGGACGGACCGCAGCTCGGCCAGCGCCTGCCTGCTCACCTCGTGGATCGAGGTCAGCGCCTCCCTGGCCCGCTCGGGCTGGCGATCCATCAGGTGCAGCGCGGTATTCGCCTGCACGTTGATCACCGAGATGTTGTGGGCCAGTACGTCATGGATATCCCGTGCCATCCGCATTCGTTCCTCGCTGGCCTGCCGGAGCAGCTGCTCCTGCCTGCTCCGTGCCAGAGCAGCCGCCCGCTGCCGCCGGATGCGGATCAGCTCGGCGGCTGCGAGCAGGCACAGCAGCCAGGCCGCGACGCCGATCGCGAGCGTCGCCGAGTGGGACCCGCTGCGGAACGGCCAGAAGGAATAGGCGTAGCCGACCACCAGAGACAGGATCGCGGCCAGCCGCTTGCGCGCCAGCACCGCGTTGAAGAAGGCCGCGATCGGCACGATCCAGATCATGCCGCCACCGCTGATGGTGCCGGCCCAGAGCGCTGTGCCCAGCGCGACCGCCAGGACCGCCTCGGGGAACCGCCGCCTGCCGAGCAGCGACATCCCGCCGATGCCGAGCAGGAGGTAGGCAGCCCAGCCAGGCGAGCCGTGAAGCTGGTGGCGGTTCCACGACAAGCTGGCGCTCAGCACGGCAAGCTGGACACCGGTGACCGCCACGGCAATGGCGGCATCCGCTGCCCACCTGCGGTTGCTGGCTGATGCCCGGTCGAAGAGGGCACGGCCGACGAGGGCTCCGGTCATGGCTACTCCCGACGGTACGCCAGCGCGGACAACGGCCGGGTCGGCCTGAGGACGACATTGCGGACCCCGGCGTACGCCAGCGGGCCAGGGCCGGCCGGTCCAGGCTGCGGCGGAAGACGACGCAAGGAGGTCTGGCCGGCCGGCGACGCCAGCGATCGCCGGTCGCGAGCATGAATGGCGTGCCCGGCCAGACCCGGTCTGGCGCACCAGCAGCGGAGAGGACGGCGTTCACCATGACGATCATCGAGGCCAGCGGCCTCACCAAGCGATTCGGGTCGGTGCTGGCGGTCGACCAGCTGACTTTCAGCGTCGAGCCGGGCCGGGTCGTGGCGTTCCTGGGCCCGAACGGAGCGGGCAAAACGACCACCCTGCGGATGCTGCTCGGCCTGGTCCGGCCGGACGCGGGGAGCGCGACGATCAACGGCAAGCGCTACCAGGATCTCCCCGAGCCAGCGCACGTGATCGGCGCCATGCTGGAGGCGGAGAGCTTCCACCCTGGCCGGACTGCTCGCGATCATCTCCGGCTGCGCGCGCTGGCGACCCACACCAACCCGGCCAGGATCGACGACGTGCTCGAGGTCGTCGGACTGACCTGGGCAGCCGAGCGGCGAGTCGGCGGGTTCTCACTGGGCATGCGGCAGCGGCTTGGCCTTGCAACAGCACTGCTCGGTGACCCGGAGGCGCTGATTCTCGACGAGCCGGCCAACGGCCTCGACCCCGAAGGCGTGCGCTGGCTGCGGGACCTCCTGCGCGGTATGGCTGCCGAAGGAGCGGCTGTGCTGATCTCCAGCCACATCCTGGCCGAGGTGGCACAGACAGCCGACGACGTCGTGATCCTCGACCATGGCCGGCTGGTCCGCGCTGCACCGATGACCGAGCTGACCGCGACGTCGGCGCTGGAGGACGTCTTCCTCCGGCTTACGGCGAGCGCCTCGCCAGCGCAGGCCAGGACGGAGGTGTCACGATGATCACACTGGTGCGAGTCGAGCTGCTGAAGATCCGGACCACCCGGACCGCCGCCGGCCTGCTCGCCGGCGCGGTCGCTATCAGCCTGCTGTGGTCCGTGCTGGAGGCGTCGAGAGCAGGCAAGGCCGCCTCGGGTGTCGCGCCGCTCAGCACGTCCGCGGGACTGACCGCGATCATCACCGGCGGGGTGTGGAGCCTGCTGTTCGCGGCCGTCCTCGGCCTGATGGTGACCAGCGGCGAGTTCCGGCACTCGACGGTGACCTCGACCTACCTGGCCACGCCTGACCGCCGGCGAGTGCTGGCCGCCAAGGCGATCGCGTCGGCCATCGCGGGCGCGGTGTTCGGCTTCGTCGGCTGGCTGGTGGCCGCCGGCGTCGGATACGGGTTCGCCTTGTCGCAATCCGACCACGCGACGATCTCAGTGGCGACCAATGCCCGCTACGCCGCTGGCCACCTCCTGGCCGGTGCGCTGCTCGGCGCCGCGGGCGCGGGCCTCGGCGCGCTGATCAGATCGCAGGTGGCGGGAATCATCACCGTGTTCGTCTGGGGGATCATCATCGAGTCGCTGATCGGCGGGCTGTTCACCGGCGTCAGGCCGTACCTGCCGTACACCGCGGCCACCACGCTGGGCGGGACGGCACTCGGGCAGGCTTCGTTCAGCGTGGCACGCGGTGCGGCCGCCGGAACGCCGCTGCCATTCGCGGCCGCGGCCGTGCTGGTCGCCGGCGTGGGGCTGGTACTGCTGATCATCGCCGCGCGGACAACGGTGCGCCGCGACATCACCTGAGGCGGGCGCCCTGGCGACCTCAGCGAGACGCAAGCCGGGCCATTGCCAGTTTGAGCTCGGTCCTCGATCTGACCGAGAGCTTCCGGTAGATGTTGCGCAGGTGGTACTCCACGGTCTTCGGGCTCAGGAACAGTGCAGCCGCCGTCTCCCTCGTCGTGCGGCCATCAGCAAGGCTTAGCGCGATCTGGAGTTCCTGGGGCGTCAGGTCATTGAGCGTCGTCATGTCACGGCGACGGGCGGTCTCACCGGTTGCTGCCAGTTCGGCGCGGGCCATGTCCGACCAGGGCTCGGCGCCGAGACTGTCGAAGATGTCCGCCGCAGCGCGCAGCTGCTCGCGGGCGCGGAGCCGCTGCCGTTCCCTCCTGAGCCGCGCGCCATAGGCGAGGTGCGTGCGGCCCGTCTCGAAGCCGTCCGGGGTGCGGGCATGCAGCGTGAGCGCGGTCGCAAAGTGGACCTCGGACTCGCCCTCCGGCGCGAGCAGACCGCGGCACCGTGCCGCTCGCGCCAGCACCCACGGCTGCGCCTTAGCCGTCGCGTCCTGGCCAAAGTCCGCGGCGAGGCGAGCCGCAGCGGGGCCTCGACCGAGGCGCAGGAGCACGTCGACAAGCTCAGGCACCGGCGACAGGTCGGCGTCACGGATGCCGCGCGCCGCGAGCACGGCTTGCTGGGCTTCGAACTGCGCGAGCGCTTCCTCCGGACGCCCGAGGCTCAGCTCTAGCTCACCGAGCGCCGCGACGGCCCACACCTCCGGCACGCCTAGGCCCATATCGAGGGACAGGCTCAGCGCTTCCGCGGCGTGCCGCCGGCTCTCCTGCGTCCTGCCCTGCCTGGCCTCCAGGTGCGCAAGCCGGGCCAGCAGGTAGCCGAGATCAGTGTGCTGGCCGGTCTCCCTTGCCAGCCCGATCGCTTCGTGGAAGGCGGCCTGTGCCTCAGCCCAGCGATCGGTCGCGACACCGTCGGTCGCGACATGCGCGAGCAGGAACGGCAGCACACCGACGGCTGAGGTGCGGTGCGCCAGCGCCACCGCCTGGCTCGCCAGGTCTCGCCCGGTGGCTTCCTCGCGCAGCCACAGCGGCCCCATGGCCGCCCAGGCAAGCAACCGGGGATCGTCCCGGATCTCGTCGGACTGGCTGAGAGTCCGCGTGGCCTGACGGATTGCCGCTGCGCCGCGCTCGCCGTCACCCGCGAAGATGAGCGCCATGCCCTGCGCGGTCAGCGCGAAGAAGGCTGTCCGGGCGCCTGCACCCGCCGGAGCTATCGCGGCGGCCCGGTCGGCGGCGAGACGCATGGCGGCGGCATCGCCCGCGTAGAAAGCCGCGTTCAGGGCCTCAGCCAGGATCAGGACGGCACGTTCCGGGTCGATCACCGCCGCCCGCTCGGCAGCGGCAAACAGGACGCGCTGAGCATCGGCGATCGGCCCGCGACGCGTGGCGATGTGACCACGCAGGTGCTCGATCCGGACGATGAGCGCGGGTGCCCGAGTCATCCGGCCGGCCTGGTCCAGGAGCGCGACGGCTCGACCGGCCAGTCCCCCGAGCCAGGCGGCATCAGCCGCGGCGTAGAGCAGCAACCCCTGGCGAGTCGTTTCCGGCGCCAACTGGGCGGCGCGCTCGAAGGCTCGCGACGCGACGTCATAAGCGCTGCGGTCCGCAGCGCGCTGCCCGGCCTGCTCGAGTGCCGACGAGGCCGGCTCATCAGGACCGAGGCAGGCCAGGGCCAGATGCCAGGCGCGGCGGTCCATATCGGCGTCGGCGAAGGCGTCGGCAAGCGCACGGTGCAGCGCCCGCCTCCGGCCGGCCGGCGTATCTGTGTAGACAGCGGATCGCGCGAGCGGGTGCCGGAACTCAACCCTCGACTCCTTGACCGTGATCAGTCCGGCAGTTTCAGCGGCCGCCAGCTCAGCCAGGTCGAGTCCGAGCGCGGTTGCGGCGCGAGCTAGCACCGCAACCTCGCCGCCATCGATCGCGGACGTAAGCGCCAGCACGTCCCTGGTGTGGTCGGGCAGCGACTGGAAGCGGCTCAGAAAGACCCGGGCGACGCTGGTGTCGCCAGCCAGCGGCATGTCGGGCGGCTGGCCCGCCAGGCCTGCCAGCCGGCTCAGCTCGGAGCCAAGCTCTAGCAGGGCGAGCGGATTGCCGCCGGTCTCGCGGTGCAGCCGATCCGAGAGCTCGCTGGTGACGAGCCGGTCGCCGTGGCGGTTCAGCAGCTCCGCAGCCGCGCTGCGGTCCAGCCCGCGTAGGTGCAATGTCGCGAGATCGGCGCCGTCCAGCAGCGATGACTCACCGTCGCGAACAGTCAGGACGACGGCGACCGGGTCGGCGAGGAGCCGGCGGAAGGCGAAGAGCAGCGCATCCGCGCTCGATCCGTCTAGCCAGTGAGCATCGTCGATCAGCACTGCGACCGGCGCAGAGTCGGCATATTCAGCCAGCAGGCTCAGGGTTGCAGCGCCAACGGCGAACCGGTCGTGCGTTTTCGCCGGCCGCAGCGCGAGCGCGCTCTCGAGCGCTTCTGCCTGCGGCGCCGGAATCCTGCCGAGGTACCTCAGGGCCGGCCGCAGCAGCTCGAGCAGCCCGGCAAACGGGATATGCGCCTCCGATTGCACCCCGCGCGCCCGGAGCACGCTCATGCCGCTCGCCTGCTCCGCCGCGTAGGTCAGCAGAGCGGACTTGCCAATCCCGGCCTCGCCAACGACCGCCAGCGCGCCGCTACCGCCGGCGCGGGCGTTCGCAAGCAGCCGCGCTATCGCCTGCTGCTCATGCTCACGGCCGAGCAACATGTGCCTGAGTGTATGAGTCACCCGGTGCGAGCGCACGACTACGCGGATCGCGACTAGGGCCCTCCCCGGAAGCGATGGCGGCTGGTGGCAGCCTACTTTCGCCGAAACCAGTCGCTACCGAGGAGGAGTATGCGATGACCACGACGGAACCGCAGGCAGCCATCGACATGGACAAGCTGATGGGGTTCGTTTTCCAGGCCGTTGGCGAGGTCGGCGCGACGCTGAACACCGCGCTCGTCGTCATGGGTGACCGGCTCGGTCTCTACCGTGCGCTGGCTGGCGCCGGACCGCTCACGCCCGCCGGCCTGGCCGAGCGCACCGGCGCCGCAGAGCGCTACGTCCGCGAATGGCTCAATGCGCAGGCCGCTGGCGGCTACGTCAGCTATGACCCTGACAGCGGCCGCTACAGCCTGTCGCCCGAGCATGCCGTCGCGCTCACCGACGAGTCCAGCCCGGCGTACTTGCAGGGCTTGTTCCAGACCGCGCTGGGCAGCGTGCTGGACTCGGCGAGGATTACAACGGCCGCCAAAACCGGGGCAGGCGTCGGTTGGCACGAGCACAACACCGACGTCTTTGACGGCTGCGAGCGCTTCTTCCGGCCCGGCTACAACGCTCACCTCGTCGCCGAATGGCTGCCGGCGCTAGACGGAGTCGTGGCCAAGCTGCAGCAGGGCGCGACCGTCGCTGATGTCGGCTGCGGTCATGGCGCGTCGACGATCCTGATGGCGGAGGCCTTCCCGGCATCGGTGTTCGTCGGCTCGGACTACCACGAAGGGTCGATCATCACCGCCCGCGAGCGCGCCGTTGAGGCAGGCGTCAGCGACCGGGTCACGTTCGAGGTCGCGGCTGCCAGCTCGTACTCCGGGACCGGATACGACCTGGTCACCATGTTCGACTGCCTGCACGACATGGGCGATCCGGCCGGCGCGGCCCGGCACGTCCGGCAGTCCCTGACGGCCGACGGCACCTGGCTGATCGTCGAGCCGGCAGCCGGCGACCGGGTCGAGGACAATCTCAACCCGGTCGGACGGACGTATTACGGGTTTTCGACGCTGCTATGCACCCCTGCCTCCTTGTCGCAGGACGTCGGGCTCGCGCTCGGTGCGCAGGCGGGCGAGGCCAGGATCCGGGACGTCGTCACCACCGCCGGGCTGAGCCGGTTCCGCCGGGTCAGCGAGACTCCGTTCAACATCGTGTACGAGGCCAGGCCGTAGCATCCGGGCTCTCGCAACCGGGCACCGGGCGCGCGGCTGACGTGCGAGCTTGCAATCGCGGGGTCACAGCTATATCACTGCTTCGCCAATCCTCGGCAGCGCTGAGCGACCTGCATAAGGTGGTAGAAATACCGCCGGATCGGTCGAGCAGGGGACACTGTGATCTTGAGGGGGAACGCCAGCCCGCGCCCAGTTCCCGGTGACCGCCGGCCGCTGCTCGCCGGCCTGCGCAGCCGCGCCGCCATGACGGGACTCGTCCTGGTCGCAGTCTTCGTAGCCGTCGGCGCGGCCGGCCCTCCGCTGACGAAGCACGGCCCCTGGCACAACCTCGGCGGGCCGGTTGCCGCGGTCCTCGAGCTTGTGCTCGGCGCGCTGCTGCTGACGCTGCGCTCCATCCGGCAGCGTGCCCCGGAACCTGGCTACATGACCGCCAGGCTGCGCGTGTTCCTGCACCGGACGATCATTACCACGATGCTGGTCGTTGTCGCGGTGGTCCTATCCAGCCTGGTATGGCCGTCGCTGAAGAACTATTACGGCAACCCGCTGACCGGTCTGCCGTACATCAGCTCGGGCGTGCCGCCGACGCCGTTCCGGCAGTACACCAAGGGCGAGATCGAGCTGGCCGGAGTCGGCCTGGCCCTGGTGCTGATCGCGATCGCCTTCGTGATCGCCAGGCTGCGCAGGCGGGAAGCTGCCACGGTCATCACCCGGCCCGCGGCGGAGGAGGACGGCAGCCTACGGCAGGCCGTCGAGTCCGGCCTGCGCGCGCTGCGGTCGAGTGAGGACGCCCGTGCCGCGATCATCGCGTGCTACCTGACCATGGAAGAAAGCCTGCGAAACGCCGGTGCGGCCAGACACCGCTCGGAGACCTCGTCCGAGCTGCTGGCCAGAGCAGCACGCGCTGGCCTGCTGAACGGTCCGGCCGCCAGCCAGCTGACCCTGTTGTTCTACGAGGCGAGGTTCTCCACCCACGAGCTTCCCGCGGGCGCCAGGGAGGATGCGATTTTGGCGCTGGGAGCTATCTCCGCTGAGCTGCAGCCCGGAGCGAGCGTCAGCCAGCCGCCGGACACCGCGGCGAGCTGGGCGGCTTCATGAGGAGCGGGCCCGGCACCGGCGCCGCCCGTCCGAAGACTCCAAGCGCCGGCGGCACCCACGCGGCAACAGCCGGGTGGCGGGCGCTACGGCCGGAACTGATCATCACGGTCATCATGATCAGCGCTACCGCCGTGGCTGCCTACGCTTATGCCGGATCTGCCGCTGCTTTCGCAACCGTGACTGTCTGGGCAGTCGTGCTCCTCGTGCTGCTTCGCGCGCTGGTGCCGACGACGCGAGCCCAGGCCGCCAGCCGGGACGACAGCTGGCAGCGACGCAGCCAGGGCACCTACATCGGCTTCTGGCGCAAACGCGGTCTCCTGGCCGATGCGTCGGTCAACATGCGCAGCTACGACAGCGACCTCCGGCCCACACTCCAGCACCTGCTAGCTGCCAGGCTCGCAGAGCGGCATGGCGTGAGCCTGTATGCCGAGCCCGAGACGGCCAGGCAGTTGCTGCTGGCGGGCGAGCCGGACGACTCGCTGTGGTACTGGCTCGACCCCGATCGGCCTGCCGAGCAGCGCTCGATGCGCCACGGGATTCCGCAGCGGACGCTGACCGCGATTGTCGACCGGCTGGAGCGACTGTGACCGAGCCGCGGCCGCCAGTGGCTGACGACGGGTACGGAACTGGCAGCAGGCAGGTCCCGGTTCGCTGGCGCCTGTCGGCCCATGCCGGGCGTCTGCTTACGGTCACGATGGCCGCACTCGCGCTGGCCCTGCTCACCCATCGTGCCGCATTCGCGGGCCTGGCGGCGCCGGCAGCCCTGCTGCTCTCCACCTTGCGCGCGCCACGCCCGGCTCAGGTCACAGTCGAGGTGCACCCCAGAGACAGCGGGTCGGTTGAGGGCCTGCCTTCGGTCCTGCAGATCGGCCTCACCGGCCAGGGCGACTACGCGGCTGACCTGCGAATCGAGCCGGGCGACGCGATCATGCCCGGACCGGGGCTGGTGATGCCTGCCCGGCCGGCAGCCGGGCAGGCGCGGCAGGCCGTGCTGCCGTTTACACCGCAGCGCTGGGGACGCCGGCAGATCGGCATGCTCGCGGTGACCCTCAGGGATCAGTACGGGCTGGCCGAAGGACAGATCCGCCTCGGACTGCCGTGGATCGACTGCCGGCCAGTGCCTGCCGGGCTAAGCCGCCGCATTCTGCTGAGCCGGCTGCCGAGCCGGCTCGGCGAGCATCCGGCCAGGGCAACGGGGGAAGGCGGCGAGTTCGCCGGCGTCCGTGAGTTCGTGCCAGGAGACCGGCAGCGGCGCATTAACTGGCCGGCCACGACACGCCGGGGCACGATCCATCTGAGCACGTTCTCGGACGAGCGAACTCAGAGTGTCGTCGTCATCGCCGACGCCACGGCCGACGTCGGCGAGCCCGGCATGACCTCGCTCGATCTGGTGCTGCGCGGCGCTTCCGGGGTGATGACCCGCTACATTGCAAGCCGCGATCGCGTCGGTCTCATCGTCTACTCGAGCCGGCTGAACTGGGCCGCCCCCGGCCAGGGCGAGCGACACTTTCAGCGGCTGCTTGACCTGCTGCTGGCGAGCCCTGGCGGCCTGGACAAGGCAGCGGGCCTGACCAGGTTGCCGAGGGCCGCCCTGCCGCCGGGGGCGCTCATCCTGGTCTTCAGCCCGTTGCTGGATTCCAGCCTGGTCGAGGCTTTGCGCGACGTTCGCGAGCGTGGCTTCAGCGTCGTCATCGTCGACGTGCTCAACTCCGAGCCCGGCGACGACGGGAGCAAGATCTCCGCGCTCACCCGGCGGGTCTGGCGGCTCGAGCAGCAGGCCATCAGATTCGCCATGCTTGAGCTTGGAGTCCCGGTTGTGCACTGGGACGGCCGAAGCAGCCTGGACGATCCGCTCGGCCCGTATGCCGGGCGCATCATGGTGGTCCGCAGGTGATCGCGAGCAACCGCCGGTCTGCCAGCCCCGCAGTCGTCGCCTGGCGCTCGCGGGGCATGGTGGCCGCTGCGGCCGTGCTCGGGGCGGTTTCGGTGAGCTGGGCAGCCCTTCCGCTGTCCGGTGGCCGGGCAGGAACCAGGCTCATGCTGATAGTCGCCATCGGCTGCGGAGCTGCCAGCGTGGCCCAGCTGCTGGCAGGCGGCGGCGGCGAGCTGACCGAAGCGGCGCGCGGCTCGCTGATCAAGCGGACCATCGACTATGTGCTGACAGTCATCCGCGGGCTGCCCTGGGCCGAGGTCATGGCGGTGGCCGTCATGCTGCTTGAAGTCCTGCACCGATCCGCGCCCTGGCATACCGGCCTGCTCGGTGTCCCGCTGCTCGGCTACCTGCTGGCAGTGCACCTAGCCGAGACCCGCACCGGAATCAGAGTCCTCCGTGCACAGCTGCCGCCGATCGCGGCCGGGATCGGGCTGGCCGCCCTGGCCGTCGGTATCGCCGAGCTGCCCGCGCTTCCCGGTGGCGTCCTGTCGCCAGCTATCCGTGTCATTGCCGCAACGGTTGCCGTCGTAGCCGGCGGCCTCGGCATTCCGCTCTGGCTCGGCCGCCAGCGCTGACCCCGGAGAGGTCAGTTGCACCGCGACCCGGCGGCCTTAGGACGGGCGCGACGGTGCGCGCGCTCGCCCTGCCTGCCGAACAGGGTCAGGAACTCGACTGCCCCGGCGTCTGCCGCGCCGAGCCAGTGCGGACCCGGGTGTCGAATTCGGCCGCCTCTCATGGCGTCAGCACCAGATCGTGCTCACCGAGCACAACCCGCAGGTGTCCGTTGAGCACGTAGACCCATTCGTAGCCCTCGTGCGTCTGCGGCTCGGGTTCGCGGCGGGAACTGCCGGCCGGGATTGAGCCTCGACAGGGTGCTCACTGAGATCCCGGTGGCTTCGGACAGAGCGGCCAGGGTGACCTCACGCTGCCGGCGCAGCGCTCGCACACCGGACCGGCGGCAACCGAAGCAGATGAGCGGCTGCGATGACACTCAGAACTCGGGCATTATGGTGCACGGCTGCCGACCTTCACGGTTCCGCCAGGCTGGCACCGGAAACTTGGTGGCATGTCGGCCAGGCGGGCTGGCAGCCAGCCCGTTCAGCGCGCACCCGCTCAGAGCCAGCACAGAGGTGGTGTCCACTCGATGGCCAGCTTGGCCCGCCAAGCTAACCGATCATGAGCGCCCGTGCTGCGAGGTACAGCAGCCCTCCCATAGCCTCTCAGCGGGCCCGCCCCGCAGGCGGCGCACACCAGCCCGACCGTCACCCTGCCACACCGGCGGCCGGGCCTGCGCCAAGACCGGCGGCCGTCAGGGCGGCGCTGGTCGTAGTTGGCTCCGGGCTGGGCGTTTCGGTCGGCCTGGCGCTCACCGCCGAAACCAGGACTGAGTTTGCCGCGGCCGGCGGCCCGGTCATTTTTCTGGGCAGCTTCACCGGGCTCGTCGGGACCTATCTTGCGCTCGTCATGGTCCTGCTCGTCAGCCGTATCCCGTTCGTCGAACGCGTTCTCGGCCAGGATGGCCTGCTGCGCTGGCACCGGTGGCTGGCGCCATGGCCTATCAGCTTGCTGATCGCGCACGCGGTGCTCATCACGGTCGGGTACGCGCAGGCGGCACGAAGCGGGCTCGGGCGTCAGGCCGATGTGCTCATCACCCAGTACCCCGATGTCCTCCTCGCAACGGTGGCACTGGCGATTATGTGCGTGATCGGGGTTGTCTCGGTGCGGGCAGTGCGGCGACGGCTGCCCAGGGAGCGCTGGTGGCTGATCCATCTCTACATGTACCTGGCGCTGGCAATGTCCTTCGCGCACGTCATCGCCCTCGGGCCGTCATTCGTCGGCCACCCGCTGACCCAGGTCGCCTGGGCGCTGCTATGGATCGCGACTGCGGGCGTGGTTCTCGTTTATCGCTTCGGGCTGCCGATTGCCCGCAGCCTGCGCTACCGCCTCGAGGTGGTAGAGGTGCGGCCCGAGGGGCCGGGGGTGGTGTCGGTCATCCTCCGGGGCGACAACCTGGAGAAACTGCGGGTGTCCGGCGGGCAGTTCTTTCTCTGGCGGTTCCTGACGCCGCGCATGTGGTGGCAGGCGCATCCATACACCCTGTCGGCCCTCCCGCGGCCACCGTACCTGCGGCTGACGGTCAAGGACGTTGGTGACCACTCCGGCGCGCTGGCCAGCCTGGCCCCGGGGACCAGAGTCGCGATCGAAGGTCCGTACGGCGCGTTTACCGCGCATGCCCAGCAGCAGCCACAGGCCCTGCTGATCGCGGGCGGCATCGGCGTGACCGCCATGCGGTCGCTGCTTGAGGACCTGCCGTCGCGAAGCGCACCGATAGTTATCATCCGCGCCAGCCGGGAAGCCGGGATCGTCCTGCGGCGCGAGATCACCGGGCTGATCCGGCATCTGGGTGGCGAGCTGTACGAGCTGGTCGGCAACCGCGAGCAGGCTCGGCTCGATGCGCGGACGCTGGCCCAGATGGTGCCGGACATCCGGCGCCGCGACGTCTACATCTGCGGGCCAGAGGGCTTCGTTGCTGACCTGGTCCAGACCGTTAAGTACCTCGGTGTGGCAGACGAATCCATTCATCACGAGGCGTTCGCGCTGTGACCGGCGCCGCAGGTAACCAGGAGAACGAAGGATGAAGCGGGCGCCACTGTTCGTCTTCGCCGGGACCGTTGCCGGACTTGCAGGAATTCTGTCGTTCCATACCCACCCGCAGACCGCGGCGCCTGCGGCGTCAGCTGGCACCCACGCGGCTAAAGACAGCCCGACGCAGCCGGCCAGGCGGCAAGACCGCAAGAAGTCAAGATCTGTCGGATCGACCCCGGCCAGCAGCAGCGCGGTCCGCAGCCTGACCGGCGCCACCGAGCGTTACGGCTACGGGCAGCTGGCCGTCCGCGTCACCGTCCGCGGCAGCCGCATCATCAACGTGTCAGTGCCAGCCCTGTCAACCGAAGAGCAGTACTCGCAGCAGCTCGCTGAGCAGGCGATTCCCACGCTGCGGAACGAGGTGCTGACCGCGCAGAGCGCACATATCGACGGAGTCAGCGGGGCCACTTACACCAGCCAGGCGTACGCGGCGTCGGTGCAGGCAGCACTGGACAAGCTGCACGTGGCATGACAACGCACGCCGAGCCAGTCATGGGCACGGTCGTGTCGTTCAAGGTTGTCAGCGATGAGCCCGGCGATGTGATCGCGGCAGCGATCCGCGCTGCCTGTGCACAGCTGCACCAGGCCGATGCTGTATTCAGCACCTGGAATCCCGACAGCCCGGTCTCCCGGCTGCGGCGAGGCGAGGTGGTAGCAGGCGAACTGCCGCCCGAGATCGATGAGGTCCTCGGCCTGTGCGCGGCCGCCTCGGCGCTGACGTGCGGCTGGTTTGACCCGTGGGCCGCACCAGCTGGCGTCGATCCGACCGGCCTGGTCAAAGGCTGGGCGGTGGCGCGGGCTCTGACGACCTTGCAGGAAGCAGGCCTGACCACTGCGATGGTCAACGGCGGCGGCGACATCGCAGTGTGCGGTCAACCGCCGGACCAGCCTGGCGGGTGGCGCATCGGCATCCGGCATCCGTGGCGAGCCGACGGCCTGGCAGCGATCATCGCGGACGTGACGTCCGCGGTGGCAACGTCCGGCCACTATGAGCGCGGCTACCATCTGTACAGCCCGGCGGGCAGGTCCGCGGCCGCAGTTGCCTCGGCCACTGTCACCGGGCCGAGCCTGCCAATGGCCGACGCGCTCGCGACGGCGCTCGCGGTCGGCGGCGACGAGGTCCTCCGCATGATCGAGGCGCTAGAGGGGTACGAGGCCTACCTCATCCGCGCCGACGGCAGCGAAGCCGAAACCTGCGGCATTGCTTTCGCTCAGGTCTAGCCGCGGCGGATGCTCGCACGCGCCGCCGGTTTAGATTGGCCGGGTGAGCGGTCCGGCCATCGTGCGCCACGTTGACGCCGTGCTCGCCGGTGAGCCAGGGTTCACCGGACAAGCCGCAGCGCTGCTCCGCCGGCTGGTGGCCGGCGGCGCGGCCCTCGGGTGGGTGGATCCGCCGGAGCCCGGCGAGGTGGCAGCGCTGCTGCAGGACGTTGCCGCTGCCAGTGAGCGCGGCGATGCGTGCCTGACCGGCGCCTGGATCGGCCAGCGGCTTGCCGGGCTGGGTTACTGGCAGCGTTACGCCCGCCCTACCCTTCGTCCGCACGCCGATATCGAGAAGGTGGCAGTCGCGCCAGACTGCCAGGGACGCGGCGTGGGCCGCCTGCTGATGACCGAGCTGGTCCGCAGTGCTACCGGTGCCGGGATCGAGATCCTGACCCTGGACTTCCGAGCCGACAACGAGCGCGCGGCGCGGCTGTACCGGTCGCTGGGATTCACCGAATACGGGCGGTTGCCTCGATTTGTGGCCGTCGGGCCAGCCCGCTACGACAAGCTCTTCTATGCCCGCGATCTGCGCTGACCCGGCCTAGTCGAGTTCCAGTGTCATGAAGAGGTTGTCCTGGCTTGGCTGGTAGCGGCGAACGGGCCACATGAGACGAAGCCGGCGCGCTGGTACAGCGCCCTGGCTGCGGCGAAAGCCGGCGTCGTGCCGGTCTCCAGGCTCACCCTGCGGAAGCCCTTGGCGCGGGCGACCTCAAGCAGGTGGGTCAGCATTGCCCGTCCTACCCCGTGGCCGCGCGCCGCCTCAGCCGTATGCATCGACTTGATCTCTGCGTGGTGCTGGCCGAGGCGCTTGATCGCCCCGATGCCCAGCAGGCCGCCCTGCGCGCGGATGCTGAACAGGGTTATTGCCGGATCGAGCAGCCCGTCCACGTCCAGCGCGAAGCTGTGCTCCGGCGGCGTCTGGCCGAGCGCGAATGCCAGGTGCCGTTCCAGCAGTGCTCGTACGTCAGGACTGCGCGGATCGTCGATGGCAATCCGGCTGTCTGCAATCACCGCAGCACGGTACCTGGCCCGTATTTCAGCGCTGTAACCATCACCAGCGGATGACTCATCAGGCGTCGCGGAATCTCAGGACGAGTGCGCCGAGGAGGAGCGCGCCGACGGCCCAGAGGGCGACGACGCCAAGACCCTGCCACGGGGTGAGTGGCAGGCCAGCGATCCCGATCGTGGACTGGACGTCCAGGCCCGCGGACATGGGGCCGATCTGCTGAAGATGCCGGGCGATCGTCTCGTCGGAGACGACGGCTGCAGCGATCGGGAACAGGTAAAGCAGGCCAAGCACCAGGCCGATGGCGGCCGCGGAATCGCGTACCGCGACGGCGACCCCGAAGCCGAGCAAGGCGATCAGCGTCAGGTACAGCACCGTGCCGGCAGCGGCCCGGAGGTCAGCCGCCGCGGTAAGCGACGCGTACCCGTGTGCGGGAGTGAAGCCGTGGCCAGGAAGAATAAGGAGCCCGGCGACGGCCGAGCCCGCGACTGCCAGTGCTGCGGCGAGCAGCATCGGCGCCGTGAGCACCGCTGCCTTGGCGAGAAACCACGCTAGCCGTCTGGGCATGGCAGTCAGCGACAGCTTGACCATGCCCGTGCTGTACTCGTTTCCGATGGCCAGCACCCCCGCGACGGCGGCTACCGCCTGGCCGAGATAGATCCCGGTGAAGCTGACCGTGGCCGGATCGATCCCGCACGTGACCGACTTGCACTGGACCGCATTGGCCGCCGCCACCCCGACGGCGACGGTGAGCGCGACGACTCCGGCCAGCAGCAACGATGGACCGGCCACGGTGCGGAGCTTGGTCCACTCGGCGTGCAGGGCCTCGCCTGGCAGGTAACGCGGCGGACTTGCCCGAGCGGTAAGGCTCATGCGTCCCTCCGGCGGAGCAGGAGGAAAGCTACGGCGAGCGCAGCCGCAGCCCACGCGCACTCGACCGCGAGCCCGGCCCACGGTGCGAGCGGGTAGTACCCGCCAGTGGGCGTGTAGATGGCGATGACCTGCGAGAACTGCGGAACCGCCTGCTGGACTGAGAAGGCGGCGGCCGGGGTAGCCCGCACCAGCCACTCTCCCCAGGCGCTGGGGCCAGCCTGTGGTGTCTGCTTCGTGGCGAGCAGGTACGGGACGAAGATCAGCACGGTGGCGGCGGTGATCGCCAGCGCGCTGCGCCGCAGGATGGTGCCGATAGCAAGCGCGAGGACGGCGGCTATGGCGAGCAGTGCCGCAGTGCCGAAGACAAGCCGTGCCTCGGCGAGCGCCGCAACTGGCCATACCGGGATGCCGGTCCTGGCGAGACGATGCGTGCCGACTGCGACGGCGACGGTCGCGGCGATCAGCCCGGTGACGAAACTGACTGCACCGATCACCACGGCCTTCGCCGTCAGTAGCCTGCCGCGCCGGGGTGAGGCGGTCAGCGAGACCCGGATCAGCCCGCGCCGGTACTCGCCGGTGATGAACATCGCACCGACCACGATCAACGGGATCAGCCCGATGAATGTCCCGGTGAGCGCCCGCTGAACAGACAGAACGGTGAGGTTCCCAGCCAGCGGAGCGATGTCGCCGGAACCGGTCACGGAGAGCGTGCCGGCCTGCTGGCGGAACCTGCCGGGCAGTGGCACGCCGTTCGGGCCGGAACCGCCGACATTGGTGCCCGTCCACCCGGTAGCGGACCACGACAGTCCGATGTGGCGGAAGACGCCGGTGGCGGTAAAGGTAGCGCCGGTATTCGGGTTGCCCGGAGCGGCGGCGAACAGCCCGGCTTGCACCGTGGCGGGCAGCCGCGGGAGGGTCGCGGTTCCGACCAGCGTCCAGTCTGTGCCATTGGCCGAGTCGTAGCCGGTGATCGTGCTGCCGTCACGAACGAGCCGCAGCCAGCGCGGGGAGGTCGCGGACACTCGCCCGGTCAGGCCGGGAGTGTTGCTGACGTAGTCCCATTGCATCGCCGCGCCGTTAGACCCGGTGATCATCATCGCCGCGTAGGCCGAGCCCTGCGACGTGCTCTGCTTGATGATGATCCCGGCCTTGGACCACGGTTGCAGGCCGGGCGCCATCTGCAGCGCGCCGTTGCTGGCCTGGCTGACTTCGACCTGGCCGGTCAGCGACGTCATCTGCACCGTGATGGTGCCGTTTCCGGTCACCGGCTGGTGCGCGAAGTAGAAGGCGTCGCTAACCGGCTCACCGCCGGGCCCGGCTGGCGGTGGCGGGCAGGCGGACACGATTACCTTGGTAAACCCGCTGGGTGTGGAGCCCGAAGGCGTGCCGCATGACCGGCCGATGCTGGTGGCGACGAACACGAAGGCGCTGATCGCCGCGATCGCCATCAGCATCGCGATCCCCCAGCCGCGGACAGAGCGGAACTTGGTCCACTCGGCGTGCACCAGATGCCAGAAGCTCTCCTGCGTCGCTGCAACCGCCGGCCGGTGCGGTGTCATGGCCCTATTCGTCATGACGCCGCCTCGGCCCTGTATTCGACGCTCTCCCGAGTGAGGTCGAGGTAGGCCTCCTCGAGGGTGGCCCGGTGCGCGGTTACCTCGCTGAAGGGGATCGAGTGGCCGCTGAGGATCGCGACTGTCGTTTCGGGACTAAGGCCAGCAACCGAGAGCACGCCGGAACCTGTCGCGGTGACCTCAGCCCCGGCGCCGAGGAGCACCGTTATCGCGTCAGCCTGGGCCGTCGTGCGCAGCAGGATGTGGCCGCCAGAGGCGGCGCCGATGAGATCGGCAACGGAGGTGTCGGCGATGACCCGGCCGCGACCGACGACGATCAGGTGGCCCGCGCCACCCTCGGTGAGCAGAGCCTCCAGTTCGCTCATCAGGTGGCTGGACACCAGGACCGCGCGGCCCTCCGCCGCCAGCGATCGCAGGAAGCCCTTCATCCACACGATGCCCTCGGGATCCATACCGGTGAACGGCTCGTCGAAGATCAGCACTGGCGGGTCGCCGAGCAGTGCGGCGGCGATCCCGAGCCGCTGCCGCATGCCGAGGGAGAACCCGCCGGCCCTGCGGCGGGCGGCGGAGCTCAGTCCGGTCAGCCCGATCACTTCGTCGACCCGGCCAGCCCTCAGGCCCTGGGAGTGGGCGAGCCAGAGCAGGTGGCTGCGTGCGCTGCGGCTGGGCTGCAGCGCGCCCGCGTCCAGCAGCGACCCGACGTGAGTAAGCGGATTCTTCAGTGAGGGGTAGGGGTGGCCGCCGATGGTGGCGGTGCCCGCGTCGGCGGCGTCCAGGCCGAGCACGACGCGCATGGTGGTTGATTTGCCGGCGCCGTTCGGCCCGACGAAGCCGGTCACGTGGCCGGGATTGACGGTGAACGTCATCCCGTCGAGAGCCTGCGTCGATCCGAACCGCTTGCGCAATCCGTCAATCTCGATAGTCGCGTCCATGGCGACAAAGATGCCGTTGTCCATGGGTTCGCCGCGTCGGCCCGCGGGCCCATCTCGCAGCGTCGATGTAGCCCGCCGGCCTACGCCCGCAGGCAGACGCCCGCGGGCAGACGACCCCGCAGCGCAAAGCGGTTACGATCGCGGTGAGCATGAGCTGGCAGGCTGGAGGCGCCCATGGTCATGTGGGGATTCCCGGAACTCGTCTGCGGTCTGCTCGTCTCCGCCCTGCTGATCCGGCGCTGGCCGCTCGCGGCCCTGGCCGTGACGCTTTGCGCGTCGGTTGCCCGCGTGGCGCTGCCGCCGAGGTCGGTGAGCGCGGGGCTGGTCGTGCTCGCCGTCGCAGCAGGCCTTGAGGTCTGCTACATCGCGGCGACACGGACCCGCAGGGTGTGGGTAGCTGGCGTCGTCATGACCCTCTGCGCCGGCCTGCTGATTCCGCTGCTGGGAGCGTCGCCCGGGGGTTCGCTCCGCATCGGCGCGGGGCCGGGCATACCGACTGTCACGATCGCCATGGCCATCCTCACGATCATTTCGTGGCTGATCGGACACTCAATCCGGCAGGCGCAGGCCCGCGCCGAGCTGATGCGCGTGCAGGCGGCCGCGCAGGCCACCATGGCCGAGCGGCTGCGGATCGCCCGCGAGCTGCACGACATGGTGGCGCACAGCATCGGCATCATCGCGATCCAGGCAGGATCGGGGCGCAGAATCTTTGACGCCCGTCCCGACGAGGCACGCGAGGCCCTCGCCGCCATCGAGGCCACGAGCAGGGAGACGCTATCCGGGCTGCGGCGGATGATGACCGCTCTGCGCCGCGCCGAGCCGGAGCCGGGGCTGGCACCTCTTGGCCCGGCGCCCGGCCTGGCCGACGTCGACCGCCTGGCCGCCTCGGCCCTGGACACGGGCGTGCTGGTCAGCGTGGACTGGCAGGGCAGCCGGGAGCCGCTCCCGGCTGACATTGACCTGTCGGCGTTCCGCATCGTCCAGGAAGCGGTCACCAACGTGGTCCGCCACGCCAGCACCAGCCGGTGCCGGGTCCTGATCGACCAGCAGGACGGGCAGCTGTCGATCGAGGTGACCGATAGCGGCAGCGGCGGCAACGGCGGCAGCGCGGCCGGAACCGGCTACGGGCTCACCGGTATGCGCGAGCGCGCCGCCCTGCTGGGCGGCGACTTCTCGGCCGGCCCGCGCCCCGAGGGCGGCTTCCGCGTCGCCGCCAGGCTGCCGGTGCCTGCCCCGGCCCGATGACCATCCAGGTCATCCTGGCCGACGACCAGCCGCTCGTGCGGGCCGGCCTGCGCATGCTGATCGAGCAGACACCTGGCATCGACGTGGCCGGCGAGGCCGGATCCGGA
>Ga0335075_10003592_pt1 | contig 24526 bp, 16 predicted proteins | sample Lox_Sample_24_FD_206723 | JGI IMG/M metagenome (GOLD analysis project Ga0335075, IMG submission 206723) | Soil microbial communities from Loxahatchee National Wildlife Refuge, Florida, United States - Lox_Sample_2.4 | ecosystem: Environmental > Terrestrial > Soil > Wetlands | place: USA...
TCTCATCTCGAGCGGCAGAGATCCATCCGGTTCGATCTGCGCAACGCCCACCTGGTATGCATCCATGCCCCAGTCGAAGAGTTTGCGATCATTGGCAGCGATGCCCGCAGCAGAGATCTCGACTCCAGCCCAGTAGAGATGATTGTTCTCTGCGTCGCCCGTGTGTTTCTGCCGCCTCGCATCGTAGTAGTCCATCGTCTGATGAACCACGCTTACAATCCACGGCAGAATTTCGTGGGCCTGCTCCGCAGTAATCAGGCCGCTGCCGCGTACCTTGAGATAAGCGATGGCAATCGCCCCGATCACCCAACCCTGCACGTAATATGCCTGGTTCGACGACATCTTGCCCGTGAAGACGGCATCTTTCGCCGCGGACTGCATGTGCTGTAAGGCGCATTTCACCGCTTCGCGGCTTCCCGTCGTGCGGTAAGCATCCGCTGCATCGACAATTTGCTGGCCGAGAGCTTTATACGGGCCAGAGGTCGCGACGTACGCCTTCCATTTCTCCGGATCGATGACCGACGACTTGGCGTCGGAGTAGAAGCGGTCAGTGGTCAGGTCCGGCGAGAGATGCACGATCGCCGGGCAGGCGTAGGAGGCATCCGTCAGCTTCACATCCTTGCCGTCCCAGGGAGAACGCAGTGGCTCTGCCGCGCTTGCAGCCAGTGGAATCATAAGAAGCGTGCTAAACGCAATCAGCTTACCCATCATGGTCAACGCTTTTCCGCATAGTCTTCACGAAACGGTGTAAACACATCCAGAACCTCTGACCCTTCGAGCGCGCTCGCCTGGTGTTCCATTCCGCCAGGAACCACGAAGCTGTCGCCGCTGCGCGCTTCGAAGGTGCCGTCGCCTCCGCTGAAGCGAAGGTGTCCGCGGATGATGTATACCAGTTGCTCATGGGGATGACTGTGTCTCGCACCCACCCATCCCTTTTCCATCAGATGCCGCACGAGCATCACCTGGTCGTTATATGCCAGTACCTGCCGCGACAGGCCTGTCTCCGGAGAAAAGAGCCTCGCGGTTTTCTGCTCTACGAGAGTTACGTATTCAGTGGCCATCCCATTCCTCGCAGTCAGCGCGACATCCAGCCGCCATCAACAACCAGCACCTCGCCGGTGACGTAATTGCTTGCAGGTGAGGCCAGGAAGACAGCAGCACCTGCGATATCATCCGGATCTCCCCACCGGGCAGCGGGTATCCGTTCGAGGATCTGGCGGTTTCGTACTTCGTCTTTTTGCAGGGCGGAAGTGTTCTCAGTACGGAAGTAGCCCGGGGCGATCGCGTTCACCTGCACGTTGCGCTGTGCCCACTCGTTCGCAAGGGCTTTCGTCAATTGCGCCACACCGCCTTTGGATGCCGCGTAGGCCGGCACACGGATGCCGCCTTGAAACGACAGCAGCGATGCAATATTGATTATCTTGCCCTGCTCGCGCTCGAGCATCCCCCGCCCGGCAAGCTGGCAAAGCCTAAAAGTGCTGTTGAGATTAACCTGCAGGACCGTCATCCAGGCCTGCAGGTCATGGCTCTCGGCCGTATCACGATAGATCGTACCGGCATTGTTGACCAGAATGTCCGGCTCGCCAATAGCCGCTTCGACCGCCTCATAGAGAGAATCCGCGCCATCGGCCTTGCTCAGATCGGCAGCGAAGCTCTGCGACTCACGCCCGAGAGACCGGATCTGCTCGCTCGTCTCATAAGCCGGACGCCGGTTTCCATGGCACGCAACCGACGCTCCTGCCTCCGCAAGTGCAATGGCGATCGCCGCTCCCAGGCCAGTCGCAGCCCCCGTAACCAACGCAGTCTTTCCGTCCAATCGAAACCGGTCGAGGATGTTCATCTTTTCTTGTTTGCGGTACGACGTACTGCTATGCGAACCAGAGCAGAGACATTCTTTTAGGTTTGGTGAACGATTGTCAACGCCGGTGTACTGGAATCCGGCACAACTGTACCGCGATGCGGGACGGTCACGAGATGCGGTGGGATTGGATAATCTCCAGATACCCTCGTGCGGTGTTCGTAATCAGCTCCGATTTCCCTTCCGTAATAGCCTTGGCATTCACCAGGTCGGCGCCCACACCGAGCGCTCGTGCTCCAGCCTTGAGAAAGTCAGCGGCCGTCTGCAGCGTCACGCCTCCGGTGGGGATCAGCTTCAGGTCCGGAAAGGGCGCGAGAAGAGACTTCAGATAGCTGGCACCCCCCATTGCGGAGCAGGGAAAGATCTTCACGTAATCGGCTCCCGCACGCCACGCGGTAATTACCTCGGTCGGCGTGAGCGCGCCGGGGATCGATATCTTCCCCAACTCCTTCGTCCTGGCAATCACGTCGAAATGCAGACTGGGGCTCACAACAAATTCAGCCCCAGCTTCAATCGTCGCCTCCGCCTGCTCCGCATCGGTCACCGTGCCGGAGCCCAGGAGAAGGCTGCTTCCGTACTTCTGCTTCAAGTCGCGGAGCAGCGCCACAGCATTGGGGACCGTCATCGTGACCTCGACTACCGTCACGCCCCCAGCCATCATCGCGTCGACCAGCGCATGCCCCATCTCCACCGAAGTTGCCCGGAGCACGGGGATGAGCCCCACACGCTCCAGCGTTGCCTTGATCTGCTCTGACATTCCTTCTCCTGAAGCACCGTTTTAATCAGCGTTCGATTCTCGCTGAACTGCCTTTCATCACTCGCTCTACTTCCGGCTTCGTTGCCATGCTCGTATCGCCCGGCGTCGTCATTGCAAGCGCGCCGTGGGCCACGCCGCAACGCACGGCCCACTCGATCGGCTTGCCGGCCAGCAGTCCATAGATAAGCCCCGATGCGAAGGAGTCGCCGCCGCCCACGCGATCGAGTATGTCGATGTCTCGTTGTGGGACATGCACAATCTCGTCCTGATACAGAGCGATTGCTCCCCACGCATTCCGGCTGGCGGTATGGGCGGTGCGCAGGGTGGTTGCGATCAGCTTCAGATTCGGATACGCCGCCGCAACCTCGCGCAGCATCTTCTCGTAACTGTTGACCGGCAACTCGCCGAAGTCTTCCGTCACCCCTTCGAGGGAAATTCCAAGCATCGCCGAGAAGTCCTCTTCGTTGCCCAGCAGCAGATCCACCTTGCGCACCAGGTCCCGATTTACCTCCTGCGCCCTGGTCTTTCCGCCGATGCTCTTCCAGAGCGAATCGCGATAGTTCAGATCGTAAGAAACAGGCGTGCCGTATTTGCGTGCTGCATCCATCGCATCGGACGCGACGAGTATCGTGGACTCCGAAAGTGCCGCGAAGATTCCTCCAGTGTGGAACCAGCGGGAGCCATTCGCCTGGCCGAAGATCTCCTCCCAGTCAAAGTCGCCTCTCTTCGTCTGCGAGACGGCGGTGTGTCCGCGATCGGAGCAGCCTGCGGCGGCCCGAACACCAAAGCCGCGCTCGGTAAAGTTCAAGCCGTTGCGGACTATACGGCCAACGCCATCGTAAGGAATCCAGCGGATGAGCGACGTATCTACGCCGCCCTGCAGGATGAAGTCTTCCACCAGGCGGCCGACCGGATTGTCGGCTAGTGCGGTGACAATCCCGGTACGGCATCCGAAGCAGCGGCGTAGCCCGCGTGCCACGTTGTATTCACCTCCGCCCTCCCAAACGGTGAAGTGTCGCGCAGTATGAACGCGGCTTTCGCCGGGATCGAGGCGCAGCATCACTTCACCGAGGCTCAGACTATCCCAGCGGTACCCCTCAGATTTCATGACGATCGATTGCATGCAGTTGTCCTTGTCGCCGTCTGGTTCAGCGGCCTCGTTGGGTTTTCCGTAGGAGAAGAAGACGTACCGCATAGCGGTACACTGGTACTTGCAAGCGAGACACAGACAGCCATTGTCCACATCAGATCCGATGGCTGTCAAGAATGCCGTCGCATGCAGTTGCGAGCAAATACGGTGAATGCAGAAGATCTCCCCGGGGAGCGTGACCGGCGTCACTGACGCGAAGTCGCGACTTCGCTATGGTAAGCTTCGCATGATGAAGCGCGCAGCCAAACGCCCGAAGAAGCCGCCCTACAAGGTGCAGGTGCTGGACCGCGCTATCAACATCCTTGAGTTCATCGGCCGCCAAAGCACCGGAGAAGCTGCGCTTCCCGAGCTGTCGGCGGCGATGAAGCTTCATAAGACGACTACTCATCGCATTGCCCACGTGCTTGAGTCGAGAGGCCTTCTCCGCCGCGGACTCGATTCGAATCGCTATCGGCTTGGGCTGCATCTCTACGACCTCGGCTGTCAGGCGCTCGACCACGTGAATATTCGTGATGAAGCGCGTCCCCTGATGACGCGCGTGGCCTATGAAGTCGGCGAGACCGTGCATCTGGCTTTACTCGATCGCGCCGAGGTGCTGTATATCGAGCGGGTCGAAGCGCAGCGTTCGCTCACCATGGGTTCGAAGCTCGGAGCGCGCAATCCTGCTTATTGCACAGGACTGGGCAAAGCAATTTTGTCGTGGTCGCCTGAGGCGGAGGTCGATCGCATCATGGCCGGCCTTCGCATGGAAGCCAGAACCCGAAACACAATCACCAATGTGCTCACATTGAAGCGCGAACTGGAGCGCATTCGCGAACGTGGCTATGCCATCGACGATGAGGAAATCGAAGAAGGCATTCGCTGCATCGCCGCGCCAATTCTCAGTGCGAACGACCGCGCTGTGGCCGCAGTCAGCGTTTCAGGCCCCTCTTCGCGCATTACGCCCGACCGCTATCAGCTCATTGGAAAGACCATGATGAAAGCGGCGCAGGAGCTCTCCACGCGGATGGGACATCAGGTGATCGACTCCGAGCCCTCTCGCCGCAAGCGCTGAATTCACCCTTAAAAAACGCGTTTATCTACTTCTGTCGTCAGCTAATCCCAGGTATCTCTAGCAGAACAGCGCCCGACTTTTCAATCCCTCCTCTCTCGTCCCACATAGCGGAACACGGGTTGCACAATATGCTTGACACTCGTCAGCGCTGATTTGAAGAATACGGGACTGTATGTTGAGGGAGTAAACAGTGAAAACGATAAACACACGATCGATCCACTTTGGAGGCACGGCTAAAAGTTTTCCGCACATCCTTCTCGCAAGTCTCATGTTCTTTGCGCTCTTAGCAGCATCGGCGCTGAGCTCTCTCGCGCAGGAGATCACCGGCTCCATCAGGGGAACGGTCAAGGATGAGCAAGGAGCAGTAGTCACCACAGCTACAGTCAAAGCGACAAACGTTGAGACCGGATTGTCCCGGACGGCTGCGGCGGGCAGTGACGGCGCGTACCAAATCGAGCATCTGCCCGTCGGCAGGTACACCGTGGAAGTCAACGCGCCCGGCTTCAAGAAGTTTTTGCAGCAGAATCTGGTCCTCACAGTGGATCAGACGCAGGCCCTGAACGTCACGCTGGCAGTCGGCGCGGAAAGCCAGACGGTAACCGTCACCGAAGCTCCGGCGCTGGTTGATACCACCTCGGCGACGTTGGGCAGAACCGTGCAGCCGGCTGAGATCATCGGGCTGCCTCTCGTAAACCGCAACGCGTATGCGGAGCTGTCACTTACCCCGGGTGTGCAATACAACAGCGCCAGCCCGCTTACCAATCCGAGCGGAACTCCCAACTATGTGATCGGCGTGCCGTCCACGCAGGTCGTAGTGAATGGCGGCATTGACGGCGGCGTTCCCATGGTCAGCTATTTCCTCGATGGTGGAAATAACATGACCGGAATCCGCAACTACGGCAACCCGCTGCCCAATCCCGACGCGCTTCAGGAGTTCCGTGTCGAGACCAGCAACTTCTCGGCTCAATACGGCCGCATGTCGAGCGCTGTCGTCACCGCCGTCACGCGCTCCGGGACGAATCAGTTTCACGGTTCGCTGTTTGAATTCGTGCGCAACACCGCTTTGAATGCGACCCCGTGGAATGCAACTTTGAATGCTCCGTATCACCGCAACCAGTTTGGCGGCACGGTCGGCGGCCCAATCAAGCGCGACAAGGCGTTCTTCTTCTTCAGCTACGGCGGACTGAGGCAAAGCGTTGGGCAATTCATTAGTGGCGGCGTAGTGCCCACCTCTCTCGAGCGGCAGGGTGACTTCACGCAGTCGAAGGTGATTCCGAATTATCCCGGCACCAAGACCAAGGTGATGGGAACGAATAGCTCCCCCGACTGTCAGGTCCCTACCGTGGGATGTGTCCCATCCTCGCTGCTCGATCCGACCGCAGCGAATATCATCAACAAATTCATTCCTCTTCCCAACAGCGCCAATAATGCCTGGACGGGTTTTTTTACCGGCCCGACAAATCAGGATGAGTACCTGGGCAAGTATGACCAGATTCTCGGTGCCAGCGACCACCTGTCGGCGACATACTTTTATCTCAAGACCACGCAGAATGCCTACGGAAACGGCAATCTGATCTGGGACATAAATCAGTCTTACTCGACACAACAGAACGCCAACGTCAGCGACGTTCATACCTTCGGACCTACGACCGTCAATGAAGTCTGGCTCGGCTTCACACGTGTTGCCGGTGGTCGTGTCAATTTGCCGGCCATCTCTCTCGGAGACCTGGGATCAAACTTCAACATCCAGGGCCCGAAAGCTCTGCCCGAGCTGACGGTATCCGGATATTTCAGTGTCGGCGGTGCACTCGCCGGTCCTGTAACCACTACTGACTTCTATTCGCTGCGCGACCTGGTCAGCATGACCAAGGGCAAGCACTCGCTCAACTTCGGCGGCGAGCTGGCGCTGGACAAGAACATGATCGTTGGAAACCTCTACAACTTCGGGGTTTTCACCTTCCAGACCTCTGCTCCCACCACCACCGGAAATGCGCTGGCCGATTTCGTCACCGGCCAGGTCAACACCATGGAGCAGGACACTCCCTACCACGGGCTGCTGAGCGACTGGCACACGGCGGTTTTCATCGAAGACGACTACCGCATCACTCCAAAGCTCATCGCCAACCTGGGACTTCGCTGGGACATCGACGTTCCGCCGGTTGAATCCAATAACCTCACCGGCACCTTCGTGCCCGGCGTTCAATCCACGGTGGTTCCCAGCGCGCCGTTGGGTCTGCTCTATCCCGGAGACAAGGGTGTACCTCGCGGCATCGTCGACGTTCGCTGGCACCACATCTCGCCGCGTGTCGGCATAGCATGGAATCCCTTTGGTGATGGAAGAACCGCTGTCCGCGCCGCTGGGGGCCTCTTCTACGGCAGCGTGAGCGGCAACGAATGGAATCAGCCGGCGAACGCGCAGCCTTTCGCCATTCGCCAGACGTTCAACTCCATCACGTCATTCACCAACGTCTACGGCAACCCGGCCTCTTTCCCCAACGGAGATCCCTTCCCCTACACCTACTCTCCGTCGAACCCGCGTTTCCTTCCCGCGGCCAGCGTCGAGACCATCTCAAAGAACGTGCAGTGGCCGCTGGTCTACCAGATCAACACCTCCGTTCAGCAACAGCTTCCCGGCCAGTTCACCGGCACGATTGCTTATGTGGGAACGCTGTCACACGACTTGCCGATCATGATCGACGACAACTATGCGCCGTACGCGCCAGGAGCCAGCACGTCGCAAACCAGCATCAACTCGCGGCGTCCCTATGATCCCGGCGTCCTCGGCCAGAACATCTTTCTCATCTCAAACCAGACCGCTTCGTATAACTCGCTTCAAGTCTCAATGCAGCGGCGGATGACTCGCAGCCTCATGCTCAATGGCTTCTATGTCTGGAGCCATTCATTCCAGAGCGCAAATGAGTCCGCCGTCGGCATCGCCTACGCTCAGGATTTCGCCAACTTGTGGGAAGAGCGTGGCCCGACGGACAATGACCGGCGCAGCATGGCCAGCATTTCCGGAATGTGGGATCTCAACTACTACAAGGGATCGAGCTCCTTCATGCGGCAATTGGCCAACGGCTGGACGATATCCTCCATCGCGACCCTTTACAGCGGACCGCCCGTCAACATCGTTACCGGTTCAAATAAGAACTTCGACAGTGCCAACAACAACCGTCCCAACCTTGTGCCAGGACAGAACCCCTTCCTGAGCGCGCATCGGAATCGGTTCACGGCCGCCTCCGAATGGTTCAACATTAACGCCTTCACGGCCAACGGTCCTGGACTGGGAATTGGACCGGGGGGCGCCGACGGCAACGCGCCGCGCGATTACCTGCGCGCGCCGGGCTATCGGGATATCGACCTGGGAATCTTCCGCAACATCAACTTTGCTGAACGCTACACCTTGCAGTTACGCGGCGAAGCCACCAATGCCTTCAACATGGTGAGCCTCAATGCGCCAACCGCGAATCTGGCTTCAACGCTCAACGGCAAGATCACCGCTGCCGCCAGCCCTCGCCTTATCCAGATAGGCGCACGGTTGACGTTCTAGCACTGCAGCTCACCTTCCAGAGCTGTTGCATCACTTGACTCCCGGCGGGACCTCGGTCCCGCCCTCTTTTACCAGTCAAATAGCGTTCCATCCAGTTTGCGGTTGATTGGCAGATAGGCCCGCTGATACGGATACTCCGCCGCCAGAGCCTCGTCGATCTCCACGCCCAGCCCCGGCGCATCTCCCGGATACATATATCCCGCATCAAATGAATAACCGTGCGGAAATACGGCATCGGTTTCTTCGTTATGCGGCATGTGTTCCTGGATGCCGAAGTTATGGACAGCCAGGCCGAAGTGCAGCGCGGCGGCCATGCAGACCGGTGATAGATCCGTGGCACCATGACAGCCCGTCCGCACATGAAACAGGGCGGCGAAATCCGCGACTTTTTTGAGATGAGTCAGACCGCCGCCGTGCACCACGGTCATCCGGATGTAGTCGATCCACTGCTTTTCGATCAGGTCCTTCGCGTCCCAGATCGTATTGAACACCTCGCCTGTGGCGATGGGAGTCGTTGTATGTTGCCGGATAACTCCGAAACCTTCCTGTAACTCGGCCGGCACCGGATCTTCCACCCAGAAGAGATGAAACGGTTCCAGCTCTTTGCCGAGGCGCGCCGCCTCGATCGGCGTAAGCCGGTGATGGCAGTCGTGCAGCAGATGCACATCTTCGCCAAACTGATGACGTAGGCGCTCGAATAGTTGAGGCGCGTGGCGCAGATATTTTTCCGTCGACCACAGGCTTTCAGATGGCAACCCGCGCTCGGCCGGCTCATAGGGTTTGTTTCCCTTCGCGACTCCGTATGTCGAAGCCACGCCGGGGATGCCGCTCTGCGCCCTTACTGCCAGATAGCCACGCTCGATCTCCCATCCGACGGCGTCGATGGTCTGTTCGATGTCGGCACCGTTGGCGTGCGCGTAGACCATCACGCCATTACGGCTCTTTCCGCCCAGCAGGTTGTAAACCGGCGTGTTCAACGCCTTGCCCTTGATATCCCAGAGCGCCACGTCGACCGCAGCGATGGCGCACATCGTAACCGGGCCGCGCCGCCAGTACGCGCCGCGATAAAGGTATTGCCAGATATCTTCTGTCTGAAAAGGATCCCGCCCGATGAGGCAGGGAATAACATGCTCGGTAAGATAGCTGACTACCGCAAGCTCCCGCCCGTTCAGCGTCCCGTCTCCCAGCCCGTAGATGCCTTCGTCGGTTTCTATTTTCAGAGTTACGAAGTTGCGGCCCGGGGAACAAACGATTACGGAAGCATTGGTGATCTTCATTCAGGCGGTCCTTATTTGAAAGCTGTTCAAGGAGCCGTACTCGACGGCGAAATCTCCAGGTAATCAAGCGGGGCAGGCTCGCCATCGTCAGGATGGCCCTCGACCTTCAACACATCTCCCGGCTTCAGCGCGACCCCGCTGACCGTAATGCGCGTAGACGTATCGCCATTCATCTTCTCGGCGGGCAGGGTGTTATCCGCGTGCCACTCTTTGAGCAATTTGCCGTCGAGATACAAATTAAAAGTCGATACGCCGTGACGGTAGTCGAAGTATTGAACAGCGACGTCGTAGGTGCCCGCGGGGCGATTGAATGTCGTCGTGGCCGTGCAAGCGCTACGACCCTGGCACACCACGCCTTTTCCGCCAGACGCAGTCTCCCACGGGGTCGCATTGGTGATGGTGTAGCCGTCGAGCTGCATATCCTCTGCTTCAACGCGGTCAGGATCATGGCCGACGCGTCCCTTCACATCCGCGATACCCGACATCTTGTAGAACCACTGATCGACAGCATCGCGCCACACGTCTGCGTGGCCGGCCTGGTACTCCTGCAGCGCGAGAACCTTCTCGTAGCGCTCGTCGTCGACCAGCCCTTTTAATCGCTGCCAGTCACTCACAAATTTCGCCGCGCTTGCTGCGCCGTCGGAATGCGAGTCGTAGATGTGCTGGATGACCGTCTTACCGGAGTGCAGCCTGTAGGTGTACGCCACATGGTGCATAAAGAGCAGTAGCTGATCGGGACAAGTCGCGAGCGACTCATACATGCTCGCCACCTGCGGCGGATACTGCCCGATGTATCCGGTTCCCGTTGCTACGGTCCGGTCCATGCCCACGCCTTCATGGTCAGCGCGAATCCATTGCCCCCAGCCATTTCTCTCCGCCGACTCAATCCCCGGACCATAGTGCGAATGCAGGATGTCGGTCAGCGTGCCCAGACCGAGCGGCCCGGTGTAATCTTCGTACGTCGTCCACGACGACAGCAGCATGTCGTCAATCGTGCTGACCACCTTGGGATTGTTGCCGAAGGTCAGACGGGTCCAGTCGTCCGCGATCATCTGGGAAGCTGTATCGGGATTCCACGCCAGCCGTCCGAAGCCGAAGAGATTTGCCATGGACATCGGATGTCCGAGCCAGTTCGCATCCAGTCCAACATTCGCTACGCCGGCAAAGCCGCCCAGCGGCCGGTTAAACGCTCTCCCCTCGACGATCTCCTTCACCGGCGTATGCCGGCTATCGGCGCGCAGATCGAAATCCAGCGCCGTCTTCCACATCGGGACAAGGAACACCAGGTGTCGCCCCTGGCCTGTGTATTCCTGTGTGATCTGCAACTCGATCGCTTCATTCGTCTCGCGTAAACCGGCAAACAGCGGCGATACCGGCTCTCTCACCTGAAAATCGATAGGCCCGTTCTTGATTTGCACAATCACGTTATCGTCGAATTTCCCATCGAGCGGATGGAAGATGTCGTACGCCGCGCGTGCGCGGTCAGCTTTGGGATCGTTCCAGTCGAGGTGGTGGTTGTAAACGAATGCCCGGTAAAGCAGCACGCCGCCGTGCGGCTTCAATGCACGCGCCAGCACGTTGGCTGCATCCACCGGAGTACGCCCGTATTGTGACGGTCCCGCACGTCCTTCCGAATCCGCCTTGACGACAAAGCCAGCGAAGTCCGGAATCTGCGCGTAGAGCTGGTCTACCGCCTTCTGCCACCATGCGATCACGCGGGGATCCAGCGGATCGAAGGTGTCCAGCCCGCCGACGACCTTGGGGCTGCTCAGATCGACCGACATCGCCAGCCGCACGCCCCATGGCCGAAAAGCATCGGCGATCCGTGCGACCTGCGTGATCATTTCCGGTGTCAGCATCTTCAAATCGGCATTTACATTGTTGATCGCGCAGCCGTTGATGCCCACGGAGGCCAGCAGACGCGCATATTCGCCCGCCCGCGTCATGTCTCCGCGCACGGCTCCGTTGTCAAAAAAGATCGACCGGCCTGCATAGCCGCGCTCGATGGTCCCGTTCAGGTTGTCCCATTCATCGACCCATCGCACCTGCGCTGATGGCGACTCGCTGATCGCGAGCGATATCAGGTCACGCTGTTCCGCCATCTCCTGCAGCAATCGAAATGTCCCATAGAGCACGCCGCGCGGATCGGCCCCGGCAATCAGCCAGTAGGTGTGACCATGTTCGTGCAGGAGCGACACGGCGTAGCCTTCAGGGCGAATCTGCGCAGCGAGCTTCCAGCGGGGAAACTTCGCTTGCAATTCTGTAACTGTACCGAGTACGAATGCGCCATCGGTTGGAACGGTTTGTTCCACGCGCAGCTTTCGGTCGAGCATCCCATCGATCCCGCGAACGATCTCGCGCTGTGCGCTGTGCGTCAAGGCAGAATCGTCGAGAGAAACAACGCTGTCCGGCAGCGTGCTGTATTGGGCCTTTACCCCGGTGTCTTCGATTGGCGCATAGCGCAGCCAACCTGCCGCGCCCGTTTCAGCGGCAGACCATGTGCTTCCCAGCAGCAACGCTCCAGCCAGCACGAATCCAAAAGCGCGCACAGATCTGCTCCTCAGCGCGGAAGGGGCGCGCTACCCTCGATCGCAAAATCGCTGCTCTGCCCCGTGCCTGGCGCGGGCTGCGCGCCGCCGACAAAGACTCCGTATGTCCCCGGCTGCACGCTCCGCTTACCAGCTGCATCCACTTCGCTTAATTGCCGTGAGTCGAGTTCGAAACGCACACTGCGCGCCGCTCCCGGTTCAAGGTGCACCCGCTGGAAAGCCTTAAGCTCACGAATCGGCGAGACGTCCGTTGCCGGCGGAGTTAAATACAACTCCACCACCTCATCGCCTGCGCGCTTACCGGTGTTGCGAACCTCTGCTTTAACCGTGAGCGGTTCGCCGGCCTTCACTGTCTTCGATGAGAGCTGTAACTTCGAGTAAGAGAACTTCGTGTAGCTCAGGCCGTAACCAAAGCCGTACAGCGGAGTACCGTGAAAGTATCGGTAAGTCCGCTCCTTCATCGAGTAGTCTTCGAATTTGGGCAGCTGATTGAGCGAGCTGTAAAAAGTCACCGGCAATCGGCCACCGGGGTTGTTCTTTCCATCCAGGGTCTGCGCTATCGCCTCTCCGCCGGCTTCACCCGGATACCAGGCCTCCAGCACCGCTTGCGCATTCTGTTGCGACCAATCAACCGCGAGGGCGCTCCCATTCATCAGCACCACTACCAGCGGCTTGCCGGTAGCGGCCACTGCTTTTAGCAGATCCTCCTGCGCTTTAGGTAGTTTGATATCTGTCCGGTCGCCGCCGGAAAATCCCTCGACGTGTACCGGCATCTCTTCGCCCTCAAGCTCGGGCGAGAGTCCCACAAAGGCCAGCACCACATCCGCCTGCTTCGCCGCAGCGACTGCCTCAGCGCGTAACGGATCTACAGGTGGCGTCCAGTTCAGGGCAAGGCCCGCACCGAACAGCGCCGCGTGATAGCCATATTCCACACGGAACTCATGCGGCCGCGTATCAGGAAACTGCAGGTGAAATTCCGGCGTCGTGCTCGGCCGGAACTCCGACTTCTCGCTGCTTCCGAAGCTGGCAACTTCCTTGCCATCGAGATAGACCTTGTATTGCTCGCGATCCTGGCAGGGATAGCAATGCGCCAGCGTGATGCTGAACACATAGTCGCCCGCCGCAGGTGCGGTGATCGTTCCGCTCCATCGCACGCCGAAGTCCTTCGCCGGTATGCCCGCTGCCGGACTCGCCGCATTCCAGTCGAAATCAATCTGCGGATCAACGCGCGTCATCACCGGCGTGCCGCTCATATCTGACGACGCAAAATACTGCGCCTTCAGGCCCTCCTCGGAAGATCCTGCCGAAGGATGCAGCGCCGTGCGAGGCACCTGTACCGGCAGCCCTTCCACATAAGGAGATCCCTGCGCATAGACGACCTTCGCGCCCCGGAACTCCTCACGAATCCCATCCAGCGGCAGCACCGGATGCGAAGGCACCGCGTTGTAGTTCCCCTCGAGCGCTGCAAGCGCTGTCGCATTCGGACCCACCACAGCGATCGTCTTCACTCCCGGCTTGAGGGGCAGAAAATCCTTCTCGTTCTTCAGCAGCACCATCGATTCATATGCCGTCTTGAGCGCCAGCGCCCGATGCGCAGCGGAATCGTCTTCGTTGAAGGGAATCTGCGCATAGGCCACCTTGTTCGCGGGATCGAACATCCCCAGCCGGAACCGCGCCGTGAACAGCCGCTTGACCGCCGTATCGATCGCACTCTCCGGCAGCAGTCCGTCCTTTACTGCCTTCACCAGAGCCTTGTAGGTGTTGCCGCAGTTCGTATCTGTTCCCGCGAGCACGCCCGCCGCAGCTGCGTGTTCTGCATCGGGCGAGTAGTGGTGTCCATTTTCAGAGAAGAAGTCGTCGATTGCCCCACAATCCGATGTGATGTAGCCCTTGAATCCCCAATCCTTGCGCAGCGTCTGCTCCAGCAGCATTTTATTCGCGCAAGCCGGAACGCCATCCACTGCGTTGTAGGCACACATCACGGAGTCGGCGTGGCCCTCCGTCACCGTTGCGCGAAAAGCAGGGAGGTAGGTGTCCTCCAACTCATGCGGCGAAGGATCGACATTAAACCGGTGCCGTTCCGACTCCGGTCCGCTATGGACGGCGAAGTGCTTCGGTGTCGCGACCGTCTTCAGATAGGTTGGATCATCTCCCTGGAGGCCCTTCACAAAGGCGACGCCCAGCCGGCTGGTCAGAAACGGATCTTCGCCGTAGGTCTCCTGGCCGCGTCCCCAGCGCGGGTCGCGAAAGATGTTGATGTTCGGCGACCAGATCGTCAGTCCGAAATAGATGCTGTGCACGTTATCGCGCATCGCCTGGTTGTACTTGGCGCGAGCCTCGGTCGAGATTGTCGTCGCAACCTGCCCAATCAGGTCCGTATCCCACGTTGCCGCCATCCCGATCGCCTGCGGAAACACCGTCGCGTATCCGGAGCGCGCGATTCCGTGCAGGCCCTCACTCCACCAGTCGTATTTCGGAACATCCAGCCTGGGGATGGCCTCCGCGCCATTCATCATCTGCGAAACCTTCTCCTCCAGCGTCATGCGCGAGACAAGGTCATCCACCCGCTGATCGACGGGCAGCGCCGGGTTCATGTAGGGCGCCGTCGCCTGGCACACGGCGTTTTGCCCAAGCAAAGCAAACAATGTGGCGAAAGCCAGCGCCGCCGCCTTCCCGAGCCGCTTGAAATCTGCGCTATCCTGCACAACCCCTCCTGTTGCTATTTCCTGTTCGATAGCCGGCTCTCAACAGAATCCGCCTTGGCGCGCCCGCCCGTGCTCTCTTTAGTATGAGACCCAAACTATAGTTGCCACTGATCAGGTGTGTCAATGGTGGTTGACATGGCGTCGGCTCACTTTCGCGCAGCCTGGCGCACTCCCACTCCTCTGCGCGCCTGCGGACGCTTGGCGGTGACCCCGCGCGCCGCCTCCTGGTTCGCCTCCTGGCTTGAGCGCCGCTGCAGCACCAGCGCCGCAGCTCCACGCAATCGCGCCACTTCGCCCTCGTGGGTCGGCATCAGTCGCGGAGGCGCGCCGGCCAGGGTTAATCTGGCGATGTGTTCTTCAATGATTGGCCCGAAGCGATGCCACGCCGACGTAACGTCACCGGCAACCAGAATGACTTCCGGCGAGAGGCCCGCGAGAATCAACCGCATTCCTCGCCCGATTGCAGACGCCTGACGCTTCAGCGCCTCCACAGCGTGCGGATCGCCGCCCTCGGCAGCGCTCAGCAACTGCTGAAAGGTGAGCGCCTTCGATGGATGGGCGAGATCGCTGTAGTAGTGCAGGGCAGCGCGGCATGACCCAAAGGTCTCCCAGCAGCCCTTCATGCCGCAGGCGCACAAAGGCCCATCGGGCTCCAGAGGTGCATGTCCGAACTCGCCCGCCATACCGTGCTGACCGGTGACAAGATGGCCATTGGCAAAAATCCCGGTGCCGATGCCTTCAGAGACGGTGATCAGCACCGCGTTGCGCACGCCCTCCATCCCGCCAAACCACAATTCGGCCAGCAGGCAGGCATTGGCGGCATTTTCAAGCGCCACTGGCAAGCCGGTGCGCTTTTCGATTGTCTTCTTGATGTCGAACGGTGGCCAGTGCAGGTTGGGCGCGAAGATCAGTCGTTCGCTTTCCGGATCGACTCGTCCGGGCAGGCTGATACCGATACCCTCTACCGATTTACGGGGAAAATTTGCCTTAAGCCGCAGAATGCAGTCAATCAACAGCTCGACCGCCACCGCAGGATCCGCACCGAGCGGGATGAGCGACCGCGTAAGCAGGCGGCCGTTCAGGTCAACCACTGCTACTGAAGACTGCGCAGGGTGAACATCTGCGGCGATGACCACCAGGTCTTCGTTCAGGCCAAGCAGCGTGGGCCGGCGTCCGCGCGGCCTGCGTGCAACCGCGCCCTCCTGCACCCATTTCTCTTCGATCAGCTGTTCGATGATCAGTGAAACCGTGCTGCGCTGTAGTCCCGAGAGGCGCGCCAGCTCGGCGCGTGAGATTGGTTGCCGCGAGCGGATCATCTCCAGCACAATGTCGCGGTTGATATTCCGGGCGGTTTCACTTGAGGCGAGTTCAATCGAGCTGAGGTCAACGCGCCGCATGCCTCTGGCGGTGCGACCCCGCGGTTTCCGTTCCTTACCCATCAGCACACAAGAATAACTGTTAACGCTGATAAGGCAACCACGATTTTAAAGGTCGAGACGCGAACTTGATAACGAATCGTGGGGTATGCGAGCGTCCTAAGCTCGCATACCTCCTGAGCTCTCAAATCTCCCAAGCTCAGTTGCGCCGCAAACCACCCGGCACGCCGGTTGGTCTTGGCTTCACCATTCCCCCATTTTGCTCTGCCGACCGCGAGGGCGCCGCGGTGCTCACTTGCGTGCCTGCAGGAACGCGCGAGCCGAGCGCCGTTCCCAGCGGACGCAGGTTCATCGCCGGCTGGGGAAGATGTTGCTGATGCATGGTCACGATCAGCGCCACTGCCGAAGTCTTGCCCGAGCAGCGGTAGGAGTGGGGCGTACTTGCGTCGAAATACACTCCGTCCCCGGCTTCGACGGTGTGAATCTTGTCCCCATGCCGGATATCCAGCTGGCCTTCGAGCATGTAGAGAAATTCATAGCCGGGATGAACATGCGGCCGCACATCGGTCGACGATTTGAGCGGAATGAACTCGGCGTAGTAGGGATCGAGATGCCGGTCAGGCACCATGTAGGCCAGGCTTTCGAAGTAGTAGGTGGGGTCGTCCACACCCGTCTGCGGCAGTCGCACCCGCTCGTGCTTTTTGTGAACGCGAAACAGGGTGTGCGGCTCAGGCTCGAAGAAATGCGACAGGTCCTTGCTGAAGACCATGGCGATGCGCGCCAGGTTGCGCAGCGTCGGCACCACGCGGCCGGTCTCGAGTTGCGACAAAAAGCTCGCCGACAACCCGGTGTGCTTTCCCAACTCCACCAACCCCATTGATTTCTTCAGCCGCAGCTTCTTGATCCGCTCGCCGATCCGGCGTTCTGCGATAAACGCCTCGGCAGTCGCCGGATCGATCTGACTATTGGACAGATCCATCCTCGACAACGCCGGATCGGCTTTCGCCGCCCCGGGATCGGCTTTTGGCGTCTCCGACTCCGCCCCCCTGCTTACCGCCTGCTCTTGCTTCTTCCCCTGCTTGGTGGCCATATCAACCCCCTGCCCGCGACCTACCCGTTAGATGCATCCCTGTGGATAATGTTACCACATCATAATAACTTTTTACTGTGTGAACTTTACATTGAGATACCGTAATCGTCTGGCTCCACTTCATCCTCACCAATAGAATGACCATGATTGGCAGCCCCCTCATGTTCGAACGGTTTGCCGTCCAATCTCCGAGAACCATAACCTCCGATCTGCACAAGAATCAGTAATCAATACACCAGTCGCTTGAGAAATATCCATGACCACTATGCCTGGCAAAATCCTGTTCAGCGGGGCCACCGGCACGATCGGCTCAGCTCTAATACGAGCCGCGCAGGCTGACCGGATTCCCACTCTGCAACTCGTTCGCCATCCGCCCGCAAACCCGTCCGAGATCCAGTGGGACCCCGATGCCGCCGTCCCTGTGTCGGATTCCGCGCCGCTCGAGGGCATCGGCGCCGCAATTCACCTTTCCGGCGCCAATCTGTCCAGCCATCGCTGGACCGCTGACTACAAACGCCAGATTTTCCGGAGCCGCGTTAACAGCACGCGTGCGATGGTGAACACGTTGAAGTCCCTGAAACAGCGGCCGGCGGTGCTGCTGTGCGCGTCCGCGACCGGGATTTACGGTGATCGTGGAGACGAGCTGCTCACCGAAGAATCGGCGCCCGGCGGGGGTTTTATTGCCGAGACCTGCCTTGCCTGGGAGGCGGAAGCCGCGCAGGCCCGCTCACTCGGTATCCGCGTCGTCCATCTCCGCTTCGGAGTCGTCCTCGCCCGCGAGGGAGGGGCGCTCAAGAAGATGCTGCCGCTTTTCCGGCTCGGGCTCGGAGGCAATCTGGGCAACGGACGCCAATGGATGAGCTGGATTGCGCTGAGCGATGTGGTCCGCGCCACTTTCCATCTGGTCGACTCCACAGTCGACGGTCCGGCCAATCTCATTGCGCCCAATCCGGTGACGAACGCCGAATTCACCCGCGCCCTGGGCCACGCCGTGCATCGGCCTGCCATTATCCCTGCTCCCGCCTTCGCTTTGAGCATTGCATTTGGCGAAGTGGCTGACGAAGTCTTGCTGGCCTCTACCCGCGCCATTCCCGATCGCCTCTTGGGCAGCGCCTTCGCATTCGAGCTCCCCGACATCGGCTCCGCGCTGAAGGCAATCCTCTAAATCTCCGTGACCTCGAACCCTGCTAACCTGAGCTTGGCATGAACGTTGCACTGCGCGTGGTGGCCGCATTGGTGCTGCCGCCTCTCCTGTTGTTGGCCGGTTGCGCCCTCCCCTCGGCGCCGCAGCCGCCGAGCCTGAAACTACCTGAGCCGGTGACCGATCTCGCTGCGGCGCGTTCCGGAGACCGGGTTCGCCTCAGCTGGACGATGCCTAAACGCACCACCGACAAGGTCATTCTCAATGCGCCTCAGCAGGCCCACATCTGCCGCCGCGTCGAAACCGGTCCCTGCGAGACCGTCGCCAATCAGGCCTTCAGCCCGGACGCGCCCGCCGAGTTCGTCGACCATCTTCCAACCGCCATTACCACCGGATCCCCGAAGCTACTCGCCTACACCGTCGATCTCGTCAATCACGCCGGACATACCGCCGGCGCTTCCAATATCGCAGTCACCGCCGCCGGAGCTGCGCCCCCACCCGTCACTGGCCTGACGGCAATCGCACAGCCCGACGGGGTAGTTCTTCGGTGGCACTCTACCGGCGCAGACCAGCTGCTCCGCATCCACCGGGCGCTCGTACCTGCGGGCGCAGCAAAACCCTCACAGACCGCCGGTTCCCCTGCGCCGGCAGAACAGACCCTCGAAGTTACCGGCGTCGACCAGGGACAGGCACTCGACCGCGACGCCGCTCTCGATCACACCTACCGTTACTCAGCCGAGCGCGTGCTCCGGCTCACCCTGGACGGCAAGAGCTTCGAGGTCCTGAGCTCGCCCAGCGAAACCATCACCATCAACGCGCGCGACGTCTTCCCGCCAGCGACCCCGCGCGATCTTCAGGCCGTTGCCGATCCCGAAGCTCGTGCCATTGATCTCTCGTGGGCGCCCAACACCGAGCGGGACCTTGCCGGCTACATTATCTATCGTCGTGACACAGCCTCGGATGCGCCCGCCGCCCGCATCTCGCCCCCAGACGAAGTCGCACCCTCGTTCCGCGACGCCAACGCTCTTCCCGGACACCGCTACGCTTACTCCGTCAGCGCCATCGACCACGACGGCAACGAAAGTCCGCGCTCCGCCGAAACCGAAGAGAGCCTTCCGCAGCAGTAAGAAAGGATCGCCATGAAAAGAAAGGATCGCCATGAAGTATTGCCGCTTTGAAACCAGCGCCGGACCGCAATACGGAGAAGTCGTCGACCGAGCCGGGACTCAGTGGATCGAGCGCCTGCTGCCCGCCTTCGAAGAAGATCCCTGGACGAGGCCGGTCTCCGACGCCATCCAACCCGCTCCCCTGGAGACAGTAAAACTTCTCGCCCCCGTCGTTCCCCGCAAGATCGTCTGCATCGGTCGCAATTACCGCGACCACGCCGCGGAACTGGGAAATGAAGTCCCAAAGGAGCCGCTGCTGTTTCTCAAGGCGCCGTCCGCGGTCATAGCACCCGAAGAGACCATCCACATCCCGGAGCAGTCCCAGCGGGTCGACTTCGAAGGAGAACTGGCCTTAGTGATCGGTCGCCGCGCTTCGAAGATCGGCCCCGACGAGCCTGTCGCGCCGTATATCCGCGGCTACACCATCGTCAACGACGTCACCGCCCGCGACCTGCAGAAGTCCGATGGCCAATGGTCGCGCGCCAAAGGCTTCGACACCTTCTGCCCCGTCGGCCCCCTCGTCACCGACGAAATCGACCTCGCCACCGGCGTCACGGTCGAGACACACCTCAACGGCGAGCGGAAACAGCACGGACACACCCGCGACCTCATCTTCTCCATTGATTACCTGCTGCGCTACATCACCGCCGCCATGACCCTCTATCCCGGCGACCTCATCCCCACCGGAACCCCCGCCGGTGTTGGCCCCATGCAGCCTGGCGACCGCGTCGAGGTCTCTATCTCAAGCATCGGAACCCTGAGAAATCCGGTCATTTAGCTGGCCAGCCCCGGGCGCGTGGATCTGCCATCCAGCCTTCACAAAAATCAACATGCCACGATCAGCCGCCCCTCCCGCATCTAATACGATAAAGACCTTGAGCAATAAACGCCTGATGTTCTCATCGAATTAAAAACACGGAACTGTAATCAAACCGCGCCGACTCTCCATTCCATTCCGCCCGTCGTTGGCGGATAATGAGAGCGGATAGGCAAGGAGGAAAGATGTCAAAGACTCTGCTGCAGCAGTTGCGCACCATGACCACGGTGGTTGCCGATACCGGTGACATCGAAGCGATCGAGCAGGTAAAGCCGCAAGATGCGACCACTAACCCGTCCCTAATTACCGCCGCCGCGCAGATGCCGCAGTATCAATCCATCGTCGACGGCGTATTACAGGATGCCAAGAAGAAGCTGGGCGAAAACGCCAGCGACAAGGACGTCGCCAAGGAGGCCTTCAAGCACCTGGCCATCGCCTTCGGCAAACAGATCCTCGCCATCGTACCCGGCCGCGTCTCGACCGAAGTTGACGCCCGCCTCTCCTACGACACCGAAGGCACAATGAAGATGGCGCGCACCATCATCGGGCTCTACGCTGACCAGGGCATCTCGAAGGAGCGCATCCTCATCAAGATCGCTTCCACTTGGGAAGGCATCAAGGCTGCCGAACAGCTTGAGAAGGAAGGCATCCACTGCAACCTGACTCTGCTCTTCGGCCTTCATCAGGCGGTTGCCTGCGCCGAGGCCAAGGTTACGCTGGTTTCGCCCTTCGTCGGCCGCATCCTCGACTGGTACAAGAAGGACACCGGCAAGGACTACCAGGGCGCGGACGATCCCGGCGTGCAGTCGGTAACCACGATTTACAACTACTTCAAGCACTTCGGATACAAGACAGTGGTCATGGGCGCGAGCTTCCGCAACATCGGCGAAATCCGCGAGATCGCCGGATGCGACCTGCTTACCATCTCCCCGCACCTGCTCCACGAGCTCGACTCCGTGCAGGAAGACCTGCCGCGCAAGCTCGATCCGGAAAAAGCAAAGTCGATGCAGATCGAAAAGCTCACCATCGACAAAGCGACCTTCGACAAGATGCACGCCGCCGACCGCATGGCGCACGACAAGCTCAAGGAAGGCATCGAAGGCTTCTCCAAGGCCCTCGAAACCCTGGAGCTGCTGCTCGCCAAGCGCGTTTCCGAACTCGCCGAAACCGAGCCCAAGCCAGTCGGCGCCGACTGACATCGGACCTATCTCGATTCAACAAGGGCGGGTATTCGCGCTCGCCCTTGTTGCTATTGCGGTTTTGGCACCTGCATCAGCCCGCACCCACTACCCGACTCGACCGCGGCAGCTGACCATTCAACCGCTCACTCATCGACCCGGCCCGAATCTTGCTGGAGTTGGCTCTCAATAAATTGGACATTCTTGCCCGTGTTGATCGTGTCTGGATGTTCGCCACCAAGAACCCGGCGCTGAATTGCAAGGCAATCGCGAAGGAGAGCAAGGGCCGCGAATGAATCGCCGCTCTCATAGCGAACGAGAGCGAGATTGTTCATTGAGGACAAGGTGTCTGGGTGCTCATCTCCCAGTACTCTCTTTCTCGCCTCCAATGTCTCTTCGTGCAGGCGGCCTGCTGAAGCCAGATCGCCCAAAACCCGGAACGTTTCGCCGAGATTATTCATTGAGCGCAGCGTGTTAGGATGCTCCGCACCTAGTGCGCGTTTGATGATTTCCATCACGCGCTCCTGAAGGTCACGAGCGTCTTCCACATTGCCCTGGGCCCGGAGCGTTTCAGCGAGATTATTCATTGATGTCAGCGTGGCCGGATGCTCTTCGCCGAGCGTCCGCTTCCTAATATGAAGTACCTCCTCTTCGAACTCTCGGGCCGCAGTTAGATCGCCCTGAGCCCAGAGCGTGCCGGCGAGATTGTTCATCGCGGTCAGCGTGTCCGGGTGTTCTCCGCCTTGCACCCGCTTCCTGACTTCGAGTACGCGTTCTTCCATTTGACGTGCATAGGCGTAATCGCCTCGCGCAAATGCGAGAATCTCTGCTGCTAGTCCCATTCCACACGCGTAGACGGCCGTGGCATCTGATTCTTGGCCTAGCGTAAAAAGCGCTTCCGCGTGCGAACTGCAGAGGTTCATGAGAGGCCACCATTTCGGATCGCGACAGCGACCTGGAGTCACCACTGCGTCGACCATTCGGCAAGCATCTTCAAAGGGCTCGAATGGGGATTCGGCCGGCAGCCGACGTAGGAAGTCAGCGGTGAGGCGATGCATGACGCCGTAGGTTTCCGCGTCACTGGGAATGACGAAATGGCGGGAGCGGAGCGCAGCGCGTGCGGCGGGCACATTAAGTTCTTCGGGGAGCGCCTCAAGCAACTCGTTCGGAATCGGCGTGGGGGCGAGCTGGGCTAGGATCCGGGCAACCCTCTGCGTGGAAGCTTCAAGCTTTTCATAAGAGATGGAAAAGGCGGACGTGATTCCAGTGGCCGCCTTTATGCTGACCTGCCCGCGCAGGGCTTTGCTGAAGCTGTCCAGCCTGGCAGTCGTACCCGCAGCAGAGCCACTTGCGTCAGCAAGCAGTTGCCTTGGCGAGATGGAGCCGAGAGCCAGAACCCGATTGAGAAGATCGAGAGCGACGGGAAGTTTGCCGACCCATTCGGCGATGCGGCCCCAGTCCTCCCAGGAGAGTGCGGCAGGCGAAGCCACATCTTTGCGCAGCAGCAGAATGGCGGAGTCGCGTGGCAATTCATCGACCTTGATGGATTCGACGCCAGATTCGCGCGTGTCCTGGCGGGAAGTGGCAATTACCGTGACGGCGCCGAGTGCGGGACAGAAGGTTTCAAGGGGCAAGGGGTCTTCGTTGGGAGCGGCCTCGGGGACGTTGTCGGCGATGTAAAGGACAGGCTGCGGGACGGTGCGCAACGCAGTATCCATGCGTTCACGGATCGTAGGCTTCTGGCCGCGCAGCAAGGTAATGTCGGGCGTAGACGGATCGATGGCGCGCAGCACGCGCCAGAATTCCTCGTCGATGACGGACGACTCAGCGTTGATCCAGAAGATGCCGCCAGGATAATGGCGCGGGCCGTAGCGGTTGAGATATTCGATGGCCAGGCGGGTTTTGCCAAACCCGGCTCCCGCTGCGATGCGCCCAGTGAGACGGGCGGCGCTGCCGCTGCCCTCGGAAAGAGCGTTATGGAGACGGCGCAAATCGGAGGCGCGGCCCACAAAACGGCGTCCTATACTCTGTGCGGCTAGGCCGGGTGGAAACGAAACCCGAATTCCTAACAGCGACCGCGGCTCGGGGATACTGGCCTCCTCGATGAATACTGACGCGATGACCCGGGCTTCCTGAACCGGAATACGGCTGCTCAACGGGTGGGCGTGCTTGTCTAGCCGCGAGCGCACGAGATCGGCGAGACGATCGGTTGCAGCCGCAGGAGGCCAATTTGTGCGCGCAACCTGTTCCGGCATGGCGTCGCGGACGGCCTGCGTCTCGTCGCCGGACGCCAACACGATGTGCGACGCATTGTCATTGCCCGAGTGCAGCGCCAGTCGCATCTCCACACGGCAGAAGCGCCGCTCGAGATACGTTTTCGACGCGAAGATGACAACAATCCGCGACACCAGCAGCGCGTCCAGGAGCCGTTGAGGAAAATCGTCGCCGTCGTCGATGGACTCCGTATCGAGGAATGCCTGCCCCTGCAGGCTGGCCGCTAGGGCCTGCGCATGAGCTGCACTGTCGCCGCGGGCATAAGAGATGAAGACAGGCTGAGACATGCTCTTTATTCGGGAGTCAAGTGTAGTTGAGCCGCGCAGCTACCGGTCAATGAATGTTGGCCAACAATTATGCCCAAACCGCTAAAATAGAACCAGGGATTAAGAAAGTCCGGCCGCGGGCGCTGATGGGCTTTCCCATTTTAGGAAGAAAGTCGGTCACTGTCGCAACTATTCTCCCGTGTAAGTCATTTCGAATCAAAACAATGGGGTTAAAGATCCTGTTTTCATATCTTTACCGGATCCGATGCTCATAAACATCCCGGAATCAGATCTTTGCAAGGAATCTGACTGAAGACA
>Ga0335075_10003593_pt1 | contig 24523 bp, 17 predicted proteins | sample Lox_Sample_24_FD_206723 | JGI IMG/M metagenome (GOLD analysis project Ga0335075, IMG submission 206723) | Soil microbial communities from Loxahatchee National Wildlife Refuge, Florida, United States - Lox_Sample_2.4 | ecosystem: Environmental > Terrestrial > Soil > Wetlands | place: USA...
ATCGCGGGCGAGTAGAACGTTCTGCCGTAGCGTGGCAGCTTCTAGCAACCCACGTCTTAGATGCGAGACGTGGGGCACTTGGATTTCTTTCTACGCGGCAGCATCTTCGTCGCTGGTCAGGAATTCTGCATCCACGACGCGAGCGAGGTGAACGCCAAACCAGCGCTTGTCGTCGTACCAGCTTTGCTCCAGAACATAACCGCTTTTTTGCAGCATCTCTTCCACTTGTTCTGGGCTGAACTTATAGCTGTTCTCTGTGTGGATGGACTCGCCGCGTTTGAATCCGAAGTTGCGATGCAGCAGTTCGACATGCACCATTTGATTGCACTTGCTGTCCAGGTGCATTTCAATGCGGCTCTGGGAAGCGTTCCAGATGGCGCGATGTTCAAACGCATCCAGCGCAAAATTTGCTCCGAGTTCGCGATTCAGGCGAGCCAGAATATTTTTGTTGAATTCCGCGGTTACACCGGCGCGATCGTTGTAGGCCGCGAGCAAGGGCGCGACGTCTTTTGCCATGTCGGTGCCTAACAGCAACGCGTCGCCCGGTTGTAGTTGCGTGCGCAACCAGCGCAAGAGATCGACTGCATCTTCGGGATCGAAATTGCCAATGCTGGAGCCGATATAGAGCGCCAGTTTGCGGCCAATGGCAGGTAGGTTCAGATCTTTGTCATGGGCAAAATTCGAGCAGACGGGTTGAACCTCAATCTGGGGCAGCGCGGCATGTACATTCTTCGAGGCCAGTTCCAACGCAGCTTCCGACACGTCCACGGGAAGATATAAAGTATCGCCCTGGCGAACCATGACGGCGCGCAGCAGGGTAAGAGTCTTGCTGGCGCTGCCCGCTCCGAGTTCGACCACGCAGAGCGGCTGCTCGATCGATCCGGCTGCTTTGGCCACGATGTCGCCCGCATGGCGAGAAAAAATAGACTGCTCCAGCGAAGTGAGATAGTACTCAGGCAGGCGCGTAATTTCCTCAAAAAGCTGAGAGCCGGCGTCGTCGTAAAACAGCCACGCAGGCAGAGATTTCTGCTTTGCGGACAAACCTTCAATGGCAGCTCGGGCCACGCCAAGGCTTTCCTTTGGAGGTAATTGAATCGACGGGGTCAGAACGCTGTCGAGCAGAGAAGGGAGGTTCACGCAGCTCCTCCATCCGCAGCCAAACGGATGCCGGTGAATTGCCAGCGCGTGGCCGGGGCGAAGAAGTTTCGATAACTGGCGCGAATGTGGGAGGCGGGCGTGACCACCGATCCTCCGCGCAACACAAACTGATTGCACATAAATTTTCCGTTATATTCGCCGAGTGCGCCGGGAGCAGCTTTGTATCCGGGATAGGCAACGTAGGGGCTGCGCGTCCATTCCCAAACGTCGCCGAAGAGTTGCGCTGGCTGGTTCGGGTTGGAGCTTTTTGGCGTAGTTTGCGGATGGAGCGTGCCGTTGTCGAGCAGATTTCCGGCTACTGGAACGCTGCTTGCAGCATGTTCCCACTCAAATTCGGTGGGCAGTCGGCAACCGGCCCAATGAGCATAGGCATCGGCCTCGTAATAGCTCAGGTGACAGACCGGGGCTGATTGCAGGTCATCGAGCGATTCCTGACCATGCAATGTGAAAACCTCCCAGCTGCCGGATGGTTTCTGCTTCCAATACAGAGGAGCCTGCCAGCCCAGCGACTGGATCGTGTCCCAGCCATCGGATAACCAGAATTCTGGACGACGATAGCCGCCGTCTTCCATAAAGCGAAGATATTCCGCGCAGGTTACAGGTCGTGAAGCGAGTCGAAAAGGCTGAAGAAAAACCTGGTGGCGAGAGAATTCGTTGTCGAAGCCGAAGCCATCGCCGCGATTGCCGATCTCAACCAGGCCGCCGGCGTAGTCCAGCCACAGGTGCGGCTCGGAGTCGATGCCGTGGGAAGGACGAGATTCCGCATAGGTTGGCTGCAGGGGATTGGACCAGAAAGCGTGCTTGATGTCGGTCGCGATCAGCTCCTGGTGCTGCTGTTCGTGATGCATTCCCAATTCGATGCGGTCGTGCATCCCTGCGGATGTACCTGTGGCCAATAATTGCGCGATACCGTTTTCAACGTGACGCCGGTAGGCCTGAATCTGCTGCAGCGAGGGGCGCGAAAAGGAGGCGCGCAACTGCTTTTCCGGATGACCGCCGAGAGATTTGTAATAGCTGTTAAAGAGCCACAGAAAGTCGGGATGAAACAGCTTGTAATCCGGCAAATAGGGGCGCAGGACAAATGTCTCAAAAAACCAGGTAGTGTGCGCCAGATGCCATTTGACGGGGCTTGCCTCAGGACAGGACTGGACCATCATGTCTTCTGCGGTCAGCGCCGCTGCCAGTGCTTCTGACATATCGCGCACCGCTTGAAACTGTTGCGCCAAAGAAGGAGAGCTTACTTCTGGTGTAACTTCAAGAACGCCCACGCGATCATCTCCTAATGTTTGCTAAAAGCCAGGATGCATGCTGAGCAGCCGGGCCAGCGTGTATGCAGCGCCGGCGGCCAGACCGCCAATCAAAACTGTTTGTAATGCGGACTTCATGGTGCCGCCGCCGGTCAGACGACCTTTGACAGCGCCGAAGAAGAAAAGCGCTATCAATGTGATGACGACGGAAGCGCGTAGTGCGGAGGAGGCATGCAGCAAAATCATGTAGGGTAGTAAGGGGATAAATCCGCCCGCGATATAGGAAAAGGCGATGACAGTGGCACTTTGGCGGGCTCTGTGGCTGGCCGGTTTTTCCAGGCCAAGTTCAAACCGCATCATAAAATCGACCCAGGCTTTGGGATTGCGCTTCAAGGCTGTCAATACGGAATCGCTTTCGGCGCGCTCGACCCCATATTCCTCGAAAATCTGGTAAATTTCTTCTTCCTCGTCGCGGGTACGCTCGACAATCTCTCGTTCTTCTCGGTGATACTCGCTGGCGTAATGTTCCACGTCGCTCCGAGCTGCAAGATATCCACCCAATCCCATGGCGATCGATCCGGCCGCAATTTCCGCAAGGCCTGCCAACACAATAATGTGCGACGATCCGACCGCGCCGGAAAGGCCGGCCGCCAAGGCAAAAGGGACGGTCAGGCCGTCGGACATGCCAATGACCACATCGCGCACCAGCGCCGTGGATTCGAAATGGGTTTCAATGTGGCCAGAACTCGCTACATAGTGCATTCGGCGCAGTTTACCTCATCGCGATGAACATTCGTCGTTAGCAGTTCAATGCAGCCCGCTGACTCTACTTGGATGGAAGATTCAGCGATTCGGGTTCATTTTCCGCAACTTCGACGTTTTGTGGACTGTGTTTTACGAAGCCATAGGGGCAATGGCGACAGGCTGATTGACAGCAAAAGCCGCGTTTTCGGTGGTAGGCCTCAGTGAAGACGAGATACGGGCCATCGAAATAGTAGTCATCGTCGTCCTGTTCGGGCGGTTCGGATGGCTCCGGCATATTTGGATTGTAAAGGTTGGGGCGCGAGTGGGCGACCGGGAATCTTGTCCCCAGGTCGACTAAATTTTTGCGATGCGTTGTGTTGCCGGGTCAAGCGGGGTTGGGCCGGTGCTGGCGCGGCGACTACGAAAGCGGCTGATCAACTGATTTGGCAGGCTGGAGTGAACGAGATGAAGGATGGCCCAGGCGGAGAACAACCAAACGGTAGTGCCGCAAGCGAGTTGCAGCAGATCGCGGGGAAAGGTGCCTGATCGCGGCAAGACGCGCACCACCGCAAACAACACGCCGAAGGAGACGATGGCTGCCGCCATGGATTTGGCCATTTCGGCGTACTCCAATCCACCTAACGAGACGAGACCCCCGCGGTGCAGCAGGAACGCCAGTCCCATGGTTTGCACCAGGATGCCGCAGTCGGATGCGATGGCCAGACCCATCACTCCCAGGTGATGGAAGAGGAACCAATAGATAGGAATGGATGCGGCGGTGATGACCGTGCTGGCGGCCATCGGGGTAAAGGTATTGCCGGCGGCGTAGAACGCGCGCGCATAGATGGCCTGGGCCGACCAGAAGCAAAGAGAGCCGGCAAATAGCGCGAAGTAGAGAGAGGTCTGACCGACATCAGAATGATGGAACGAGCCGCCACGCAGCACCAGATCGACTGCAGGATAGGCCATGCCGATCATCCAGCCTGAAAGCAGAAAGGCGAAAGCATAGATGCGGGTGACGATGCGACTGACGGAGGAGGCAAACTCACGATGACGACCCTGGCCAATCAATGCAGCGAAAAAGGGCATGGAAGCAGCGCCGGCGGCCTGGCCAAGGATCGCCATGGGCGTGGTGAAGAGCGTCTTGGCGTAGTTGAGCTTGGCAATCTCGCCGCGACCGCCGGAAGCGAAATAATTCAGTATCCAGGTGTCTGCTGAAACCAGAGAGACGCCAATCATCAACGGAATGGACATGCGGACCCACTCGCGCAGGCCTGGATGCGACCAGTTGAGCGAGAAGCGCAAGCGCAGCCCGATGCGATGTGCGGCGTAGTAGTTCAACAGGAGGGGTCCGCAGATAGCGCCAACGAGTGCGCCGACAGCGAGCGAGGAAACTCCCAGCGCTCGATGCAACAGAATTCCGCCAAGAATGATGCCGAGGCTATAAATCAGCGGCGAAATAGCCTGCCAGGCAAATTGCTTGCGGACCAGCAAAACGGCGCTGAGAACTCCGCCGGCGAAGAAGCAAAGCTGCGCGGGCAGCACGATGCGGGTCATATGCACGCATAGAGCTGCGGTTTGCGGATCGAATTTGTGCAGGAAGACGCTGATGTAGAGGGGCGCGAAAATTTCGCCGAGGATGATGGCCGTGCCCAGCACCAGCAGCATGCTGCTGAGGATGACAGAAAGGACCTGCTCGCCTTCGTCTTCCCGGCCCTGCTCCCGGTAGCGGCTCAGGATGGTGATGAAGGTAATGGAAGCGGTGCCCCCTGCCAACAAATAGGTCAACATATCCGGCAATTGGAAAGCTGCCGTGTAGGCGTCGGTGAGCGAACCTGCGCCGAACAGGAACGCGATCACCTTGATGCGCACCAGTCCAATGACGCGCGATAACAGGACAGAAACCATCAGCAGCAACATGGCGGAAAACGCTGTGTGCTCATGCGAGAGCCGCAACCAACCGGGACGGCGAAGGGCTGTTTTGGGGCGGGAATCAGCGGCAGTTTTGGTTGGTTCGGGGGTCAGGTGCGTGTCCTCTGCCATGGATTTTCGAGGTTCGGTCCTCTCGATTCTATCGTTGCTTAAATCAGTTACGGTCGGTCAGGCACCGCGTTTGAGCCACGATGCGAGCGCCTCGATCACCAAAGTTTCTCGGCACACATGCTGCCGTGATCCGAATCACAGCCACGGCGGGACAACGAGAGTCTCCTGACTAGTATGCAGACAAAAGGCAAGATCTGCGCATGGATTCTCAGTATCTTCCTGCTTACCTGGGCGTGCGGCATACTCGTGGCGCAAAAGCCGAAGGACTCTGATTGCCTAGCCTGCCACTCCGACGCGACGCTGACCAGGGACGTGAACGGCAAGAAGGTCAGCCTGTATGTCGATCCAGCCAAGATGAAGGGATCGATCCACGGTACGATGTTCAGCTGCGTGGATTGTCATAAGGATGTTATCCAGTCTCCGCATACGACGGAGCCGAAAAAGATCACCTGCGCCGGGTGTCATGCCGATGCGGAGAAGGCATATCTCAACAGCAATCACGCCAAAGACAAGAGGGCAGACGGGACGCCAGCGGCAACCTGCGTGGATTGCCATGGCGACGCGCATGACATTCTGCCGGCGAGCGATCCCAAGTCGCCGGTGAACCACGCCAACATTCCCGCCACCTGCGGCCAGTGCCACGGACAGAAGTTCGCGATGGAATCGAGCGGAGTGAGCACGCAGATTGTTGTTTCCTATCAGGAGAGCGTGCATGGCCGCGCGGTGAAAGGCGGTTCGCAGAGTGCGGCTGTGTGCACCGATTGCCATGGGACCCACGCCATTCTGCCGGCAAACGATGCCGGTTCACCGATCAACAAGTTCAATGTCGCCGCCACGTGCGGCAAATGCCATGGCACGATTGAGCAAACATTTCTGCAGAGTGTTCATGGACAGGCGTTGGCGCGCGGCAACCAATTATCCCCGACCTGCACGGATTGCCATGGTATCCATACCATCAAAGCTGTCATCAACTCCAATTCTCCAGTGGCGCAGGACCTGGCCGGAGCCAATTGTGTGCGCTGCCACCAGGGCGTGCGGTTGACCCAGGAATTCGGAGTTCCGGGCAACCGCGTTTCCAGCTATCTCGACAGCTATCACGGGCTTGCTTATCAGAATGGCTCGGTGGTGGTGGCGAATTGCGCCAGTTGCCATGGCGTACACAATATTCTGCCGTCCAGCGATCCTCGTTCCACCATCAACCCGGCCAATCTGGATGCGACCTGCGGGCAGTGCCACAAGGGTGCGACGCGGCGGTTTGTTCTGGGCAAGGTGCATCTGGACCCGGCACAGCCGTCCAGTATTGGCGGCGTTGTCGTCCGGTTTGTGACGCGCTTCTACATTGCGCTGATCCTGCTGGTGATTGGAGGCATGTTCCTGCACAACGCAATCATCTGGCGGAGTAAGGCAATCGCACGCCGTAACGCGCAACATCGGACGGTGGAGCGGTTGACGCGCAACCAGCGCTGGCAACACTTCATCCTGATGTTTACGTTTACGGTGCTGGTGATCACGGGGTTTGCGCTGAAATATCCTGACTCCTGGTTTGCTGCCATTTTTGGCATGGGCGAGAAGGTTCGCAGCATCGTGCATCGTGCGGCGGGAGTGGTCCTGATCGTTCTGTGCGTCTACCACATTGTGTATGCCGCCGTGACGAGGGATGGACGAAAGTGGGTCCGCCATATGGCGCCTGGGCCAAAAGACGCTTTCGACGCCTGGGGCACGATGCGATATTACCTGGGACTGAGCAAGCAAAAACCGAAGTTCGGCCACTTTAACTATGCCGAGAAGGCTGAATACTGGGCCATGGTGTGGGGCACAACGCTGATGGCTGTGACCGGCATTATGTTGTGGGCCAGGGTCTCGGTTGGAAATCTGCTGGCGCGTTGGTGGCTGGATGTAGCGACCGCGATCCACTTTTACGAGGCTATTCTGGCGGCGCTGGCGATCGTCGTGTGGCATTTCTATCAAGTACTGTTCGATCCGGATTCCTATCCAGTGGAGTGGGCATTCTGGGATGGCAAGATGGACGCCGAACACTACAAAGAGGAACACGAACTCGACACCGAGACGCTGGCCGAGGCGGAAGCGGCTGAGGGTGTTGGCGACAGATCTGAGAAGAAGTACACAAATTCGCCCGGCGATTCGGCTCTCTAACGTATTGCTGCAGTGGGTTTGCGTGGGTGTCGTCTCCGGGCGTTCCGGTGTTCTCGCGAAGTGTGATCTGATCCGCGATGGAAGAAAGCTGTACCCTCGAAGATGTTCGCTTGTGAAGGAGCTTTTTCGAATGCCGACAAAAACCATCATCGAACCCTTCCGCATCAAGAGTGTTGAGCCCATCCGCTGGACCACCCGCGAGCAGCGAAAAGAGCTGCTGCGCGCTGCGTACTACAACTTATTTTTGGTGCGGGCCGATGATGTGCTGATCGACCTGTTGACGGACTCCGGAACCGGCGCCATGTCGACGCATCAATGGGCGGCGGTGATGGAAGGCGATGAGAGCTACGCGGGCAGTCGAAGTTTCGATCGTTTTAAGGCGGCGGTGCAGGATATTTTCGGTTACACGCACGTGATCCCGACGCATCAGGGACGAGCGGCAGAGCGAATTCTCTTCCACGTGATGTGCAAGAAGGGCGACGTGGTGCCGAACAATACGCACTTCGACACCACGCGCGCGAACGTGGAGTTTGTGGGCGCGGAGGCGGTGGACTTGCTGTTGCCGGAAGCGAAGAGGCCCGAAGCGAGGCTCCCTTTCAAGGGCAATATGGATGTTGTGGCATTGGAAGAGCTAATTGCGCGAGTCGGGCGCAAACAGATACCGCTGGTGATGCTGACGGTGACGAATAATTCCGGTGGCGGCCAGCCGGTATCGATGGAAAACGCCAAAACCGTATCAGCGGTGTGCCACAAGCATGGAATACTGCTGTACTTCGATGCCTGCCGCTTCGCCGAGAATGCCTATTTTATCCAGCTGCGCGAGTCTGGATATGCATCAAAGACGCCGAAGCAGATTGCGCAGGAGATGTTTGCGCTGGGCGACGGTTGCACCATGTCCGCCAAGAAAGACGGCATGGCGAACATCGGCGGGTTCCTTTGCACGAATGATGATATTCTCGCGCGGCAGGAGCAGGATTTATTGATCCTCACTGAAGGCTATCCGACCTACGGAGGATTGGCAGGTCGCGACCTGGAAGCCATTGCCGTGGGATTGCAGGAAGCGCTGGAGCGGGATTATCTGCGCTATCGCATTGCGTCGACGGCGTACCTGGGAGACCACGTTTCCGAGCACGGAGTGCCGATTGTGCAGCCGCCCGGCGGCCATGCAATTTATCTGGACGCAAAAGCGTTTCTGCCGCATATTCCTGTAGATCAGTTTCCAGGCGTCGCGCTGGCGGCAGAGTTGTACCTGGAAGGCGGCATCCGGTCGGTCGAAATTGGCAGTCTGATGTTTGCCGGTGTGGCGCAGATGGAGTTGGTGCGGCTGGCGATTCCGCGGCGCGTTTACACGCAAAGCCACATCGATTATGTGGTGGAGATTATTTTGCGAGTGTGGGAGAAGCGCATGCAGATTCGCGGCATGCGACTGACCTACGAAGCGCCGTTCCTGCGCCACTTCACCGCACACCTGGAGCCGGTGCGTGAAAGCGGTTCTCCGACAGAATGAAGAGCGACGCACGCCCGATTAAGCGCCGGGGCCGATTGCAACCACGAAATATTGCGCCGGAAGTTTGCCGACGTTTTTGATGCCATGCTCCTGATTGGAAGCGCAGAAGCCTACTCCGCCGGGGCCGATGGTTTGACTGTGGCCATTGACCGTCACCTCGACGTTGCCTTCGCGTATCAGAAACAATTCGGTATGCAGGTGGTGATGGGGTGGATGCGGCATAGCTCCGGGAGGCAAGGTGGTCTCGTGAAGTTCCAGCATCTCCCCGGTCGGCAATTTGCCTTGGAGCACGGGACGCGATTCTGCGCCATCGGCGGAGCGGTGTACGGTCAGTTTGTCGAAGGGAAATACTTTGGAGTTCGAAAGCGTCTCCGTGGGTTCACTTTGCAGCGGGATTGCACTCAACAGCGCGGCAGCGGGAATTAAGGCGCACAGATCACGACGAGAGATTTCCATCGCCGTATCGTACCAAATCGGCGCGGGTCGGTTGCGGGCGTACTGGCATGGGCTGAAGCCCAGATATATTTTCGGCGTCTACAGCCCGACTAAAGGCGAGCCCTGATAAACACGAGCCGCCAGAATCTCTCTGTTGTTCCGCCAACCGTTAACTGTCTTTGCGATAGAGCAGCTCGCGGATGGCTCCGCGGCGAGCCTCATTCAGTTCGCTGTTTGCCTTGCGCGCATCGGCATCCATCGGACGATTTCCGCCGCCGACTGATTCAGGCTCACTGCACGCGGGACAGCGGTTGGCGAAGCCGGGTTTGTCCGGCTTCAGTTCAAACTCTTCCGAGCAAATGACACAAACTTTGATGGGGAAAGACATACATTCACTCCAACAATGATGTGACGGCTGAGCGACATCGCCTGTTGCGTGGGAAAGAACGTCAGCCACTCCAAAGCATTATTTTCCCACATATCGATCGAAGAAATTCGCCATGTCCTGGTCCGCCTCTCGCGATTCGGGTAGCTTCACGTCGTTCCAGAACGCGTGCGGCAATCCTTCGAAAACAATCAGGTGCGCGTCCACTCCGGCATTCAGAAATGCGCGATGCAGAATGGTCGTGCCGCTCAATAGCATGTCGCGTTCGCTGGTGATGAAAAGGGTTGGGGGCAGACCGGTCAGGTTCGCGTACACCGGCGACAGTACCGGATCTTTCGGCCTGGTCGAGCCGACATATTCCTGACCGTGCGTGCCTGACGGCGGTTCGAGATAGCCGGAGAGGCCGTCCAGCGCATACATCGATTGCGAATCGCCGGAGCGAGCAAAGTCGCCCATGCCGGAGAAAATCCCCAGCGCACCGGGCTGCGGTAATCCAAGCTGTTTTAGCTTGACGGCTGTCTCGCCGGTCAAGATTGCTCCTGCTGAGGTGCCGTAGATTGCCATATTCTTCGGCTTGTGCGTTTTCAATTCTTCCTTATAGACGGCGACGATGTCGTCGAGACCGGCTGGAAATGGATGCTCCGGAGCCAGTCGATAGAGAACCGCAATCACCTTCGTCTGGGTCAGGTTGGCGATGGGAACCGTTTCAGTCAACGAACCGGAATCGGAATTGAACCCGCCGCCGTGAATATTGATCAGCACTCGATCCCGCTTCTCCGCCGGCACATGCAGCGGAGTGATGATGAGCACCGGGACACCGGCGATGGTGCTGCGCGATACGTTGACCGGGTACACCTGTTCAAACTCTTTTCCGGCGCGTGCCTGCCAGATGTCCGTACCTTTTCTCCGCTGCTCGAGCGAATCGTTCGGCTTGGCGTCTGACATGGGTCGAGCCAGGAACTGCTGCGCTTGTGGACTGACGGTTTTCGGGATGGGAACGATGCGGGTGACATGTGCGGTTCCCTGCGAATCGATGTAGCTGGAGTCTTTGGTGGGCGCGGTGGCCGCTGTGGTTTGTGCCGAGATTGCCGCTGGGGCGATGGTCAGGGAGGCGATGAAAAGCGATGCGGCGAAGAGGGTGTATTTCTTCATGCCAGCCACTATACCTTCTTTGCGTCACGGTGCTCCAGCGTCGGGGCTGAAGAGATTCGCGGTTCAGGGCTGTTCCGTTGCATGATCTCGAAGGTACTCTCGGCGCGTGCGAATCACCATCTTAAGGTTATCTTCAGCCGAGATCCATACAAATGAGTCATGTGCTTTTGCGATACGGATCATCCATGCCGATCGACGACCTTCAGACCACGGACCAAAGGAAATCTTCGCTGGACGAGCTGGTGTGCGATGTTGCTCTTGCTGGCGCTTGCAATGTCGTGGCATCTATGTGAGGGCCAGGTTCTGGTGCAGGCGCCGACGCCTGCAGCCGATGCTCCAAAGACTGCTTCCTCGCCGGGTGCGCCTCAGGCGTCCGCGACGACGATCGGTGCGCCCGCCGTCATTACGCTGCAGGATGCGATCGATCGAGCTCGGCGCTATTACGCGCAATATCGAGCCGCTGTAATGGCGGCCGATCTCGCGAAGCAAGACCGCGTCCAGGCTCGGGCATCGCTGCTTCCGTCGCTCAGCTCTACTCAGCAATTTCTGGGCACAAACGGGGGCACCAAGATTCCGACCGGACGTTTTGTAACCAATGATGGCGTACACGTCTATCGGTCCTGGGCGGTAGTTCATCAGGACGTGCCGGCGGGTTTCTTTACGCTGGCGCCGTACAAACGCGCGAAGGCGGCCGATATTTTCGCACAGGCACAGGAGGAAATTGCGCAGCGAGGGCTGACGGTGACGGTGACGACCCTTTATTACAACGCCATTGTCGCGCAACGTGAGACTATTAGCGCCCAGCAGAACCTGGATTCAGCGATGCAGTTTCTGACGACTACGAAAGAACTGGAGAAGGGCGGGGAAGTTCCCCACGCCGATGTTGTGAAGGCGCAGCTACAGTTCGATCAGGAGAAAATCGCACTTCAGGAAGCGCAGTTGGCGATGGGCCGCGCGCATCTGGCGTTGGCCGTTCTGCTGTCTCCAGTTCTGGATGAAAATTTCACAACTGTCGATGATCTTGACAATCCTCCCGCACTGCCGTCGGTGGATCGGGTGGATGCGCTGGCGCAACATGCCAACCCATACCTGCGCTCGGCCATGGCTGCGCTGAAACAGGCGAACGTCGATGTCTCAATCGCGCGGTCTGGTTTTTTCCCGACCTTCACGATCGACGCGGACTATGGCATTGAGGCCAACGCTTTCGCGCTGCACAGCACGGACGTTGCTTATCGGCAATTTGGACCACAGCCGAATCTCGGGTATTTCGTCACCGCAGGCATGAATATTCCGATATGGAATTGGGGCTCGACAGAAAGTAAATTGCGTCAGGCGGAATATCGGCGCCAGCAAGCGCGGGTGGAGTTGTCGCAGGCGCAACGGGAGGCGCTCAGTAATTTGAGCGCGTACTACAACGAGGCCAGGGTCACCCGCTCGGAGCTTGCAACGCTGCAACAGGAGGCCAATCTTGCTTCCGATTCTCTCCGCCTGACAAAGTTGCAGTACAAGGCAGGGGACGCAATTGAGCTTGAAGTGTTGAGTGCGCAAACAGCGCTTTCATCCGCGAAAAATGCATTGGATATGGGAGAGGCCCGATATCGGGTCGCTCTGGCAACGCTGCAGACCTTGACAGGAGAGTTCTGATGCATCGGGCGAAAGAAGGGGGGTCTTTCGGGCTGGCTGTTCGGAGTGGTTCGGGAGTGCATCGGATGCGTTTTCGAGTTTTCTCACTCGGTATGGCGATGATCGTGGCGTCGGTTCTGATTGCGATGTCGTTCGGATGCAGCAGTGAGAATACGGTGCCGCCGCCGGAGCCGGTTGTAAGTGTCGAAACGGTGCATGCGAAAGTGCGGAGCATCGCCGATGTGGTGACTGCCGAAGGCGTGCTGTATCCCGTCCATCAAGCTTCCATCTCTCCGAAAATTACTGCGCCGGTGCGCAAGTTCTATGTGCAACGCGGCGACAAGGTACATCGCGGGGAACTGCTGGCGGTGCTGGAAAACAAGGATCTCACCGCTGCCGTTGTGTCGGCGCAAGGTGAGTACGATCAGGCGCAGGCGACATACGCTTCGACCACCTCCTCAGCATTGCCGGAAGAAATTCAAACCGCGAATTTGAACGTGGTAAATACAAAGGCCAATTTGGCGGCACAGCGGAAGCTATACGACAGCGAGAACAAGCTATACCAGCAGGGCGCGATTGCGCGCAAGCAATTGGATGCGACCGAAGTCGCGCTGACGGCGGCTCAGAGCGCCTACAAGACCGCAGAGAAACATCTGCAGAATCTGCAATCGGAAGGGGTTTCACAGCAGAGGAAGGCGGCGCAGGGACAACTTGAGCTGGCGCATGGGCAATACCTGGGCGCGGCGGCGCAGTTGGGATATACCGAAATCCGCAGCCCGGTCGATGGCGTGGTTGCAGATCGCGCTGTCTATCCCGGCGACATTGCACCGGCAGGGACGCCGCTGCTGATTGTGATGGACACTTCAAAGGTGGTCGTGCGGCTGCATGTTCCGCAACAGCAGGCGGAGTTGTTGCAACTGGGACAGGCGGCGACGATGCGTATTCCGGGACTCGACAAAGATGTTCCTGCCAAAGTAACGGTGTTGAGTCCCGCTCTCGATCCGAACAGTACCACGGAAGAAATATGGGTGGAGGCGGACAACCGGAAGGGCGAACTGAAACCGGGAACGACGGCGCAAGTTTCGATCACGGCGCAAACTGTTGCGAACGCGTTGGTGATTCCAGCGGCTGCGATTTTGACGGGTCCCAACGGACAAACGTCCGTGATGGTGGTGAAGTCGGACAATCGCGCGTATCCGCAGGACGTGAAGACGGGGATTCAGCAAGGTACGATGATCCAGATTTCGAGCGGGCTTGAGCCGGGCGAGCAGGTGATCGTAAGCGGGCAATATGGCCTGCCGGATAAGACAAAAGTGAAGGCCACGCCCGCCAGCGCCAGCTCTGGCAAGAAGGCAGAGGCGTAGGCGGCCATGGCGGACATTCCTTCGAACTCGCCCAATCCAGAGCAGCAGCCGGAGCCTGAAGCGCACAACGATGCGCAGATTCGGCGGGCAGCAAGCCCGCATGCGATTGGCAATGAAGAGAAGCCTGCCTGGTTCGTCACATATTCAAAAGCTGTGATCACGGTGATTGTTGCGTTGTCGCTGGTGGGCGCGTTCATGGCGTTGAGCATTCCCATCGCTGTTTTTCCCACGACGAATTTTCCGCGCGTGTTGATCGCCATCGACAACGGAGTGATGCCGATCGATCAGATGCTGGTGACGATCACGCGTCCCATTGAAGAGGCAGTGAACAGCGTGCAGGGATTGCAGACGGTGCGATCGATCACCAGCCGCGGCACGGCGGAAGTAGATCTTTTCTTTGACTGGAAAGTGGATATGTTCCAGACCCTGCAGCGGGTGAATTCGGCGATGGCCGCGGTGCAGACGTCGCTGCCGCCCACTGCGAGGATCGAAGCGACGCGCCTGCGCTTCTCCAGTTTTCCTATTCTTGGATTTGGTCTGACGTCCAACACGATGCCGGCGAGCCGCTTGTGGGAAGTGGCGACCTACGACATGAAGCCACGCTTGAACCGCGTGAACGGCGTTTCTACGGTGCTGGTACAGGGTGGGGAAGAGCCGGAGTTCGACATTATTCCTGATCCGGCAAAGCTGCTGCGGACCTCGGTGACGGTGACAGAAATTCTGGAGGCGGTGCGCAGGACGAACCTGATTGAATCTCCTGGGTTGATTGCCGAACATCACGACCTGGTGCTCGATCTGGTGGATGGGCAGGTACATGATCCCAGTGAGATTGCCAACATCGTGATCAAAAATACTTCCGGGGGTGTGCCGGTTCATATTGGCGATGTGGCCGAGGTGAAACCTGGCGTCAAGCCTGTCTACACGGTGGTTACAGCGGACGGCAAACCGGGCGTGCTGTTGAGCATCAACCGTCAGCCGGGAACCAATACGGTGGCGGTGGCGGATGGAGTGTACGCAGAGCTGGCGCAGATCAGAAAAAGTATTCCGCCCGGGATTGACATCTCCGTGTTTTACGACCAGGCGCAGCTGGTGAAGGAAGCAATTGCCAGCGTTCGTGACGCCATCCTGATCGGGATCGTTCTTTCGTGCATTGTGCTGATCGTTTTTTTGCGGGACTGGGGAAGCTCGCTGGTGGCGGGAATGGTCATTCCGGTGACGATCGCGCTGACCTTTGTGGTGCTGAAGCTGCTGGGGCAGACCTTTAACCTGATGACGCTGGGTGGCCTGGCCGCCGCGGTGGGACTGGTGATTGACGATGCCATAGTGGTTGTGGAGAACATTGTGCTGCACCGCGATTCGGGTCAGAGAAGGATGCAGGCAGTTCAAAGCGCGCTGAGCGAACTGAAGGTGCCGCTGGTGGGCTCGACGCTGACACCAGTGGTTATTTTTCTACCGCTGATTCTTATCGCTGGCGTCACAGGAACTTTTTTTCGCGCCTTGGCGATTACGATGGCATCCGCCCTGATCTCGTCACTGTTTCTGGCGCTGACGTGGACACCGACGCTGAGTCAATATTTTGTTCGACGCAAGGACACGGTGCGACCGTCGGATCGAATCGGCGGATTCGCATCGCACGAAGAGGAAACTCGACGGATGATGGAAGCGGAAGAGGCCAGCATCAGCGGCTTCATGAAGCGCATTATTGGCGGCTATGAACGCCTGATGACCATTGTTCTGGTTCGACCGTGGTGGCTGGCTGCTTTCGCGCTGGCGTTGATTGTGATGTCTTACTTTTCGTATGCCTCCCTCGGTTCCGATCTATTGCCAAAAATGGACGAAGGCGCTTTTACGGTGGACTACATTATGCCGCCGGGAAGTTCTTTGGCGGAGACGGACCGTGTCGTCGGTCATGTTGTCCAGATTATCCGCTCCATTCCGGAGGTGAAGGCAACTTCGCGTCGTACCGGACTGCAACTGGGCTTGGCGGCGGTGACAGAAGCGAATACCGGGGATATTTCGGTGAACCTGAAACTTCATCGCAGCCGAGATATCTACGCCATCATGGACGAGGTGCAGGACAAGGTGAGTCGAGCGGAACCGGCGCTGGATATCGACTTGCACCAGACGCTGGAGGACATGATCGGCGATCTGACGAATGCGCCGCAGCCAGTGGACATCAAGCTATTCAGCGAAGATCCAGACCTGCTGCGCCATTGGGCGCCGATTGTCGCGGATAAAATCTCGAACGTACCGGGTGTGGTGGGAGTGTTGAACGGAATCGACGACACCATCAGCAGTCCGGAGACTGTGTATCACATTCGGCCCACCGTGACCGCGACCAGCGGGTTCACGCCAGAGGAGGTGGCGACGGATGCAGGCGCGTTGTTGCAGGGGGAGACGGCGCCTACTCCATTGGTCGTGAACAATCGCGCGTATGACATCCGTGTTCGATTTCCGCAGCAGAACCGTGCGTCACCGCAGGCCATGGATAACACCATGCTGGTTAGCTCCGCGGGAACGACAGCGACACTGGGTGCGCTCGCGACCGTTCAGAATCTTCCCGGGCAGACAGAGATCTTGCGGGAAAACCTTCAACGGCTCGTGGAAGTTTCTGCGCGGCTGGAGGGAACAAGTTTAGGGCAGGCCATTGTCGGCGTGAAAAAAGCGGTGGCGTCACTGAACCTGCCACCGCAGATTCGCGTGGAATATGGCGGGACCTACGCGACACAGCAGCAGTCATTCCATGATTTGCTGATGGTGCTGTTTGCCGGCCTGCTCCTCGTGTTTCTGGTGTTGCTGTTTGAGTTTCGGTCGTTTGCCGCGCCGGTGTCCATTCTGGCATCGGCGGTGCTGTCTACATCGGGTGTGTTTCTTGCGTTGATGATTACCGGAACCGAATTCAACATTTCCTCGTTCATGGGCCTCATTATGGTGGTGGGCATTGTTGCAAAGAACGGGATTTTGCTACTGGATGCGGATGTGAAATTTCGCGCGCTGGGCATGTCTCCGAAAGATGCCATGATCCAGGCTGGCCGCAGACGGCTGCGCCCCATCATGATGACAGCGGTGGCGGCGGTTGCTGGGATGTTCCCTCTGGCGCTGGCGCTGGGTGCGGGTTCGCAGATGCTGCAGCCATTGGCCATTGCAGTCATTGGAGGCATTCTCATCTCCATGGTGCTGTCGCTGGTGATCACCCCGGCGGTGCACTATTACATGGCCGGCTAATGTTGACGGATCGACGACGGACACGATTGATGAGGGTTTCCGCAACAGAAGGTCTAAGGTGAACGTAGAGCCTATGCGAGTGCTGATTGTCGAGGACGAAGAGCGGTTGGCAGAGAATATCGCGGCGGCGCTGCGAGAAGGGCCTGGCTACGCCGTGGACATTGCCGGCGACGGAGAAACCGGCGCGTATCTTGCGGAACGTGGCGAGTATGACCTGATCGTTCTGGATTTGATGCTGCCGAAAATCAGCGGTCCAGACGTATTGCAGCGACTGAGGAAGAAAGGTCAGAAGGCGCCGGTGCTGGTGTTGACCGCGATTACGTCGAAGGCGTCCATCGTGGAATTATTGAATTCCGGCGCTGACGATTATGTGGGCAAGCCATTCGACCTGGGGGAATTGATGGCGCGGGTGAAGGCGCTGGTCCGGCGCGGCAAGGGAGTCAGCCATCCCTTGATTCGCGTCGGAGATCTGGAAGTCGACACGATGGAGCGTTCCGTGCGATGCGCCGGCGTGGAAGTAGAACTGTCACCGACGGAGTATCGCATCGTTGAATATCTGAGCCATCGGCCGAGTGCGATTGTTTCCAAAGAATCGCTGCTGGAGCATCTTTACGACTTCAACTGGGAACGCCACTCCAATGTGATCGAGGCGCATGTCTCGAATCTGCGACGCAAACTGAATCGCGGCGGAGAAGAACGATGGATTGAAACCTTGCGCGGGCGCGGGTATCGGCTAACCGCGGTGTTGCGGGAGACGCAGCCATGAAGCCATATTCTCTGACACGACGTTTGGTTGTGACCGTGTTGCTGGTGGAGTTGCTGCTGGCGACAGCGGCGACAGGACTGGCCTTGTTGTATGAGCGGCAGCAAAACCTGCATTCGTTTGACTTGATGCTGCGCGGACGGGCCGATTCCTTGCTGGGTGCGGTGCAGGACGCCGAGGATGCCAATGATAATGTGATGCTGAATCCGAAGGCGCTTGATCTTCCGCGAGGCGACCTGTATGAAGTCCGCAATGAGTCCGGGCGCGTGGTGGGAAGTTCATCGAACTGGAATGACGAGGTTGAACAGAAATTGGCGCAACGCGAGAAGGCGCATAATTTCCGCTTGGATGGGAAATGGTATCGCGGGTTTGCGCTGCATGGAGTTCGGCAAATCGATCAGGATGACAAGAGCCCTGGAATTGCACGTCCCGTCGTGATCTTTTATGCCTCGTCGCTAAAGCCCTTCTGGGCGGCAATGAGCCACGCGGCAAAATTTCTGATGATTTCAAATTTTCTGATTCTGCTGTTTACCACGGGAACATTGCTGATCCTGTTGCGGAGAGGGATGGCTCCGCTGCAAGAACTGGCGGGAGCTGCCGCGGGTATCTCGTCGAATTCGCTGCGGTTTCGGGCGCCGCCGAATGCATTCGCGGTGCAGGAATTGGGGGCTCTAGCGCATGCATTGGAGTCGGCGATGAGCCGGTTGGAAAGGGCATTCGTTCAGCAGCAAGTATTTGTGCACGATGCTGCACATGAGTTGAAAACTTCAGTCACGATTATTAAGTCATCGCTGCAGTTGCTCACCTATCGCAAGCGAACTGCGGCCGAATATGAACGCGGATTGGAAATGTGTCTGTCGGACTGTGCGCGAATGGAAGACCTGGTGCAAAAATTGCTGCTTCTGGCGCGGGTAGACCAGTCACATGAAGAGCCCGTCGCCGCAGCGAAGACCGACCTGAGCGAATGTCTGGGCGACGTGATAGAAGCAATGGAACCGCTGGCTTCAGTGCGCGGAGTCAATCTGGTCATTGAGCAAAATCAGGGTGCGGTTGCACATATTGCTGCCGACGATTGTGCGACGCTGGCGACGAACCTGGTGGTGAATGCGCTGCAACATACGCCTGCAGGAGGGACTGTGGTTGTGAAGGTCTTGGCGAGCGGCGGTACAAGTGGTTTTCGTGTCGAAGACAATGGCGAAGGTATTCCCGCGGAAGATTTGCCCTACATCTTCGATCGCTTCTATCGCGGTGATCCATCGCGGTCGAGAGATACAGGCGGGACTGGATTAGGACTCGCGATATGCAAAGCGCTTGCGGAAGCCGCCGGGGGCCGGATCCAAATCACCAGTGAGGCTGGTCGCGGAACCGTTGCCGAGGTGACTCTTCCGAGATTGGATGAGAGAAGAATTGTGCGACCTGTCCAGGAAGTTCTCAGTGATCGTTAGGTGCAACGAAGTTAACGAATCGCGAGGCATTCTCAGTAGCAAAACAAAAGGAGAGCAAAGATGAAATTACGCGGATTGATTTGCCGAAGCCTGCTGCTGGCTGCAAGCGCAATGTTGGCGATTACAATGGCCCCAACGGCGGCGTTTGCAGCCGAGGGGCCATTTCACGTTGAGCACACTTGGCAAGTTGGCGGCGAAGGAGGGTGGGATTACATCGCCGTCGATCCGCAGACAAATCTGCTCTTCATTACGCGCGGCGATCATGTGCAGGTGATCAATCGGGAGAGTGGCAAGCAGGTGGCTGACATCACTGGTCTTCATCACACGCATGGTGTGGTATTTGCCGCGGGAGGTAATGGGTATATCAGCGATGGCGGCGGCAACCAGGTCGCGGTATTTGATCGCAAGACATACAAAGTGATCCGTACCATTCCCGCTGGGACCAATCCTGATGGGATTGTGTATGAGCCTGTCACGCGCACTGTGTGGGCCTTTAACGGGCGCAGCCATAATGTAACTGTGATTGATACAAAAGACGACAAAGTGCTGGCGACGCTGGATTTGCCTGGCAAACCGGAGTTCCCGGTGGCGGATGGCAAGGGGAATGTCTACGACAACATCGAGGATAAAAGCGAGATTGTCCACTTCGACGCGCGATCGAGAAAGCTGCTGGCGACGTGGCCGATTGCTCCCGGCGAAAGTCCATCCGGACTAGCCATTGATCGCGCTCACGGCATTTTGTTTAGCGTATGCGACAACCAGAAGATGGCGATTGTATCGACGAAGACAGGCAAGGTGATTGCCACGCCCACGATTGGAGATGGTCCGGATGCCGCTCGCTTTTCCACGGACGGCAGATATGCCTTCAGTTCGAACGGCGAAAGCGGAACGCTGACGGTGGTTCACGAAGACTCGCCGAAGCGTTTTACTGTTGTGCAGAATCTTCCGACGGAAAAGGGCGCGCGCACCATGACGTTGAGCCCGGATGGAAGCACAGCCTATCTGGTGACTGCGAAATTCGGCCCACGTCCAGCGGCGGCGCAGAATCAACCGCACTCGCGCCCACCCATGATTCCGGGGAGCTTCACCGTCATCGTTGTCGGTAAGTAGCTGCGTTGCGAGTTACGAGTGGCGGATGAAAGTGCCGTCCTGTAATTCCGCCATGGCCTTGCGCAACTGCTCCTGCGTGTTCATGACGATGGGACCGTACCAGGCCACCGGCTCCTCAATCGGCCGGCCAGAAACCAATAGAAACCGGATGCCTTCGGGGCCGGCCTGTACGGTAATTTCGTCGCCGCGGTCGAACAAGACCAGCGAATGATTTCCGATGTCATACACCGGCGCGGCCTCGGGTTTCGCCACGTGCTCGGTGAGAACCGCCTGCGGGTTGGAGGCATCGCGAAACGTACCGGAGCCTGCAAACACGTAGGCAAATGCGTTGCGCGTGGTTTCCACTTTGAGGCGCTTGCTCTGATTTGGGGCGACAGAAATATCCAGGTAGTTCGGGTCGGCAGCCACGCCTTCGACCGGACCCTTCTTGCCCCAGAACTCGCCGCAGATAACTCGCACCTTGGTACCGTCGTCGTCCGTGACTTCCGGAATGGCGCTCGAGGGAATGTCCTGATACCTTGGATCGGTCATCTTGAGCGATGCCGGCAGGTTGGCCCATAACTGGAAGCCGTGCATGCGCCCCTGTGCGTCGCCCTTGGGCATTTCCTGGTGCAGAATGCCACTGCCCACCGTCATCCATTGCACATCGCCGGCGGTCATTGCTCCCTTGTTGCCCAGGCTGTCGCCGTGCTCGACCGATCCAGCCAGAACGTAGGTGATGGTCTCGATGCCGCGATGCGGATGCCAGGGAAACCCGGCCAGATAATCTGCTGGATTGTCATTGCGAAAATCGTCGAGCAGCAGGAATGGATCGAAATCCTTTGTCTTGCCAAAGCCGAAGGCACGCTGCAACTTGACCCCTGCCCCCTCCAGCGTGGGCTTGGTTTGAATGACTTCTTTGACAGGGCGTAGGGACATGTTTTTCCTCCTCTTACAGCGACAGATATTGGATGCTGGAAGGGTACATTTGATTCAATGCCGGAGGTATTGGGAGGCCGCGAAAGGGTGCGCTATCGCCAAGCCCCTCTGCAGGTTGCTCGATCGACGCGTAGACATCCAAATCCAAAAATCGTATCGTTAGTTTTTTATTCCGAGCCCTTTTTATTGAGGGCTGAACTGCTTTTGGTTCCAGGCGCACGGCATGCCCGATGGTTAGAGCGTCGGTACCAATCACCCCACAGCGACGAAAAAGGAGCCTATACATGCGCAGAATCCCCTTGCAACAGGCACTCACGCCCTATCTGACACGGCGGGAGATACTTCAGGGCGCAGCGGTCCTCGGCGTGGGCCTTGTGCTGAATAAGTCCGGCATCGTCTTTGCTGATGAGAAAACCGATCTGCTATCGCTCGATTTGGGCGGTGACATGTGGGCGATGGAAGAGGAGGGGAAGTCCGGAACCGTTCCTGCGCTGATGCCGGGTAGTACCTATACCAATTTGCTAAAGGCCGGGAAAATACCCGATCCCTTCTACGGCGAGAACAATGGCAAGGTGCAATGGGTGGCGGAGAAGAACTGGATCTTCGAACGCAGCTTTGAAGTCCCAGGGGAGTTGCGTTCCAAACAACACGTGGAGCTTGCTTGCCACGGTTTGGACACGCTGGCGACGGTGTGGCTGAACGACCGGCAGGTCGGCACCGCGGATAACATGTTCCGCACCTGGACGTTTGACATCAAGCCGCACCTTCGTGGGGGAACGAATCACATCCGCGTGCGCTTTGACACGCTGACACCATATGTCGAGAAGCAACGGGCGGCGTACAAGCAGCAATACGACATCGATCTCCCGAATCCGCGTAGCTGGGTGCGGAAAGCGCCGTACATGTGGGGATGGGACTGGTGTCTTCCAGTGCTGACGCAGGGCATCTGGAAGAAGATAGAAATTGTTGGCTATGACGCTCGCATCGCGGATCTGAACGTGGTGCAAAACCACCAGCCGGACGGCAGCGTTCAACTGGAGATTCACACCACGGTCGCGGGATCCCGGAAAGGATCGAAGGTCAAGGCGCAAGTGATGCTCGCCGGCGAGGTGATTGCGGAAGCGATAGGACCCGTCGATCAAGGCGCCGCTGTCCTTCACGCGTCCATACCCAAGCCGCAACTCTGGTGGCCGAATGGCATGGGCGACCAGCCGCTCTACACAGTCACAGCTCGGTTGACGGACTCAAAAGGTCAGAGCCTGGACACGGCCAGCCGGCGGATTGGTCTGCGAACGGTTGCCGTGCTGCCGCCGTCGGCCGATGTCGCCATGCATGTGCAGGTGAACGGCGTGCCCGTGTTTGCCAAAGGCGCAGACTGGATTCCGGCTGACAACATGCCAACGCGCGTCACTCCGGAAATTCTGCGTTGGTACATGACCAAGGCGGTGGAATGCAATTTCAATTTCATCCGGCTTTGGGGTGGCGGGTATTACGAAGAAGATGAACTGTTCGATCTGTGCGACGAAATGGGATTGATGCTGCAGTTTGAGTTCAAGTTCGCCAACGCCAGTTATCCCGTCAATGATTCAACCTGGATCGAAAATCTACAGACCGAAATTGAGCAGCAAACACGCCGGTGCCGCAACCATCCTTCTATCGTGATCTGGAGCGGAAACAACGAGATCGAATATTTCAAGGGGTACAACCACCTATTCAAGGACGTAATTGGCGACATCGTCCACCGGCTGGTGCCGGGGGCGTTTTATGAAGTGGGCAGCGGCGCCGCCGGAAGCGGCGATATTCACACATGGGACGTGTGGCATGGAAATCGGCCGGTAGAGTCGTACCGCAAGGTCGAAGGCTTTGTGACGGAATTCGGCATGCAGTCGACACCGGTTCCCATGACGGTTCGCGCGTATACCGACGCGGTCAACCGCCAAAGCATCGATTCCGAGATGATGCGTTATCACGAGCAGGACGGCAGCGATCATGGTATCGGCATCATCATGCAGTACACGGAGGCTGATTTTGGAAAAGCGCCGCAAAGCTTTGACGACACACTGTGGTTAACGCAGGTGAACCAGGCCTGGGCCATGCGTTACGGAGTCGAGCATTGGCGGCGTGACATGCCGAAGTCCATGGCAGCGACGATCTGGCAGTACAACGATTGCTGGCCGGACTCGACTTGGTCGATGGTGGATTATTACCGTCGCGCGAAGGCCGTGCTCTACCAATCGAAGCGCTTTTTCGCGCCGATTCTTGTGAGCGGCTTGCCGGATGCGGAAACCGGACAGGCCGGTATCTATGTCACCAGCGATCGTCCGCAGGATGTATCCGGCGAATTGCAGTGGACTGTGATCAGCCTGGCGGGTGATGTGCTCCGTCAGGGTTCGAAGCAAATTGAAATCCCAGCGCGAACCAGCCGAGAAGCAGAGGCGCTCGATCTTTCCGATCTGGTCCATGCCCACGGGGCGGCCAATCTGCTGGTCTTTCCAGAGATTATCGTCGAGGGACTGACAGTGGCCGCGAACACACTGCTTTTCGGCCGCCCCAAGGAGTTGAAGTTGAAACAGCCGAAGCTGACTGTTCAGACCAGCGGCGGCGAGCGTGAATATGTGGTGCGGATTGAGACGGATGTTCCGGCCCTGTGGGTGTGGGCCAATGTGACGGATACCGACGCCTCCTATTCCGACAACTTTATCGACCTGCTCCCGGGCCGGGCAGCGGAGATTCACATCACGCTCGATCAGCCCATGGCGCCGTTTGATTTGCAAGGCAAGCTGGAAGTTCGCAGCATTTATGACATTGCGCCGGAAATGCGTGGGTAGATTCTGTCTCATTCGAAACGCCGCGCCGCCGACCGTGTAATGATGGAACGTGAAGTATGTCCATTGATGATGAACCGCTAGATGAGAGAACCATCGAGAAACTACGGCGCGAGGTAGACGAGCACCTCTTCATTCCCCCCGCCCCTCCGCGTCGGCGACGCCGGCACCTGTTCAGCCTCTTCTGGTTTGCGGCGGTTGTGGTCATCGTTCTATTGACGGTGATTGCTGGGCTGATCCAGAAGTGGCTGTGGATGCGGCAACTTCACTACCTTGGCATCTTCTGGACGCTCCTGTCCGTTCAGTGGGCCATGGTTGGCGTGGCATTTGTTTGCGCATTCGGCTTTCTGTGGATCAATTTCCGCTTTGTTGCTAACACAATTCAGACCTTGCACCGAAGCAATCAACTGGATCGGGTTGCCTTC
>Ga0335075_10003594_pt1 | contig 24521 bp, 21 predicted proteins | sample Lox_Sample_24_FD_206723 | JGI IMG/M metagenome (GOLD analysis project Ga0335075, IMG submission 206723) | Soil microbial communities from Loxahatchee National Wildlife Refuge, Florida, United States - Lox_Sample_2.4 | ecosystem: Environmental > Terrestrial > Soil > Wetlands | place: USA...
ACGTGATCCAGAAGAGTCTCGGGGATTTCATCACTCGTGGGTTCGTCGCGCCCCCGCTCGACGAGAAGGCGAAGTGGGAGTTCACCGCGACCGCCAAGGCCGGGGACACGGTTGCCGCGGGCTCCGTCCTCGGGACCGTTCAGGAGACGCCGCTGATCCTCCACAAGATCCTGGTGCCTCCGGGACTCGAGGGAGTGGTCGGCAAACTCACCAGCGGCACCTACACCATCCGCGATCCCATCGGCTCGCTGAAGACCGCGACCGGGAGCCAACCGCTCTACCTGAGCCACAAGTGGGTCGTCCGCGTCCCTCGCCCGGTTCAGCAAAAGCTCGCGCCCGGAATTCCTCTCATTACGGGCCAACGTGTCGTGGACTCGTTTTTTCCCGTCGCCAAGGGAGGGACTGCTTGCGTGCCGGGCCCCTTCGGATCCGGGAAGTGTTGCGGGGGCGAAACCCCGGTTCTGCTCGGTAACGGAAACGTACGAACCTTGGAAGAGATCTACGCCGAGGCGCGAGGTTCGGCCACCGTCTCAATCGACGGGCCCGACGAGTGGCTCTCGCTTCGGACACCGATCGAACTCTACTCTCTCGTCGGGAACAAACTGGTCAAGAGCCGCACGAAAACGCTGTATCGAGGCAAGAGCGACTCGATGGTCCGCGTAAGAACCCGAAGCGGTCGAAGCGTTCGCATCACGCCGATACACCGCCTCTTCACGATCGGCCCGTACGGCAGTCTGAAGGAGACCATGGCACGGGACCTCCGACCGGGCGACTACGTCGCGAGTGTGAGAAAGCTGCCCTCACCCCGGGGCGACCGGCCGCTCCGGATCGAGCTACCGCGCCTGCTACGCGCGGGGAAAACGATCCGGGTGCCGGAGGCGATGACGCCGGACCTTGCGGAGTTCCTTGGCCTGTTTGTCGCTGAGGGGTACATTCGGGGCCGAGGGACAGTTGTGTTCACGAACGCCGAACCCGCACTTCGGGAACGGTTCCTCTGGCTAAGTCAGGAGCTCTTTGGCCTGAAAGGCAAGGTCGAGATTCCAACGGGAAAGACCTCCAACGCGCTCGTCATGAGCAAATCGTTGGTGGACCTTCTGGACCGCCTCGGAACGGGCCGGACCTCGGGGGAGCAGCGAATCCCACCGACCGTCCTCCAGTCGACGAACGCGGTATTGAGTGCGTTCCTCAAGGGCTACTACCTCGGGGACGGGGGCTTCTTCGACGGGGAGGTGGAGTTCTGCACCAAGAGCCGTCAGCTTCAGACGGAGCTGACCTACGCGCTCTCCCGGTTTGGGATCCTGTCCACGATGGGTCGACGGGAGGTCAATGGCGTCGAGTATCGTCGACTGTTCGTCCGGGGAGTTCCGAACCTAGAGCGGTTGCTGGGCGCTCTTAGCTCGGAGACGGCGAAGGTCGGTGCGATCGCTCGATATGTGGCTTCGAAGCGAGCAACCTACACCGCCACGGACGTCGTTCCCCTAACCCCCGAGGCAATCGATAGGCTGTACCGAACTCGGACCAACTGCGCGGCCCTTCAGGACGTCGGCGTCGACATCTACAATTACGTCGGGAACGGGGAGCGCATGAGTGCTGCGACGTTCGTCCGGTTCATGGCGGCTCCTGGGGCAACGCGCACCAGTCTCGCTTCGGCCCCTGCGGCTTCCCGCCTGACCGAACTCCTCGAAACGGTATTTTGCGATGAGGTCGTGGAGGTCGTCGAGGACAAGAACGGACCGTTTGACGTCTACGACGTCTCGCTGCCCGACTTTGACCGCAACTTCGTCGGAGGATTCGGCGGACTCCTGCTGCACAACACGGTCATTCAGCAGCAGCTCGCGAAGTGGGCGGATTCGGACGTGGTCGTGTACGTCGGCTGCGGCGAGCGCGGCAACGAGATGACAGAGATGCTCACACTCTTCCCGACCCTCGTGGATCCGAAGTCCAAGCGTCCGCTGATGGAGCGGACGGTGATGATCGCGAACACCTCGAACATGCCGGTCGCCGCGCGCGAGGCGAGCGTCTACACCGGGATCACCATCGCCGAGTACTACCGGGACATGGGGTACGACGTCGCACTGATGGCCGACTCGACCAGCCGGTGGGCCGAGGCGATGCGCGAAATCTCGGGCCGACTGGAAGAGATGCCGGGCGAGGAGGGCTACCCGGCGTACCTGGGACGACGAATCGCGGAGTTCTACGAACGCGCGGGACGCGTGATCACGCTCTCGCCGGATCAGCGAACGGGGTCGGTCACCGTCGTCGGAGCGGTCTCCCCGGCCGGTGGGGATACCTCGGAGCCGGTGAGCCAGAACACCCTTCGGGTTGCTAGGGTCTTCTGGGCGCTGGATGCGTCACTCGCGTCGCGTCGCCACTTCCCATCGATCAACTGGCTGCAGAGCTACTCGCTCTACATCAACGACCTTGCGCCGTGGTTCGGTGCGAATCTCTCGAAGGAGTTCGTCCCGCTCCGCCAGAAGGCTCTCGAGGTCCTGCAGAAGGAGTCCGAACTTCAGGAGATCGTCCAGCTCGTCGGCGTCGATGCGCTCCCGGAACGGGAGAAGGCGGTGCTCGACGTCGCCCGGATGATCCGGGAGGACTACCTCCAGCAGAGCGCGTACGACGACGTCGACACCTACTCCTCCATCCAGAAGCAGTACCGCATGCTCCGGGCGATCCTTTCGTTCGGTGACCGGGAGCAGGACGCGATCGGCAAGGGCGCGACGGTCGCCCAGCTGCAGAAGCTGCCCGTGCGCACGAAGCTCTCCCGGATGAAGTGGATCCCCGAGGCGGAGCTCGCGAACCAGTTCGACCAGCTCGAGCTCGAGATGGGGCAGGCCGTGAGCCAGGTCGCTGCGGGAGGGGCCTAGGCATGGCCTCGAAGGGAGCCACCCCGCCCACCTCCGCCGCCCACGACGTTCCCATCGACTATCGGACCGTCGACCGCGTGACGGGCCCGTTGCTCTTCGTCAAGGACGTCACGAACGCCGCCTACGGAGAGATCGTGGAGATCTCGCTGCCGAGCGGCGAGCGCCGCCAGGGCCAGGTCCTCGACTCGCGCAAGGGGCTCGCCATCGTCCAAGTGTTCGGCCCGACGATGGGGATGAACATCGAGGCGACCAGCGTGAAGTTCCTCGGCGAGGTCGCGACCCTGCCGGTCTCGGACGAGCTGCTCGGCCGCGTCTTCAACGGGCTCGGCGAGCCGAAGGACGGGGGCCCGAAGATCGTCAGCGAGACCCGCCTCGAGATCGTCGGGAACGCGATGAATCCCTACTCGCGCGAGGAGCCGAGCGAGTTCATCCAGACCGGGATCTCGACGATCGACGCGATGAACACGCTCGTGCGGGGGCAGAAGCTCCCGATCTTCTCGGGCGCGGGGCTGCCGCACAACCAGATCGCGGCCCAGATCGTCCGGCAGGCGAAGCTCCGCAATTCGTCCGAGGGGTTCGCGATCGTCTTCGCGGCGATGGGGATCACGAGCGAGGAGGCGAACTTCTTCCTCAAGGAGTTCCAGTCGACCGGCGCGCTCGAGCGGGCGGTCGTCTTCCTGAACCTCTCCTCCGACCCGTCGATGGAGCGGGTCGTGACGCCCCGGATGGCGCTCACCGCCGCCGAGTTCCTCGCCTACGAGCGCGACCTCCACGTGCTGGTCGTGCTCACCGATATGACGAACTACTGCGAGGCGCTGCGCGAGGTGTCGGCGGCGCGGGACGAGGTCCCGGGCCGACGAGGCTACCCCGGCTACATGTACACCGACCTCGCCACGATCTACGAGCGGGCCGGCAAGATCCACGGCCGCAAGGGCTCGATCACCCAGCTCCCGATCCTCACCATGCCCGCGGACGACGTGACGCACCCGATCCCCGACCTGACGGGGTACATCACCGAGGGTCAGATCTACGTGAGCCGGGAGCTCCAGCGACGCGGCGTCTACCCCCCGATCGACGTCCTCCCCTCCCTGTCGCGCCTGATGAACCAGGGGATCGGCAAGGCCCGCACGCGGGAGGACCACCGCGGGGTCGCCGACCAGCTGTTCGCGACGTACGCGACCGGCAAGGACCAGCGGGCCCTCTCCGCGATCGTCGGCGAGGAGTCGCTCAGCCCGGTCGACCGGCTCTACCTGAAGTCCGCGGACCGGTTCGAGACGGAGTTCGTCAACCAGCGGCCGGACGAGGACCGCACGATCGACCAGAGCCTCTCGATCGGATGGGACATCCTCTCCGACCTGCCCGACTCGGAGCTCAAGCGGATCAAGCCGGAGTTCGTGGAGAAGTACCGCGTGCGCAAGAGCACGATCTCCTGAGCGCGGAGGAGGACGACGTGCCCGCGGAAACCGTGCGTCCGACCCGCCTCGAGCTCCTGCGCACCCGCCGGCGGATCGTCGTCGCGAAGAAGGGCCTCAACCTCCTGAAGCTCAAGCGGACCGCGCTGATCGTCGAGTTCTTCGCGATCTCGAAGGAAGCGATGAAGCTGCGCGGCGACCTGCAGAGGCGGATCGCCCGGGGCTACGAGTCGATCCGCATGGCGGAGATGATGGAGGGCCCGACCCGGCTCGAGAGCATCTCGATGCTCCTCCCCGACGTCCGCCCGGTCCGGGTGGCGACGAAGAACGTGATGGGCGTGCGCACTCCCCGGGTCGACCGCGGGGACTACCGCCCCGTCGCGGCCCCGGAGCTCCTCGACCTCCCGACGTCGGTCAACGAGTCGATCCGCCACTTCCAGGGGATCTACTCGGTCGTCCTCGACATCGCGGAGAAGGAGAACGCCCTCCGCCGCCTCCTCAAGGAGATCGAGCGGACGAAGCGTCGGGCGAGCGCGATCGAGAATGTCCTCATCCCGCGTCTGCAGGGCACCGTGCGCTACATCAAGTTCCGATTCGACGAGCTCGAGCGGGACTCGTTCAGCATGCTGAAGGTCGTCAAGCGGAAGATGGAGGCCGCGGAGGCGGATGCAGCCGACGCCTAACCTCGCGGTCCGGCGCTTCCGGACCGTCCAGTTCGTCTCCGTCGCCGTGAAGGTCGCGGCGGTCGTGGGGCTCCTCCTGTTCGTCGCGGTCTACTTCGGAGGTCGGTAGTGGTGGCCGCCGCTCCGGGCGTGGCGCTCGGTTCGATCGACGCGCTCAAGCGGGTGCGAGCGACCGAGGCCGACTGGGAGCTCAAGCTCCGCGCGGCCCGCGGCGCCGCCGAGGAGGCGCTCCAGCGGCTCCGGGCGGAGAGCGAGGCGGCCGTGAAGGACGCCCAGGTCGCCGCGGACGCCGAACGGGCGGAGGCCGTCCGGGCCGCGCGGGCGGAGGCGGACCGCGTCGCCGCCGAGATCCTCGCGGAGGGGAACCGCGCGGCCGAGGTCGCGGCGCGCGGGGAAGGCAAGCGGGCCTCCGACAAGAAGGACGGGATCCTCGCCGCGGTGCTCGCCGGGTTCGCGAAGGACTGACGGAGGGCACCGATGGCCGTCCTGCGCCCGGAGCGAATGACCAAGGTCGGGATCCTCGGCCTGAAGGACGACCGCGAACGGATCCTCACGCTCCTCCACGACCTCCGCCTCGCGCAGATCGAGTCGCTCTCGCCCGAGGCGCTCGCCGAGCTCGTCCCCGAGCGGGGCACCGAGACCCAGCGGGCGATCGGCGACGAGGCGCTCCGCTTCCGGGGCCTCAAGAGCGCCCTCCCGCCCGTGCCGGTCGGGCCGCCCCGCCGGTTCGACACGCTCGCGGACATCCTCGCGGCGACGAAGACCGTCCCGATCGACGCGGAGGTCGGGGACCTCACGCGCGAGAACGACCGGCTGCAGACGGAGGAGAAGTCGACCGACGAGACGATCGCGCTGCTCGAGAAGCTCTCCTTCTATCCGGACCGGCTCGAGTACCTCGCCGCCCAGAGCTTCGTGAGCTTCTACGGGGAAGGGGCGCCGGAGGCCGCGGCCGCGTTGCGCGCGGCGGTCCCGCCGGCCGCGGACGCGCAGTTCCTGGACGACCCCAGTCGCCCCGGACGCTTCCTCGTCAGCCTGCGCCGCGGCGCCGCCGACCAGATCGCGCGCTCCGCGCAGTCGAACGGGGTCCGCCTCGTGGCGGTGCCGACGCTCGCCGGTACCCCGTCCGATGAGCTCGCGCGGCAGCGGACCCGACGGGAGGAGATCGTGCGTCGCCGCGTCGCGATCGTCGAGCGGCTCGGGGCGATCGCGCGCGAGTGGTACCCCACGATCGCCGCGATCGACGAGGCGCTCCAGGTCGAGAACCGCAAGGTCGAGGTGCTCGCGAAGCTCGGCGCCGGGCGCTCGACCTTCGCGCTCGAGGCGTGGGTGCCGAACCGGGACCTCGCGCGCCTCGCCTCGATCGTCGACTCCGCGACCGGGGGCCGCGCCTACCTCTACGCGGTCCCGACGACCGAAGAGCCGCCGACCCTGATGTCGAATCCGCGGGGGATCCGGCGCTTCGAGTTCTTCATCCGGTTCTACTCGCTGCCGCAGGCGGACGAGTGGGACCCGACGCTCGTCTTCGCGATCGCATTCCCCCTCTTCTTCGGCCTGATGCTCGGGGACTGGGGCTACGGCCTCACGATCCTGCTCATCAGCGGGTGGATGATCGCCGGATTCCCCGGCGCGCAGCACCTCCCCCGGTTCGGCCGGACCTTCGTGAAGCGGATCATGGGGCCGCAGGGGATGCGCCAGCTCGCCTACGCGCTCCTGCCCGGCTGCACGCTCGCCATCGCGCTCGGCCTCTACTTCGACGAGTTCTTCGGTTACCCGCTGCTCGGCAAGGCGTTCGGCTACGTCCCCCCGTTCGACCCGCTCCACCAGGTGGGGCTCCTCCTCCTCTTCGCCGGCTTCGTCGGGCTCGGGATGGTGACGCTCGGGTTCGTCTTCGGGCTCCTCAAGGAGTACTTCCACCACCACCGCCGCGGGGTGGTCGGGAAGACCGGCGGGATCCTCTTCGCGTGGGGGCTCGCGTTCTTCGGTCTCTGCGTCCTCGGGGCGAAGACCCTGGGCCCGATCACCGCGGGCGGCGACGCGTTCTCCAACCCGACGATCCCGATCTCCCTCGCGGTCCTCGTCCTCGGGCTCGTCCTGATGGTCGGCGGCGAGGGGATCCAGAACGGCATGATGTCGCTCATCGAGGTCCTTAGCCACATCCTCTCCTACACGCGGCTGGTCGGCATCCTCCTCGCGAGCGTCGTCCTCGCGCTCGTGATCAACGACATCGCCGGCGGGCTCTTCGCGGGCGGCGCCGTGGTCGGGATCGCGATCGGGGTCGTCATCGTCCTGATCGGGCAGTCGTTCAACGTCATCCTCGGCGTCTTCGAGCCGGGGATCCAAGGGGCGCGGCTGATCTTCGTCGAGTACTTCTCGAAGTTCTACACGGGGAACGGCAAGCCGTTCCGGCCGTTCGGCGCCTCCCGGACCCACACGACGTCCAGCGTGACGGCGGACGGACTCGCCCCGGCGCCGAACCTCTCGGCGCCGGAGTGAGCGGGGCCCGTTCCACTAGAGGCGGGGCGAGACCAAGAGCGGCGCGAGCCGCTCCGCCGGGATCCCGTAGAGCTTCGCGAACGCGATCCGCCGCACGTCCTCGCGCTCGAGCTCGGCGAGGAGCAGGTAGGTGAACACGACCGAGAGCGAGAGCGGGTACGTCCGCAGTCGGCCGAGCTCGGTCGCCGCGCGGTCGCGCGAGAGCGCCGCCTCGTAGCCGGTCAGGCTCTGCCCGTCCGCGTAGTCGGCCGAGCCCTCCGCGATCGACGGGAACCGCGCGGCCAGCCGGTCGGCGAGCTCGGGGACCCCCCGGACCCCGTAGAGGTCGGGGACCTCGGCCGCGGAGAGCGTGCCGCCCGAGAACCAGCGGCTCCCGACCTCGTCCGCCGGGAGCTCCGCCGCCTTCCCCTTGAGGAGCAGGAGGACGTTCCGCACGTCGATCTCGCTCGCGAGGAACTGGCGGACGACCCACTCGTCGCCCTGGAAGAACTTCGCGGCGTCGAGGACGCGCTGGTAGTACTCCGCGTCGAGGGCGTGGAGGATCGGGAAGATGTCGTGGGTGCGCTGGAACGCCTCCACGAGCGGCAGCACGGTCGCCCCGTAGCCGTAGCGCACGAGCGCGGCGGCGACCGCCTCGAGGGTCGGCTGGGCGAGCAGCTGGCGGAAATCGTCCAGCGTCAGGACGCCGGCGTAGAGGCCGGCGGGGATCTCCCGGCTCGAGACCAGGTGGTCCTCGGTCTCGGTCAGGGGACGTCCCTGCGCCTTCGCCGAGAGGATCAGCTCGATGTTCTGGAGGTCCCAGCGCGTCAGGTAGGCTCCGACCACCCCGCGGCCCGCGAACGGGGTCGCCTCGTAGGCGTGCCGGTTGCGCCGCACGAACGTGCGGTTGATCGCGACCTCGACCAGCGCGACGCCCTGGTAGGAGGCGCGGGCCGCCTGGATGTCGGGCGCGTACGGGGTGGCGTCCAGGAGCTTCGCGATCTCGTTCGGGTCCTTCGCGGCGGTCAGCTGCGCGTACGTCTCCTTCGCGAGGAACGCGGTGAACTCCGGTTTCAGGCGACCGAGCGCACTCGCGTAGGCGGAACTGGCCACGTCCGACCGTCCTAGGCGAGGAGCTCGCGGACCTCGTCCTCGCGCAGGCGCAGCAGCTCGTCGAACGAGAGGTTGAGCCGGCGGCTCCGGTCGGTCGTCTCGGCCACGAGCCCGCCGAGGATCGGGCGCGGGGTCGGGTCGAACGCCTTCCCCGCGACCTTCGCGAGCACGGCGGCGTCCTCGGCGCGGCCCGAGATCCGGACCTGGCGGCCGAGCGCCGCGACCGCGGTGTCGGCCATCCGCTTGAGCACCGCGGGGTAGTCGGCGGAGCCCGTGTAGTCGGCGAGCAGCGCGCGGGTCTCCTTGAGCCCGTTCTCGAGGCGCGCTTCCCTCGCTTCGTAGAGCTGTTGGCGAGCCTGGAGCTTCGCGGCGGCGGTGCGCTGGGCCCGCTCGCGCGCGACCTCGGCCTCGGTCGCCCGCTGGCTCGTGCTCCGGATCTCCGCGATACGGCGGTCCCGGTCCGCGGCGATCTTCGCCGCCTCCGCGGCCTGCCGTTCGAGCGTCGACTTGAGCTCGGCTTCCGCGTGCTGGCGAATCTCCTCGACGAGGCTCTCGAGGCTCATGGGGTCCGGCCGCCCGTCTACGCGTGCAGGATCCCGAGCAGCAGGATGATCCCGAGCACGAATCCGATGATCCAGAGCGTCTCGGGGATCACGAAGAAGAAGAGCACCTGACCGAACTTCTCGGGCTTCTCCGCGATGATGCCCATCCCCGCGGCGCCGATACCGCTCTGCGCCATTCCGGTACCGATCAGGCCCCCGGCGATGGCGATCCCGGCGGCGAGCGCGGCCCAATCCGCGTAGTCGGTCGGCAGTGCAGCCATGGTGTGTCCCGGGCCGCCGAGAAAGGTCGGGTATATAGGGTCACGCTCCACCGACCGGCCGGCGGGAGCCAGCGCTCGACGCCCCGACGGACTTTCGGGCGGATTTGGGGGGCCGCTGGTGCTACGCGTCGGCCCCGGGGTAGTCCTCCGCTTCCTCGCTGCGGGGGGGCTCCGGGGTGCGCCGCACAAGGGCGATGGCTCCAAGCCAGGTGATGACGCCCATGACGTAGGCGGAGGCGCACACGAGGCAAAGAGCCCCGATCTCCGCGACCTCGACGTAGAGAAGGTAAGCGGAGAGAATGATGCCTGCGGTGGTGACTGCGAGGAGCACTCCCGCACGGGTGATGGACTGGGGCGCTCGCTCCGCGAGGCCCGCGACCAAGAGGATCACCGCGAATCCGCCAACTCCCCAAGCGTAGTCCGGGATACCGAGGGTGGAGGTCAGGCCGCTGTTGTCGACTGCGGAACACGAAAGGAACGAGCTCACCGAGCAGATGCGACGAAGCGACGCGTCGAAGAACTCGGCCGTAGCGAAGAGGGAGATGATGAGGCCGAGTCCGCCCACGAAATATACGAGCGAGCGGAGAGTTCGAGTCCGCATAGTTGGACTAGACGTTCGTGAGGTCGTCGTTGACAAGCGTCTGCATCGCCGTCGTCCACTGATAGTTTGACGGGTTGTGGAGCGAGGGGTTCGCAGCAAGGAACGCGGCCACTGTCGAATAGCCGTTGCTCTTCAGAACATACGCGCACATCCAAGCTGCCTGGGTCTGCATGATCGACCACGGCGTTCCTGTCTCCTGGAGGACGTCGGTCGCGACCGTCCCGGTGCCACCGTTCGCCCCGTCGGCCCAGGCCGCTACATCGCTGGGAGCGATCAGCGTGGAGCCACCGTGTACGTATTGGCCGTTAATCACGACGAACGGAATCGAACTCCCGGAATAGGCGGTCACGTACGCTTGCTGCACGCAGTTCGCTGTTCCCGGGAACGTTCCTTCCGTTCCGGAGCTGGGAGTCCAGTAGTACTCGTTCACCTGGAACGAGACGACAGGCGAGTTAACGGACGCGAAGGCGAGGACCACTTCCGGCGTGTACGGCCCGGCGGGGTCGCTCGACGAGTACTGGAAGGACGTTCCCGGTAAACCGTTGGTGCCTCCATTGAACCCGGATTGGAATTCGGTCAGTGCCTTCCACAAGGCCCAACTGCTCGCCGAACAGAAGGGGCACCACGTCGCGCCGTAAAAGTAGAAGACCGGTTTTCCGCCATCCTGCCATGGCGAAGCCGAGGCGTAGCCCCAGCCGGGCGCCGGCTGACTTCCCAGCGTCGGGGGCAGGTACGGGCAACCGAACAGTGCGTAGCCGGTGAGGCCGATGACGCCCGAGACGATGATCCCGAGCACGACACCGTAGACCAAGGTCTTGCGGAAGATTGGCGTCCATCGGCTTCCGGCCATGCGCAAGAGACCGAACAACAGCACGAACGCCGCGGCGGCGAGGGCGAGCGCCAGCCACGGGAACGCCGGCAGAATGATGCCAACGGGCGATGGCGCGACGTAGGCAAGAAGGAACCAGATGCCGATCAGAGGCGTCAGCAGGTAGCCGATACGGGGGAGAGTCCATACTCGCTCGGTCGCCACGGTGCTCCGTTTCGAGGAGCGGGCGCCCGAACCATCGGACCCGCCACGGCCCTCACGGAGTCGTTGGCGGTGGTAGAGGCCACGGAGCGCGCGCCCGGTGTCGTGGACCGTGGTGTCCGGGTGGAAACCGACCTTCTCGTCGTCGGCGATCTGGTCCCAGTCCCACCCCTTCGAGCGGAGTTGTTCCACCCGATCCCAGTCGACCATCGGCGTTCCCACTCCTCTTGCTCCTCATGGTCTTTGCCCCCCTGCCTTTCGGCCGATGGGTGCCAAGGTAAGCTGGTACGGCCCCTGCGACACCCTGCGTTGCCCGAGCACGATTCGTTGCCTCCAACGGGTGGCAACCGCTCGTTCGCGAATTTGTCGACCGCGCGTGGCGCTAGGCGTCTCAGACATGTAGGTACACAGACTTCAACGAAGGGTCAGATTTCTTGTCCGGGACAGAAACTCTAGAAAGCCACGTATATTGCTGTATCAATGCGCATTGGTTTTGAGTTGGGCAGAAGCGACCTACTCTCTCCAGCTTTACATACCCTAGCTGCCCAGTTTACGCGGGTGCCAAAATGGGGCGGCGCAGGCTCCGGGGGCTCGGCGGGATACGAACACTACCACTCGGCTTGGTCGCGATACTGATAGGTGTGTGCCTAATCGCCTATTCCGCGACATCGAGTCTCCGACCTGCGGGAACCGCGCAAAGCACGTCCCCCGAAAGTGCCGTAAATCCTCTGACGACACTGTCATCGTTCTGGGACTCTTGGGCGAGCAGTGCGTTCACGCACTCAACCGGGTCAGATTGCGACTGGGAGGGATCCCAGCCGACGTGGTCTACGACCACTCCGAGCGAAATCAGTGTAAATGCAGCCCTGAACCCCAATCCGGCAAACGGTGGGTGCAGCCCGATGTGGATGCTCGGAGAAGCCTGGGCGGGATGGCACGCGTGCGGGAGCGGCTGCAGCAACTTTGCTCCCAGCCAGAGTCGATTCTACAACGTCACCGCAACGTGGTCGGTAGAGATTACCGTCTCAGTGTATGCGTATTGTGGGTCGGCGACTACTGGTGCCGGCCTCTCTGACTATGCCGACGTAAATATCACGCCGTACATGGCCATTTGGAACTCTAACCTCGATGAAAATTATCCTCTGGTGAACACCTACTTTCCGGAGATTCAAGTGAGCACTCAGGATCTGGCATGCTCTTCGAACGCGGTCAACTTCGACAAGACGTGGGGCCAAACAGTCACGATGACTTCGATGGCCTGGCTCTCTTCAGCTTATACCTACCAACCGCGCGCCGCCTTCGAGGGGCAGACGTGGGTGGTCTCTACTGATTCAGATTATGCATTCGGACAGTTCGGAATCACTGGTAATCTGACATCAATGTCGATTTCCTAGTAACCTCGCGATTGGGGGGCGCGCTGACCAAGCGTAAGGTCGCGGCAAGGCGCGGGCTGCTTGGGACCCGTCTACGTCTGGCGTGATTCGACCAGTCTGACCTTGCGGTACCCGACACATCGCCCGCCTCGGACGCACTACCAAAACCCCTCCCCGACGAAGTACACGCCGCGGGTGGTGTCTTCGCCCAACACCTACGATCTAGCGCCTCGAGCCTAGGCCACGATCTGCGTCGCGTGGTGTTTCGCACGAGCAAGTCCACACGCCATCCGAGAAGTATGCCCACCGATCTCATCTCGGCACGATAGGCGGGACTTTTCAACCTCGCTTCCAATGTAACGGGCGGCGTCCGATAACAGATGAGGTTGACTTTTCTTGGCACCGCGGGGTCCTGGCCGACCAAGGAGCGCTCGGCGAGCGCGATCGCGCTCGACCTCGAGCGGGAGCTCGTGCTCCTCGACTGCGGGGAGGGCACGCAGCGCCAGTTCTTCCAGTCCTCCGCCTCGTTCATGCGGGTGCGGCGGATCTTCCTCACCCACTTCCACGGCGACCACTTCCTCGGACTGCCGGGGCTCATTCAGAGCATGTGCCTCAACCATCGCTCGGAGCCGCTCGACATCTACGGTCCGCCCGACGCGAAGGAGATGGTCGCCCGCGCCCTCTCGATGGGCTACTTTACGCTGCGCTTCCCGGTCGAGGTCCACCCGCTCGCCCCGGGCGAGTCGGTCGAGCTGGACGGCTACTCCGTGCGCACCGCCCACGCCGAGCACCCGGTGCCGTCCATCGCCTTCCGCATCGACGAAGCGCCGAAGCGGGGGCGGTTCGACGCCACCCGCGCCCGGGAGCTCGGCATCCGCGGCCCCGACTTCCGCCGCCTCGAGGCCGGCGAGCCCGTCCGCGTGGACGGACGGGTCGTGCACCCGTCGGACGTGATGGGGGAGCCGCGCGCGGGGCGTTCGATCGTCTACTCCGGGGACACCGGCCCGTCGGACGACATCCGCAAGCTCGCGCACCGCGCGACGGTGCTGATCCACGAGGCGACCGTCGGCCAGGAGATCGAGGCCGAGGCGAACGCCTGGGGTCACTCCTCGGCGCGGCAGGCCGCGGAGCTCGCGCGAGGCGCCGAGGCGCAGGCGCTGTTCCTCACGCACTTCTCCTCCCGGTACAAGGAGCTCGAGCCGCTCGAGAACGAGGCACGGGTCGTCTTCCCGGGCTCCCGGGCGGCACGGGACCTTCTGGACGAGCTGGTCCACCAGCCATGATCCTCGCCGACCTCCTGGTGACCGACGTCCGGGAGGTCGCGACCCTCGCCCGGGGGGCGGTCCCTCGCACCGGCCCGGCGATGGCGGAGCTGAGCGTCGTCCGGGATGCCGCCATCGCCGTCAACAGAGGCCGGATCGCCTGGGTCGGCCCGGCCCGGCGTCGCGCGGGCGAGGTCCGCCTGCGGCCCGGGGCCCGGACCGTTTCGGCGGGGGACGGGGTCATCGTCCCGGGCTTCGTGGACGCGCACACCCACGCGCTGTTCGCCGGCGACCGGGCGTTCGAGCTCCCGCTCAAGGCCGCCGGAGCGAGCTACGCCGAGGTCGCTCGCCGCGGCGGAGGTCTCTACGCGACCGTGCGGGCCACCCGGGCCGCCCCGGCGTCCCTCCTGGTGCGAGAGTCGGGCGCCCGTCTTCGCCGGATGGCCGCCGGCGGGGCGACGACGATCGAGGTGAAATCCGGCTACGCGCTCGACGTGGCGGGCGAGCTGCGGCTCCTTCGGCTCGTCCCCCGGCTGGCGCGGGCGGTGGGCGTCTCGCTCGTGCCGACGTTCCTGGGGGCGCACGCCGTTCCCGCAGAGTACCGGGGCCGCCCGGACGCCTACCTCGACCGACTGATCCGGCTCGCGCTCCCGGCGATCGCGCGGGAGCGCCTCGCGCGGTTCTGCGACGTCTTCTGCGAGCCCGGGTTCTTCACCGTCGCTCAGTCGGAGCGGCTCCTGCGCGCCGCGCTCGCGCTCGGTCTCGGGATTAAGATCCACGCCGAGGAGTTCGTGCTCTCGGGCGGCGCCCGGCTCGCCGCTCGGCTCCGGGCGACCTCCGCGGACCACCTCCTCTGCGCGACCGCCGGCGATCGGCGCCGGCTCGCGACCGCCGGGGTCACCGCGGTCCTGCTGCCCGTGACCGCGTTCGCCGCGTCGCCGCGGCGACGAAGCCCCGGCCGGGAGATGGTCGACGCCGGCGTGCCGGTCGCGCTCGGGACCGATTGTTCGCCGAACACCTGGGTCGAGTCGATGGCGCTCGTCCTCGCGCTCGCGGTCCACGGCGGACGCCTCACTCCCGCCGAAGCCCTGACCGCCGCGACCGTCAACGCCGCGCACGCGGTCGGAGCGGACGGTCTCGGGCGCCTCGTCCCCGGGGCGCCCGCGGACTTCACGGTTTTCCCGTTCGGTTCGGTCGACCAGCTGGGGTACCGGTTCGACGCGGTTCCGGCCGCGGTTTATCGTCAGGGAATTTGCATTTCTCCCTCGTAACTCCGTCAGTACATCTAAATAGGACCCCTTCTTTTCTCGCCGGTAGAGGCGCCAAATGGCCGAAAAAGTGGGCAAGGAGCAGATCAAGCGCGAGAAGGGCTACCTGTATTACCTGGGGAAGGACGGGTACCTGTGGAAGACGCCGACCAAGCTGAACAAGTCGGGCAAGAAGGCCCGGGTCGGAACGGAGAAGGTCGTCCGCCAGGACGGCTACATGTACTTCCTCGACAAGAAGGGGTTCGTTTCCCGCGCCAAGATGAAGAACGCCTGAACGGGCGCACCCTTTCCGGGAGCCTTCCTTCGGGGGGGTTCCCTCTCCCCATTTTCTCCCCGCGACGCGGACGCGTCGAGGCGAGCGAGCAAATAGGCGGACGTCGTGGGCCGTCCCGGCGACCCCCATGCCGTGCCGCAACGACCCGGACGACCCGAGAAAGTGCGAGCGCTGCGGCGCGTTCCTCTGGGTCGCCGAGGAAGGGCTCTACTGCGGAGAGTGCGGGAGCGTGATGCCGTGCACGATGCGGCTTTTGCCCCCGCCGCCGGAGCTTCAGCCCATCCAGTTCCAGAAGTCGTCGCGCCAGTAGTCGACCTCCTGGCGCACCGTCCGCAGGTCGACGCTCTTCAGGCCGGACGCCTCGGCCGCGCGGAGGCGCCGCCGCAGCTCGTCCACCGACTCGTTCGAGAGGTCCTTCAACACGGTCTCGAGCTGGGAGGAGAACCCGAGGTCGAGGATCCGCGTCGGGTGGCGAAGGACGAGACGGTAGTGGTGGCCCGCCGAGCCCTCGACCCGGAGCACCTGCCACTCGAGCGGTTCCCCCCGCTCGGTCTGGAGGCGGAACGCGGCGAGATTGCCGAGGGCGGTCGCGATGTAGTTGTCGTCGTCGAGCCCCGCTCGCAGGTAGATGCCGACCTCGACGCCGCGGTGCACGACGGCCGGAGCGCCCGCGCGAGGAAAAGATCGCCGACCCCTCCCGCCCGACGAGGAAACGACGCTACTCTTCTTCCGGAGGAACGGGTTGTGCGCTTCGCGCGACGCGCTCCGGCGCTTTCTGCGCACTTTTCCGACCAACTACACTTATACCACATCACGCTTGGCGCCACCCGGAGGTTCTCGACGGGTGTCCCGAGCGGCACCGGTTGCGTCCCGTTGCACCGCCGACCGGCGGGAAACGGCCCTTCTTCGGGGGCGTTTCGCGAGCTGGCCGGCGGTGGAATAGGCCCACCCGGTGATTTCGTCTCGAGCGGGACCGACCCGGTCGCGCCCTCTACCAAGGAGTGAGCCTCAATGGCCGTCGCACGAAAACGCCCCACGCCCGCCTCGGAGGAGGCGGCCCCCCGGCCGCCCGTCCGGATCGGGAGAGAACCGATTCCCGTCCCGCGCCTCGTTCCCCGCGGCAAGACCGCGTTCGACACCGTGCCGTGGCGCAGCCACGACGCGGTGATCAAGAACGCCGAAGGGACCGTCATCTTCGAGCAGAAGGGGATCCGCGCCCCGGCGTCCTGGTCGGAGACGAGCGTCAACATCGCCGCGTCGAAGTACTTCCGCATCATCCAGGGCCGGCGCGAGACGTCCATCGACGGGATGATCCGGCGCGTCTGCCACTGGATCTCCCAGAAGGGGGTCGAGCTCGGCTACCTCGACACCGCGGACGAAGCGACGACGTTCGAGGAGAGCCTCTCCTACCTCATGGTCCAGCAGATGGCGGCGTTCAACAGCCCCGTCTGGTTCAACGTCGGCGTCCGCGAGCCGCCCCAGTGCTCGGCGTGCTTCATCCAGTCGGTCGCGGACGACATGGACTCGATCCTCGCCCTCGCGACCAGCGAGGGACGCCTCTTCAAGGGCGGGAGCGGCACCGGCTCCAACCTCTCGGCGCTGCGCGGCAGCCACGAGAAGCTCGCCGGGGGCGGCATCGCGAGCGGTCCGGTCTCGTTCATGCGGGCGTTCGACGCGCTCGCCGGCGTGATCAAGTCCGGCGGGACGACCCGACGCGCGGCGAAGATGGTGATCCTCAACATGGACCACCCCGACATCGCCGACTTCATCGACTGCAAGGTGCGGGAGGAGGACAAGGCCCTCGCCCTGATCCGGGAGGGGTACTCGTCCAACTTCGACGGGACCGACCCCGACTCGGCCTACGCGTCCATCGCCTACCAGAACGCGAACCACTCGGTGCGGATCCCCGACGCCTTCATGGATGCGGTCATCCGGGACGGCGAGTGGAAGACCGTGAACCGGACCGACCACGCGACCGCCGGGACGTACCGGGCGCGGGAGCTCTGGCGCAAGCTCGCCTACGCGGCGTGGCGGTGCGGCGACCCCGGGGTCCAGTTCGACGACGTCACGAACGACTGGCACACCTCGCCGAACTCCGGCCGGATCAACGCGTCCAACCCCTGCAGCGAGTACCTGTTCCTGGACGACACCGCGTGCAATCTCGCGTCGATCAACCTGATGAAGTTCCTCGACCCGAAGGGCCTCCTCGACGTCGAGCTCTACCGCCAGGCGATCCGGACGATGATCCTCGCGATGGAGATCGTCGTGGACGCGTCGAGCTATCCGACCGCGCCGATCGCCCAGAACTCCCACGACTTCCGGCCCCTCGGGCTCGGCTACGCCAACCTGGGCTCCCTCCTGATGCACTACGGCCTCGCCTACGACTCGGACGCCGGGCGCACGCTCGCCGCCGCGGTCTCGGCGTTCCTGTCGGCCGAGGGCTACCACATGTCGAGCGAGATCGCGAAGCGGGTCGGTCCGTTCGCGGGGTTCGAGAAGAACCGCGCCCCGATGCTCCGCGTCATGGGCAAGCACGCGAAGGCCGCCGAGCAGATCCCGATCAACGACCCGCGGCTCACCGGTTTCGTCCAGGCGGCGGTCGACCGCTGGCACGACACGGCGAAGGCCGGCGAGCTCTGGGGGTACCGCAACGCCCAGATCTCCGTGATCGCCCCGACGGGGACGATCGGCCTCCTCATGGGGTGCGACACCCTCGGGCTCGAACCGGAGCTCTCGCTCGTCAAGACGAAGAACCTGGTCGGCGGCGGCGTGCTCCGGATGGTCAACCGCACCGTCCCGGACGGGCTCGCGAGCCTCGGCTACACCCCCGACGAGAGCCGCGAGATCACCCAGCACATCGAGAAGAGCGGCACGATCGAGGGCGCGCCCGGGCTCGCGACCGAGGACCTCCCGGTCTTCGACTGCGCCCTCGCCCCCGCGGGCGGGACGCGGACGATCCCGCCGATGGGCCACCTGAAGATGCTCGCCGCCGTGCAGCCGTTCCTCTCGGGCGGCGCGTCCAAGACGATCAACCTGCCCAACGACGCGACGGTCGAGGACATCGAGAAGATCTACCTCGAGGCGTGGCGCCACGGCATCAAGTCGGTCGCCCTCTACCGCGACGGATGCAAGGCGAGCCAGCCGTTCGAGACGGGGAAGGGCCGCGCCGGGGCCCCCGGCGGGCCGCGGGGCCCGACCCGCGAGCGCCTGCCCGACGAGCGGGAGGCGCTGACGCACCACTTCTCCGTCGGCGGCCACGACGGCTACGTCACGGTCGGGCTCTACCCGGACGGGCGGCCGGGCGAGATCTTCTTCCGCGTGACGAAGGAAGGGTCGACCGTCAACGGCCTGATGGACTCGCTCGGGATCTCGATGTCGATGGCGCTCCAGCACGGGGTGCCGCTGAAGGACCTCGTGCGGAAGCTCGCCCACCTGCGGTTCGAGCCCGCGGGCGCGACCAACAACCCGAAGATCCGCTTCGCGAAGTCGATCCCTGACTACGTCGCGCGCTGGCTCGCGCTCGAGTTCCTGACCGAGGACGAGCGGCGGTCGATCGGCCTCGAGGGACCCCCGGAGGGGAACGGCAACGGGAACGGCCACTCCGCCCCGTCCCCCGCCAAGCCCGCCGGCGCGAGCCAGACCGTGAAGTTCGAGACCCGCGCCCTGGACGCGTTCTCCGCCGAGCCGGGCGGGGTCAGCGAGGACTCGCCGTCCTGCGCGATCTGCGGCGGGATCATGGTCCGGTCGGGCACGTGCTACGCGTGCACGGTCTGCGGCTCCACGAGCGGTTGCTCGTAGACGGCCGGCCTACGGCCGGCTGGTCGTGATCGCCGGCGCGACCGGTTCCTCGACGCTCGCATCGGGGGCGGAGCTCGCCTGTCCCGAGCGCGTGCCGTCCGCGAGGAACCGGAAGTTCCGCACCGCGAAGGAGAGGACCCCGCCGATGAGCCCGATGACCGCGGTGACGACGAACACCGCGACGTACCCTCCGATGTGGTAGTTCTGGAACGGGCCCTGGGGGATCAGAATGGTGAACGCGTAGCTCGCGAGGATGGACGTGACAAGGACCGGGCCGATCGCCGAGCCCAGGTTCCGGAACGTCTGGTTCATGCCGGTCTGGACGCCCATCGTCTTCGGGTCGACGGAGAGCACGATGATGTTCGACATCGAGATCAGCACCCCGACGTTCCCGACCATGATCGGGATCGCGAGCAGGGCGATGTCGATCGTCGCCCGGTTGAACGCGATCAGCCCGAGCGCGCCGACGAAGATGAGGAAGAAGCCGACGATCATCACCGGCTTCGGCCCGTAGCGGCTGATCGCTCGCCCGAGGAACGGGCCGGCGACCATCATGCCGACGACCGCCGGGATGAACAGGAGGGCGGCGTTGAGCTCGCCGAGGCCGAAGCCGGGCGAGGGATACTCCCCGAGGATGATCAGCACCGTGAACAGAAGGAACATCGTCATGCCGACCAGGACGCCGTTGACGTTCGACACCCAGATGTTCCGTTCCTTCAGCGACGCGAAGGAGATGACCGGGCTGGGGGCCCGGGGCTCCCACCAGAGGAAGACCGCGAACGCGGCGACCGCGAGGACGAAGAACTCGGGCGTCCCCCACGGCAGCGCGCCGTAGTGGACCGCGGAGAAGTTTCCCCAGCCCCAGTACGCCCCCTCGGTGATGGCGAGCATCAGGAACGTCAGGCCGAGACCGAGGCTCGTGACCCCGGGGACGTCGATCGTGCGGGCGAGTCGGATCTTCGACTCCGTGATGTAGACCAGCGCGAGGACGAAGACGAGGATCGCGACGGGGATCACGGTGTGGTAGGTCAACTGCCAGCCGTACGTCTGGGCGATCCAGCCGCCCCCGACGAGCCCGGCGGCCGCGCCGGTCGCGAACATCCCGGAGAGGATGCCCTGGGCCTGGCCGACCTTGGCCGGGGGGAAGATCTCCGGCAGCATCGCGAAGCCGAGCGGGAACATCGCCATCCCGACCCCCTGGATCGCCCGCACGCCGATCAGCGCGTAGATCTGGTTCGGACGCGAGAGGCCCATCGCCGCGCCGATGTTCGGCGTGAAGCCGGCGAGGCTGACGGCGATCGCGTAGACGCCCATCGCCACGAGGAGGATCTTCTTCTTCCCGTAGATGTCGCCGAGCTTCCCGAAGATCGGGGTCACGACGACGCCGACCAGGAGGTAGGCGGAGAGGATCCAGGCGATCGTGCTCGCGTCGTAGACGTGGAAGAACGATTCGAAGTTGCTGTACGCGGGAAGGACCATCGTCTCGACGTAGGTGACCATGATCGCCATGGCGGCGAGGATCAGGAGCACGCGCCAGCCGTAGCGCTCGTCGAAGGTCCGCGCCGGGGCGCCGTTCGCCGCGCTCATGCGGCCACCTCCGCGAGTTGCGCGGGCCCGTCCAGCCGGCGGTTCACTTCGCGAAAGACCCGGATCGCGGTCGAGACGTCCTCCGCGGGGAGGCCCCGAGCGGCGGCGCCCATCAGCACGCCGACCCGGTGCCAGACGCGCGCCTCGACCCGGCGGCCCTTCGCCGTCATCGACAGTTCGACGACGCGGTGGTCCCGCTCGGAACGCTGGCGGACGAGGAGGCCCGAGCGCTCGAGCCCGTCGACCTTGGCGCACGCGGTCGGGGCGGAGACCGAGAGATGGCGGGCGATCGTGCTGACCCTCGCCGATCCGACGCTCGATACGAGGTGGAGCGTCCAGAACTCGCCCATGGAGATCCCCTCGGCCTCGAGCGCCGGGTGGAGCCGGCGGAGGACCGACTTCATGACGGCGTGCACCGAGAGCACGAGCTCGTCCACCGCGGGCGAGGCGGGTCGAACGAGCAGCGTGCGGCCGGCCATGTGTCTCCCGAAGTATTCGGCCGACTAATCATTAGATTATATAACTATTCGTAAGACTAAGCGAGAGCGTAGCGCGCCAGCTCGACCAGGTCCTCGACGCGGGGCCGCGAGTCGGTGGGGACCGCGACCTCTCCCCACGCCGCGACGATGGCACCGGAGGGGAATGCGGCGTCCCGGCCCGCGTTCTCCGCGCCGAGCGCGGTCGGAGCGCCCCGCCGGTCGAACTCGAGGAGGAGCACGAGCGCGCCGACCGGCCCGGAGTCCACCGCGATGCCGGTGCGCTTTCCCGTGCCCCACTCTTCCACCCGGGCCTCCTCGTCGTTCAGGTGGGCGATGCGGGCGCGACGCCCGGCGGGCCGCCGTCCCGCGCGCGGCGCGGCCCGCCAGGCGATCCGCCGGCCGGCCTCGCGGAAGCGGCCCAGGAGCCCGGGGTCGATGGACAGGGTCGCCCGGGGAGCGCTCATGCGGCCACCGGACGCCCCCGCCAGAGGCGGCAGTCGGGCCGCACCGAGCACGGCCCGCAGACCGCGAGGTCGCGCTCCTTCGGGCAGTCGCCCGAGATGCCGGTGTGGCAGAGCACGAAGTCGTACTTCACCGGGTCGATCGGGTCGATGCGGCGGAGGGCTTCGCTGACCTCTTCGACCGCGGCCCAGGAACGGCTGCGCCGAGCGGTGAGGCCGAGATGGTAGGCGATCCAGTAGACGTGCTGGTCGAGCGGGATCTTCAGTTCGCCGGTGGGGACGGCCGTCCAGTAGCCGAGGTCGGGGTAGCGGTCGCGCACCATCCATCGGACGAAGAGGGTCAGTCGCTTGCACGGGCTCGCGGACGGACCGCGAGGGCTCGGGAACAGGGCCCGGTAGCCGGCCGGGGCCCGCCCGAGCCGCGCGGAAGCGCCCGTACCCCGCAGCGTCCGCGCGAGCCGGTCGAGTCCGCCGGAAAAGCCGTCCGACGACCACCCGTCGAGGAACGTCTCCTGGAGGGAGGCGTGCCCGGAGTAGTAGTCGGTCAGGACGCGGAAGAGGTGATCGAGCTGATCCCCCCGGATCCACCGATGCCGGAAGCCGGCAAGGCGACGCGCGCGTTCCCGGGCGTGGGCCGGCTCGACCATCCATCCGATGTCCCCACCCGCGAGCGCAGCGACCCGGCCGATCGCGCCCCGGATCGCGGTCGTGTTCCCGATTGCCAGGGTCGCGCCGACGATCGCCGCGACCTCCCCGCGGCGGGGGTCGGTCGCGAGGGGCCGTATGGAGGAGATCGGGTCGTCCGCGAACGACCGGTCGAACGGGAAACGTTCGTAGAGCTGCTCCAGGTGACGGGGCAGCTCGGGCGTCGGGCGGTGGTTTCGCATCGGCGCACGGACCGCCGCCGCGGATTTACGGTTGCCCGCGGCCCCGCGGCTCCGCGGCGCTAACTACGCGTGCGCTCTCCCCGGTCGATGTCGCACCGCGACGTCACCCTCCGACCGACCATCGACCGCCCCTGGCTCGAGCGCGCGGCGGCGGGGGACCCGGTCGCCCACGCCTTCGCGCTCTGGGACCTCGATCGGTTCCCGGACCGGGTCCGGTTCGTTTCGGTGCTGCGGGGGGAGGAGACCACCGGTTACCTGCTCGTTTGGCTCGGGCGCCCCGGGGTCGTCGTCCACTGGTTCGGCGGGTCGGAGGAGGCGGACGCGCTCGCCGAGTCACTCCCTCCCCGGCCGGTGGTCGTGGTCGCCCCGGAGGAGCTTCGCGATGTCGTGGAGCGCGCGCGCGGGCCGGCGCGGTCGTACCCGGTGCTCGTGCTCTCCGCACCCCCCACGCGGGCACCAGCCGCGGAGCCGTCTTCCGGAGCCTCCCGTCGGCTCGCCCCGGACGACCGGTCGGCGCTGCTCGAGCTGATCTCCGGTGCGACCGACCTCGTGACGTCGGGATATCCGGCCGTCGACCTGGGTCGGGAGGTCGTCTGGGGGGTCTTTGACGAGGGGCGGCTCGCGGGCGTGGCGCGCGCGACCGTGACCCTCCCGTCGGTCTGGATCCTGAGCGGGGTGTTCGTCCACCCGTCGCGACGCGGGCGGGGGCTCGGCCACCGACTCGTTCGGGCCGTCCTCGCGGACGCCGGACGCGCCGGCGTGACGGTCGGCCTCTACGTCCGCGAGGACCGGCCGGCGGCCCGCGCGATCGACGAGCGGGCCGGGTTCCGCCTCCACGGCCGGCGGACGTGGATGGACGCCGGCGTCGGCCTCGAGCCGTGAGCCAGCGGAGCGCCTAAGCGCCCCCGCGCCTCGGACGGAGGGAGGGATGCCGACCAATCAGGAGGCCGCCGAGCTGTTCCGCGCCATCGCGGACATCCTGGATGTCCTTGGGGAGCGGTTCAAGCCGGAAGCCTATCGCCGGGCGTCCCGCTCGATCGAGAGCCTGACCGAGGACCTCGCGGACGTCGCGGCGCGGAACGAGCTGCGGACCATCCCGGGGGTCGGGGACGCGATCGAGGAGAAGATCCGGGAGTACCTCACCACCGGGCGTCTCGACTACTACGAGCGCCTCCAGCGGGAGGTCCCGCCCGGCATCCTCGAGCTCCTGCGGGTCCCCGGGCTCGGGCCGAAGACCGCGCGGCGGTTCTGGCTGGAGCTCGGGGTCGAGGGGCCGAAGGAGCTCGCGGACGCGATACGCGCGGGGCGCCTCACGGGCGTGAAGGGGTTCGGACCGAAGAAGGTCGAACAGATCCGGCTCGCGCTCGCCGCAGCGGCGGGTCCGACCGCCGGGGCCCGGCTTCCGATCGAGGACGCCTACCCGATCGCGCAGCGCCTGGTCGCCGGGCTCCGCGCCGCCGGGGGCATCGAGCAGATCGAGCTCGCCGGCAGCTTTCGCCGCTCGCGCGAGACGGTCGGTGACCTGGACGTCCTCGTGACCTCCGCCGACCCCGAGCGGGTGTTCGACGCGTTCAGCCGCCTCCCCGAAGTGAAGGAGGTGCGACTGCGCGGCGGCACCAAGGAGACCGTCGTGCTCTCCCGGGGTCTCCAGGTCGACCTGCGCGTCGTCGAGCCGGCGGCGTTCGGCGCCGCCTGGCTCTACTTCACCGGTTCGAAGGATCACAACGTCCACCTCCGCTCGATCGCCCGCGACCGCGGGCTCAAGATCAACGAGTACGGGATCTTCCGGGGCGACGCGCGGGTCGGCGGTCGCACGGAGGCCGAGGTCTACGCGGCGCTCGACCTCGCGTGGATCCCGCCCGAGCTGCGCGAGGACCGAGGGGAGATCGACGCGGCGGCGAAAGGGCCGCTCCCGCCGCTCGTCGAACGCTCCGACCTGCGCGGCGACCTCCACTGCCACCTCCCGGCGGACGCGACGGCCGCCGACGTCGACCGCGTCGTCGCGGCGGCGCGGGCCCGGCGGTTCGCCTACGTGGGGGTCGTCGTCGCGGGCGAGCGAGCGGACGGCCGCCGGTCCCGAGCGCCGACGGCGGCGCTCGACCGTCTCGCCGCCGTGCGCTCGCCGGGGCTC
>Ga0335075_10003595_pt1 | contig 24520 bp, 24 predicted proteins | sample Lox_Sample_24_FD_206723 | JGI IMG/M metagenome (GOLD analysis project Ga0335075, IMG submission 206723) | Soil microbial communities from Loxahatchee National Wildlife Refuge, Florida, United States - Lox_Sample_2.4 | ecosystem: Environmental > Terrestrial > Soil > Wetlands | place: USA...
AGATGGAACCAGGTACGCTCTTCGTGCTGGAGAATGCGGCGCCGATGGGAGACGCGCGGAATCCTTTTGTGGCGGTGCTGGCGTGCCCGCGGTGCGGGGCGCTGGGGCTGATTACGCGGGCGCAGTTTGTGGGGCTGGAGTCGATGATCTGCGGCGGGGACAGCTGCTCGGCGGAATACTATCTGCGCGAGGACGAGATCGAATACCGCAAGCCGCATTGAACGGCGATTGCCTGGGAAGACAAAAGCGTGCCTGCCTGGCGGGCACGCTTTTTTTGTGGGCGCAGAGAGGAGCGATGGCTGGGCTAGGATAAGGGACATGCCCGGATGGCGAAATCGGCAGACGCAGCGGACTTAAAATCGTCCTATAAAGTCGCGATATCGTGGTATATCACTGAAAATACATAGCTTTAAGCGATGCTGTATGCTGTGCCGGGCTTGCGCAACTCTTGCACACTTTTGTGCTTCTATAGATGGAGCAGGAGGTGCAGGCGCATGGCAGAGCATCACACCATCCTCGGTGGCAAAGTTCACGTCTACAAGCGTCCGAACAGTTCGAGCTGGCAGTGCGCAACCTATCTCGCCGGGAAGAATCGGCGCACCACCACCAAAGAAGACAGCCTCTCGAAAGCGAAGGAGTTCGCGGAGGACTGGTATTTGCAGTTGCGCGGCAAGCTCCGCGACGGTCAGTTGAAAAGCGGCAAACTGTTCCGCGAAGCAGCGAAGTTGTACTTGCGCGAGTTCGACATCATGACGCAGGGGCAGCGCAGCCCAACCTATGCGCGCGGACAGCACGCGAGGACAAACGGCTACCTGATTCCATTCTTCGGCAGCATGGTCCTTCCCGAGATCACGGCTGGCAAGGTCAATGAATATCGTATCCATCGCCTTGAGGAAAGTAAGGCGATGCGCGGCAAGCCTCCAGCGCATAGCACCATGCACCAGGAGACCGTGACGCTACGCCAGATTTTCAAAACGGCTCTGCGGCACGGATGGGTCGATCATCTCCCGGATTTTTCAGCGCCATATCGTGCGTCCGGCAAGATTTCCCATCGAGCATGGTTCTCACCGGAAGAGTACAAGCAGCTTTATGAGGCAACGCGCAAACGCGCGCAAGACCCAAAGCAGCCCCGTTTTCGTTGGGAGGCCGAACAGCTTCACGATTACGTTCTGTTTTCCGCCAACACCGGACTCCGCCCCGACGAGGCGAGGCGTCTTCAGTTCCGCGATGTCACGGTGACGGAAGACGAGGGGAGCGGCCAAACGATCCTTGAGATCGAAGTACGAGGAAAGCGCGGTGTTGGTTATTGCAAGAGCACCACAGGTGCCGTGCATCCGTTCGAGCGGCTGAAAGGGCGGCCACGTCCAGATGGAGGGCCGGGAAGATCGGGCAGCCGTACCGAGTCAATCGCCAACGGTGAATGGCACGCGCCCGGCCCCACCGATCTTCTATTCCCGAAATGGCCGCGCGAGTTGTTCAATGCAATTCTTGAAGAAGAAAAGCTACGCACCGACCGTGACGGAAGGCCGCGAACGGCGTACAGCCTACGCCACACCTACATTTGCCTGCGTCTGCTTGAAGGTGCCGACATTTATCAGATTGCGAAGAACTGCCGGACAAGCGTAGAGATGATTGAGAAATACTATGCGGCACATTTGAAGACGCAACTCGATGCTTCCGCTATCAACATCATGAGGCCACGCGCGAAGAAAAAGACCGCTCCCAAGAAAGGCCCCGGACGAGTCGAGGCCGTCCGTATAGCTGAGGAAGCGTAGACCCGCAATCCTTGCTTTCCCATGACCGTGAATATCCAGTGAGACAGGATGGAACCATCCTGGCAAGGTTTTTGGGCCGGAACCGGCCCCACTCAGGCCCGGAACCGGGCCATTGTTTAGTCAGGTTGCGCCTCTCTAGCTGAAGGAGGCCAAGACTTCGTCTGGCGAAAGAACAGTGATGCCGCTGAACCGGCGAAAGTCCTTGGCATTGAGCGTCAGCAGATTCGCAATTCCGTGCACGCGCATCGCGGCCACCATGCGAGCGTCATGGACCTGGATACCGGAGACACCCGCCGCAACCACGATTTTGCGCCACTCTTGATGTGTTGCTTCGCTGTCGGCGGCAAAAGAGAATTTGGCTTCGATCAAAGTTGCGCGTTCATCCGTCTCTGCAACGGAGAATCCAAACCCGTTCCGGTCAGCCGGACGAGTACACACATTCCAGAATTCAGCCAAATTTTGCGATGTGTAGAAGAGATCTGCTCCCTCTGCCCAAAGACGATCCGTACATTGCCGGATCGTTCCATACTCGGGGCTGTCCGGCTGTACGAGGCGGAGCAGAATGTTCGTGTCCACCAAGTAGGACGAGCCGGGCATCAGGCGTGCTCACCGTAGATCATTTCGCGTGAGAAGGTCTCTGTCCGCAGTTGCGGGACGTTTGGCGCTTTGCTGGCAAGCGCATCGAGAAAGGCGCGAAACTCTTCTTGGCTTGCGCGCGCATGCCCTTTGCCCCTGGAAGCGATCGCTTCCTGAAGAAGCCGCTGCGCATACAACTCCAGCGCAATGCCGCGAGCCAAGGCTTCAGCGGTAAGCTGTCTTTCCATCTCCGGGTTCAGTTCGACACGGATCGTCATGGGAACCTCGCATCAACATCTATTATCGAATGGGGACTCGGATAAGTAAAATTGCCAGCAACAGTGATTTAAGAACTTTGGGATGACGACCAAACGGGTTGATCCCGACTCCGCTGCCGACGAAAACGATCCCATGACAGAAGCAATCAAACCCGGCTATCTTGTTCAATCGAGCAAATTGGCTCTGAAGAAGGCGAGCATCGCAAGTTTGGCTGCGCGCGGACTTGCCGATTTGCGCGCTAAGGGCACAGCCGAAAGCATGTTTAGGCGCGCAATGATGTTTAGACATGACTCTCCCACGGGGAGAAGGCATCGGGACGAGTGCATGAGGCTGCTTCAACAAACAGTCGCCTTAGAGCCAGGGCACCTTGCAGCGCGAACCCTGCTTGGCATCGCATATTCCGCACGACGCGGCATTGAACAAGATCAAGTAGCCGCAGTTCAATTGTTTCAAGAGGCCGCGGACCAAGGGTATGCCCATGCCCAGCTTTGTCTTGCTTTTTCATTCTTAAAGGGAGATGGTGCGCCTCAAGACACGCTCAGAGCCGTTGAATGGTTTCGCAAGTCCGCAGAAAGCGGATATGGAGCTGCACAGTACGAACTCGGCTGTCTGCTCTATGATCCAAATTTCAAGTTCGGCCAGAACGATTATGGGAAACAGATCGGTCCAGCGAAAGCGAATCTTAGAGAAGCGGCAAAGTGGTACGAAAAGGCTGAAGCACAGGGGGAGGAATGGGCAGCCTATCGCCTCGCCCACATGTACAGGAACGTTTCGCCTCGATCTCCTGAAAAGGCTGAGCTGTGGGAACGCAAGGGTAACGAACTGCGGCATGGAGACGATTTTCGTAGTCATTCAAGACGCAATGCGAGTGATGTATTTTCACGAATGATAGGTGGCGGAGTATGCCCCTCTATCGACAAATCAACGGAGATTGAGGCGAGGATTTCAATCGCGGCAGAACAAGGCGATCCCGACGCTCTTATTGCAATAGGCCATTTGTATGAGCGCGGCGCGTGTGTATCGGCTGCTGTGGGATGGTACGACAGGGCAGCGAAACGGGACAATAGCGATGCGCTTGTCAGGTTGGCATGGTTTTACTTCGACGGTAGGGGTGTTTTGCGCGACCGTGCATATGCCTTTGAGTTATTTCGTTGTGCGGCAGATCAAGGAGATTTTCGGGCGCAGTTGCAACTCGCATGGATGTACGACAACGGAATAGGCGTCGGTCGAAACCAGCGAATCGGCCATGAGCTAACGCGCAAGACAGAGGAAACCACAAATACCGACAAATTGCGCGAGTTGGCCTTCATGTACAGCCGAGGCAACGGCGTAGAGCGGAGCGAAAAGAAGGCAGCACAGCTCTACCGCAAAGCCGCCGAACTGGGAGACAGTTTCGCTCAATATATTCTCGGGAATTCTTATGAACAAGGAAAAGGCGTTGCAAAGAACTATAAGATGGCTGCCCTGTGGTACCGGAAGGCGGCCGAACAAGGCGAAGCCAGTGCGCAGTACAGTCTCGCAGTCCTCTATCTCGACGGAAAAGGCGTTAGGAGAGATGTTAATGAGGTAGTGCGATGGTGCGAAAAATCGGCGGAACAGAATGATGCGGATGCGCTGTTTCTACTTGCGCAGCTATACGAATCAGGCGAGGGTGTGCCACAGGACTTCCGTCGGGCAATTGACATGTATTCCAAGGTTCAAGAGTCTGGTTTGGCGACTGGTGAAATGGTCCGAGAAGCCCAGACTGCGTTGGAACGATTGCAGAATGCCGCCGCAGGTAACGAATGATTCGTAGAAAGATTTGCGATTGGGCGATTTGTTGGCAGAGAGTCTATGCAGAGACTGAAAATACTTCGCGAAAAGCTCCGTTTTGTTTCGTGGTTCTTCGGCCTGGCAACAGCGCCATTTGTCGGGATCAAGCGCAAGATCGAAGCAGGAGACCATCCGTACAAATCGACCGCGATGCCCGATAGCGCAGATGATCCCCCATTCGCCGTGGAATGGCTCGACGCCGATCAGGCAATCCGATTGCAAGGCCAGTGGTGTTTGAATCTGCTCCAACGGTCTCTTCTGGAATACTTGGACGAAACGGTCAAACTAAGTTCGCGCCAGGCACCCAACAAAAGGAACAATTGGTTTGAGAACTACAAAAGATGGTTTCTTGATGTTGGTGTTGACTGGGCTGCCTCTGGAGCCGACCTCTTGCTAATTGAGGAAATGACCATGGCGAGGAATCGTATCCAGCACGGGTCGCACGGCGATTCCCATAGTCTTATTAAGACGCAGGATGAGGATTACCGAAGCCGCTTCCCGAAAGCAATATTCCAGAGCGATCTCGAAGCACGGATATTCCGTAATTTTGGACCGAAACTTCGCTCCCTCGAATTGACGAAAGACAAACTCAACCGGGCTATCGAAGAGATCGTTTTGTTCGCTAGTTTCATTGAGGAACACCTTCCAGTCGAAATGAAATACTGGCGCGGCTAATGGTTTTGCGATCTTTGGTTGCGAACAAACCAGAGCGCAGACCACGCCAACAAAAGGATTCCAAGCCAGAAGTCAATAGGTTGCCACTGCGCGCGCTGCATTCGGATTGGGAAAAAGGGATTCAGCAGCAGCGCCACGGCGGCAAATGCCCAACTCAAAACTGGTAGTTTGGCTTGATGCACCCTCCATGCCCAATAAGCTGCGCCGACCGTAATCAGGAGCCTTAGTAGCATGTAAAAACCATATGGGTGCCTGCCTTCGGCTGCGATGAGCAATAGCGCACTACAAATGACGGTGAAGCCGACTTCGATGAACCACCTGCTTTTCACGGCACGAGCTTTAGAAATCCTTGCTCCAGCATTCATCGCAAAATCCACCATGGGTTGGCTGTGATTCCGTCCGGCAGGTGCTTAAGACTGTGGATTGCAATTCGGAAGAGGATGTTCGCCACCGGACCGGCAAGGATCAGCGTTCCCAGTAGGAATTGGAGGACGCGTTTCCTCGTTCGGACGTCGGAACTGCATGCAGCCGAGACATTGACAACGGAGATTTGTACTCCGTAGATCGTCGCTGCGAGTCCCGCGAATCCAAATGTTAGAGTCCACCCTTCCGTCCACGCTTCACTAAGCCAAAGACTCGGGTGAATCAGCACATATCCCGAGCTGATGATTTCCAGCCAAAAATAGTAGATGCCGGTGGGAAGAATGGCTACCCAGGCGTAGACAGCCAACCAAAGCCAAAACCAATGACCACCACGAATCCCGAGAATTGGGCCAGCCAGCGATTCGTCGTCTCGCATGGCTTTGCCGCCGATGGTCCCGAGCAGTCCCGACAAGAGCGTTAAAGCCGCGATTGCCACTAAGAACTGGGTCGGTGATGGCCGGAAGCCAAATATCGATACATCGCTGTCTCCCTCGCCAGCACCAAGGAGAAGCAGCGAGAGCAGCAGTCCCGACATCAGCAGCGAAGAAATGCCTCCCACCAACACAGCCGAACTCCGCGCTAGGGAGACCGCGATCGCAATGCCAATACCGATTCCAACGGTCCACATCAGGTTTTGAGCCAAGAAATAGTCGTTTTGGCTGTGCTCATAAAGGAAATGGAACCCGCTCGACATTGCTCCCGCCGCCGTAAGGCTGTACCACAATGCCACGATAACCGCAGCGATTGGATGCAATCCTCGTTGACGCGCTGGGATTGAAACACCGATCAACGGTTCGGATTCCGCAACCATGTACACGCGCGCTGGGATTTCGTTGCCGTCGTCCATTGTTGATTGATCCCCGGTATGAGCCAGAATTATATAGCGCCGTCGGCAGATTCAATCAGCCGAGACTGCGGACGATTCGGGCGGTCTGCCAAGCCAAGCGTGTAACCGCTGTTCCACCGACCGTCCATTCAGCTCTAGCATTGTTGTCCAACTTCGCTCTATGTGCGCGCGCCAGAAATGCCTGACGGCAGTGGACGGTTATCGTCGGTTGCGTTCTGTGGGTGCGCGGCAAGCCAAACGTGTGCGCGCTCCTGTGTTTCAGCCACCTGTTTCACAGTCAGCCGAGCCTTTGCCTTCTCGTGTGCGCTCACAAACCGTGTCTGTTCGGGCCGGACGCTCCGATAGAAGGAGAGATACCACCAGAAATACGCTTCTGAATAATCGACCGCAACTCCGAGACCATCACTATACAGATTCCCAAGCTGCCATTGTGCGTTTTTATTCCCCTGCTCAGCAGCCTTTCGATACCATGCGGCTGCCTGAGAATGATCCATACCTACGCCGTGGCCCCACATATACATCAAACCGAGGCAATATTGCGCCAATGGATCATTCTGAGCTGCGGCTTTGCGATACCAGTAGCCTGCTTGGGCGTAGTCCTGTTCTATGCCCTGCCCCTTTTCGAAGAGCGTCCCCAAGGCTTGTTGAGCGACAGCGTGGCCCTGGTCCGCCGACCTGCGGAGCCAAAGCGCTGCCTGTGAAAAGTCTTGTTCTACTCCCTCGCCCCGAAAATACTTCCTGCCGAGTTTGAACTGTTCGTCCGCGTCGGTAGGCTCTCTGACGTTCAGATGGTCGGCGCTTGCAGCCGGGGTGGGCAAGGTCAGTCTGGACTTCTCCATCCGTAGGCCCGCCGCATCCTTGCGCGCTCGGGCAATCAGACTGGCGCGAGTCGCCGATAGCGTCACTGCCGTGCGGCTCTGTTTTGGCAAATGCTCGAGTTCGGAATTATCGGACACGTACTCCTACCTCACGGACATAAACTCGCGACAGGAACTGGACTTTTCAACCTTGTATTACAGAATGAACTGCGAGCCAGTCTTTAATCCGCTCGTCGGATTCGGACCGCTGTTTCGCTGAAAGTTCCGCAGCAACACCGTCGCGAAACTGTCGAAAGTCTTCTCTTCTGTCGGACGTCGCGCCAACAGTGGCAAGGCTGAGCCAAAAATGGGCTTCCTGATAGTCTTGCGGCACACCACTGCCAAAATAGTAGAGGCCTGCGAGACCGAACTGAGCGTCCGCGCTACCTTGGTCAGCCGCCCGCTTGTACCAAGCTGCTGCTTGTCCATGGTCTTCGCCCACGCCTTCGCCTTTGTCATACTTGAAACCAAGATTGTACTGTGCCTCGACCTTACCCTGTTCGGCAGCCTTTCGGTACCAGTAGACAGCTCTTGAGACGTCTTTCGCGACACCTTGGCCCGAATCGCAGAGCACACCCAGCGCATACTGTGCCTCCGAGTGTCCGTGGTCGGCTGCTGTTCCGTACCATGTGGCAGCTTTCATATAGTCGCGTGCGGTCCCTGCACCGTAATAGTACGCATTTCCGAGCGTGTATTGAGCTTCGACATGACCATGGTCTGCCGCCTTGCGATACCAGGCCGCTGCTTCTTGCTCATCTGGGACGACGCCGTGCCCATAGTGGCAAAGGACGCCCAACAAATACTCAGCACCAGCATGGCCTTTTTCGGCTGCTTTACGGAACCAGAATCGAGCGAGAGTGTAATCCGGCGGAATCACATAATCATTCGGGACGCTGTGACCGGCGTAGTACAGGGAACCCATGTAGAACTCGGCATCCGCCTCGCTTCTCTCTGCGGCTCCTGGAAATCTATCTGACAATCGAGTTGCAGAGGATGCGTGAACATGCTCATCCGTATGCTTACCAAATGGCTTGAAGACCAAATAATCGACCGCGTTCTTAGTCAGGCGGACTGCTTCTCCGTCGGAGCAGCCGACGAATCTACAGATCGCCGTCAAATGCGGGATGCCACGTCCGTCTGCATAGTTGCGAATCGCCTGGGGCCACAGGCGCTTTCTCTCATCTTGAGTCACCGCCAATGGATATAGACAATAGGTCATCCATAGCAGTCCCTCTCCGAGCTTCGAGAGAAAATAACACCAATATGGAAACTCGCGGTCGAGCTTTTGGACAAAAGCGCGAACTTCGGGAATCTCCCAAAGTTCGCGTGGGTCAGATTCATATTCACTGCTACAAACGTCGAGCCGTTCGCAGAATTTGGTCGCAGCATTCCGTTCCAGCAACTGAATCAATACCTGCATTACGTCGCTTGTATTGCCAGCTTCAATGTCTGTTTTGCTGAAGTCCAGCAGGAGAAAGTCGAAGTTGAGCGCGCAATCCGATATCGTCGGCTCGGGACTGCGAGGCAAGAGTTTCGTAGCGTCCTTACGACCTCGTGCGATGAGGCCGCACCGTGCAGTGGAATCCGCAGCAGCGAAGCCGTTCCGACTCATGACTCGCTGAATCGCATAGTTATTTGCCACGGCTTTTCGTCTCCTTCGCCATGGCCTCATATTCCTTTCTGGCGCGTTCGACTTGCTCGCTGATGCCCTTGGCAAGTTCTGCCAAAAGGTCGCGTCCTTGTTGCTCCGCTGATTCCACATCCTGCCGAAGCTTTGCAATTTCGCTCGCTCGCAAAGAGATCAGTTCATGCTCGATTGCAGCCACGTGTTTCCTGGCGGCGGCGATTTGGCGAATGATGCGGACCAGTTCTGCACCAACTCCTTCACCTGGCAACGCTTCGCTAGCTTCGCCGTATTCGTCGAGGGCGCGCTGAAGAGCATCGGCATCACCACGGCTGTAGGCCTCGTTGACTACGGCCATAAAGTGAGTGCGGCGTTTCCGATCCGCGTCGTCTTTTGCAAAATCCGGGTGGATGCGCTTGGCTGCGTCGCGGAACAAGCCCTTCAACTCGGCGGACGGCTTGAAGTCCGGCACCTTGGATGCTTCACCGTGTGTCGCTTCGTGGGTTCCATCGGCACGCTGTCGGGCGTGCTCAGCCCGTGTACGGGCGGCAGGCGAATCCTCTAGCGCAGCCTCAAGCTCGGCTACCCGAGCGTCCCAGTCGTCCAACTCGGCATAAAGAACACCCACTTGTCTCAGATAAAGGCCCTCAAAACTTTGGAGCTGAGCACGGAGGTCGATCAACTCCAGTTCACGCTCCGCCAAAACTGCGCGGACAGAGGCCAATTCCTCGCGCTTGCGCACGAGTTCCGCTTCCTCAGGGGTGAGTTGCCGAACGATCTCACCGGACATTTGGCTCGTCTCCGATGCTACCAATTATCCACGATTAGCCGAAGAGGAACCCCGGTGAGCTTCTGTCGTCGTTTATGAGATACCGAATGCGCTCGACCGCGATCAGGAAGGGCTTCCTAAAGCCCGGGGTTAGGTAATTGAATCAGCGATGGAATCGCAGAGGCCGTCCTTAAGTGTTGTTCTCTGACCTGCCCTGGCTGGCTGGAACCGTAAGGCGAGGCTGAGAGGCCGGTGTCAGGGCTCTTGACCACGCAGCGGCGCGCGTTGTGCGGCCTTGATTGCCGCAGGCTTCGGCTACGCGGCTGCGATCCGGGATGCCGATCTTTTGTGGCGGGTCGATTCCTGTGGCGGCAAAATCTTTCCTGCGCTATTCTGAGAAACTGCCCGAAACACGGCGGAAGGGAGCAGGTGGTCGCAATGACCTGGACTGCGGTCGAGTTTGAGAAGTGGCGCAGTACGGTGCCGGACCCGGCGAAGCGCAAGCGGGCTTGGAGTGACTTGAGCAACGATCAGAAAAAGGAAGTCAAGGAACTGCGGACGTTCATCGGTTTTTGCCGGGCGGCAGGTTTGAATGTAGACCCGCGCACAGTCGGAAACAGGAAACCACCTGAGCCTGACATCTACTGCGAGTTGTCGGCACGGGCGCAGTTCTACGAACTGGGTGAACTGACTGACGAGCGCATTCCGAGGAACGCAGCGGAGGCGCAACGCGCGGGCTCCGATATTCACGCCGGTAGCTATTCTCCGTTAGAGCCGCTGGGCCGAATGGTGTTCCAGAAGTGCGCAAAACAGCCAATGCTTAACGGTATCCCTGCCGACATTGTGCTGCACTTTAGCGTGTCGCACATGGTCCCGTATCCCCCAATGCTCACCGCATTTCTGGCGGAAAACAGGGCGGCAATCAACGCGGCGCTGACGGCCAGCCCGTTCAGCCGGATTTGGTTTTACGACGAGTGGAGTGACAAGGTCCTCGCCGTCGTGGAACGTGATTAACTGCTCGGCTTCGTGGGGTCAGATCGACTATCGGGGTCAGTGTTCCGTGTCACGATGAGCATCTTAAGAACCGGCGCTGCCTTCGGCATCGGCAGGAATGGCGACACGTCACCCCGGCTCGGGTGCTGCAAGGTTGCTGAAGGTTGCTGCGGCGGGAACCTGTTGAGGGTGCAACGGTTGAGCGCAAAATGGGTTGCTCACGGTTACTGGCGGAGTAACCTGCGGCTTCCCCTCGGGGAACTTCTTGAAAGCACAGAGTGAGAAGTGGAACCGGCATCCCGGCGCGCTCACGTGCGTGTAGCCTCCGCTCCGCCGTCCGTAAAGGCTCTCCGCTTCGCTCCGACCGCTGCGCGGCGTGCTGCGCACGGCCTTGACTGACGGCTCCGCTGCGGCTGGTTGGCAGCTATGAGAAGAATGTCTTCTTCTCATGTTCCACATGACAAGGGCCACGGCTCCGATCTTCGGCGGCCCTGTGACGGGGCCAGCGGCTATCACGATACGGCGGCAAAGCACGCAGCGCCGTGGCTGTAGCCGACACACGAAGAAGCAAAATCTCTCAAATCGGGTTACTCTGGTAGCAACCTGCGGTTGCTGAAGGGGTAACCCGATGACTCCCCTCCCTTTAGCAAGAAAGCGGCTTGGCACGGCCCCGTGTCCTGTACGTTGCGGCGCGCGGACGACGTGCGGCCCGAATCCCGGTTACAATCCCCAACCCAATCCATCCGGCGGTGTGCGATGAAGGCTCCGCTGCGCACCAAATCCATTGGCACGAAGGTGAGCGAGGAGGAGTTCGCGGCGCTGGAGGAGTGCGCGCGTCAGGCCGACATGACGCTCTCGGAATGGGTTCGAGCAGTGTTGCTGGCCGCGCCGGGGGTGGAGCTTCCCGACGACGAGGCGGCGATGGCCGGGCGGGTGACGCTGGCCGAGGTACTGGCGTTGCGGACGCTATTCCTCAATCTTCAGTTCCGGCAGGCGCAGGGTCCGCTGACCGAGGCCGAGATGCGCGGGCTGATCGAGCGGGCCGACGCGGTGAAGGGAGAGCGAGCACGAGAACGGATCGAGGCGGCGAGGAGCCAGGCCAGGAAGCAGGCCGGTGTCCCGGCTGAAAAACCGGAAGCTGGAGAGCGACAGGCAGAGGAGGTCTGAACATGGCGGAGTGGGGCAGGAAACAGTACGCAAAACCGTGGCCGAGCAGGACGCATGTGTGGACGTGGGGGGCATTTTTTCTTAGCTGTCTGTTCTTCGTGTTCATGGTCTGGAGAGATGGGCGGGTGAACTGGACGGCGGCGCAGCGACTGTACCTGTCGGACTATTTGAAGAGCGGCGCGCGGTCGAAGCTCCCGGCGGCGAAGGCGCGTTACACGCTGCTCGAAGGGGTAACGGCCAAGGGCGAGCAGGTGCTTGTTACTGGCGACGAAATCGAGGCTGTGAAGGGCCAGGACGGGCGCTACGGGTACGTGCTGACTGATGACGGCATCAAGGATGGACTGACCCGGTTGCAGTGGACGACGGCGGTGTACAACGACCGTGGGCTGCATGGGTTGATGGGAGGCTACGTTTACCAGAACCAAACGCTATGGGACTTTGTGAAGCGGCCCACATACTGGACAGCAGCGTTCTTCGTGGCGCTCTTGTTCATTGTTGTGCCGAAGGACAGGGAGCGGCGGATGGTCTGGAAATTCGGGCGACGGCTACGCGGACCGGAACTGGTCACGACGGCGGAGTTCAACGAGAAGCTGGGCCGGAAGCGATGGCTGAGGACCTATTACCCGGACGGAATCGCGCTCGTGAATCTTGAGCGCACATGGTACGACAGCCTGCTCAGACGGGATCGGGGCCGCTGGGTTTGCGTCCCGAAAGAGCGCGAGGCGATGCACTTCCTCATCGTGGGAGACAGCGGCACCGGCAAGAGCGCGGCCATCCGGCAGGTACTCTCGCAGATCGGAGACCGTGGCGAGTCGGCAATCGTGTACGACCCGGCGCTCGAATACCTGCCGCAGTTCTACCGGGAGTCGCGCGGCGATGTGATCCTGAATCCACTTGACGCGCGCTGCCCGTTTTGGATGCCCAGCGACGAAGCACCGCACGAGGCAGAGGCGTTGACGGTAGCAGCCTCGCTGTTCCCGGAGCGCGGCTGGGAGAACCGCTTTTTCGTGGACGCGCCAAGAAAAATCTTTGCGCATCTTGTGAACCTGAAGCCGACGCCGGAGCAGTTGACGTACTGGATGTGCCACGAGCAGGAGATCGACGCTCGCGTGCAGGGTACGGAGATGTGGGCCATGATTCACTCGACTGCGCCGAACCAGAGATCGGGCGTGATGGGTTCATTGAATATGGTTGCAGATGCGTTCAAATTGCTGCCGCCGGAACGGGAGACGAAGCGTCGCTGGAGCGCGTATGAGTGGAGCCAGGAGCGGCGCGGATGGATTTTCCTTACGTCGAAGCCGACGGTGAGGGAGCGCCTGCAGCCGCTGCTGAGCCTGTGGCTCGACCTGTTAGTGTTGCGGCTGATGAACGAGGGCGGGAGCGGCGCACGGAAGACGTGGTTCGTGCTGGACGAGGTAGCAACGCTGCAACGCTTGCCGCAGCTTACGACGGCGATCACCGAGAGCCGGAAATCGAACTGCCCAATGGTCCTTGGCTTTCAGGGTAAGGCGCAAGTGGAGACGCTGTACGGGCATATCGCGGAGGCGATGCTGTCGCAACCCGCAACGAAGATCTTCTTCAAAACGAGCGAGCCTCATGCGTCGGAATGGATATCGAAATCCATCGGTGAGATAGAAGTGGAACGCTTCCGGGAGAGCCGGACGCGGGGCGTGTTCCCGCAGCAGCGGGAGAACGAACAACGGGAAATTACGCGGGAGCCGCTAGTCATGGCGTCGGAGATCGGCGGCCTTGAGCCACTGCACGGGTACTTGAAGCACGGCAACCTTGTAGTACGGATGCGGATGCCGTATCTGACGCTGGACGAACCCGCAGAGAAGTTCATCGAACGGAAGATAACGACGCCGGCAACGGCAACGCCGGCGACGATGCCGGCGAAAGCACCGGAACCGGCGCAGGCCGTCGCACAGACAGCGCCGCAGCGGAAGCCTGTGCGCAGCGTCCAAAAGAAACAGGAGCAGGAACAGCGGCCCGCAGCGGTGAACGAGCAGACGCCGTTCTTCGAGTGAAGCGATGATTACGCTCTCCAAACCCATTAGCTCCGGCCAGGCACAGGCGTACCACCGGGAAGAGTTCGCTAACGCCAAGGAGAACTACTACACGGAAGGCGAACGTGTGCGCGGTGAATGGCAAGGGCAGCTTGCAGCGCGTTGGGGTTTGCAGGGTGAGGTTCAGGAGAAACAGTTTGCGCGACTGGCCGAGGGCCAGCACCCGGAGACGGGCGAGCAGTTAGTACGGCATCAGACAGCGCGCGAGTACGTCAATGCCAATGGCGAAACAGTGCGCACGATGGAGCACCGGGCGGGTTGGGATGCGACGTTCAGCGCGCCGAAGTCGGTATCTCTGACTGCGCTTGTCGCACGTAGACCGCGAAAGCAATACGCTCACAGTGAAGCGGCACGGCGGTGAAGAGCTGAGCTACGATCCGCGCCGCTTGCAGGGTGTGACGGTCTACCGCGACAGCGAGCGCAAGTTCGCGCAGGGCGACCGCGTGCAATTCACGGCCCCGTACCATGAACAGAAACTCGCTAACCGCGAACTGGCGACCATTGAGCGAATCGGGGGCGACGGCAATCTGAAACTCCGCACGGACTCGGGCCGCGAGGTCGAGTTCAACGCGCGGCAGCATCCGCATCTCGATTACGGTTATGCGGTGACGAGCCACAGCAGCCAGGGTCAGACAGCAGACCGCGTGCTGATCCACGTGGACACGGAACAGGCTCCCGGCGAACTCGTCAACAGCCGCATGGCCTATGTGTCGGTGTCGCGCGCTCAGTTCGACGTGCAGATGTACACGAACGACGCGAAGGCGCTGGGATACGAGTTAAGCCGCGACGTGTCGCATCCGACAGCGATCCAGCAAGAGCCAGTAGCGGCACAAAAAATTGAGCCGCACGCGGAAAGCATACAAGCCGCGCAAGGCTTGAGCGTGGGCTGAGGGACGGTCTTCAGCAGCTTGCAGGCGTGACGTACAGAGGTTTGGGAAGCAGAACCAAGGCTAGGCAGACCATTACAACCTCAATACGCGGCAATCGACGCAACGCAGGACTCTAATAGAGATAGGCGGTGTGTGCGACGGATAGTAAAATCTCGTGTAGCGCGCTCTTAGAACTTGTGAGAGTATCTTGACCCGAGAACGGGGTCAAAGCGTCTCATCGGGGGGAGTGAAGAACCGTGCAAAATCCGCAAAATTTTCACATTTTCTTACACAGTCTCACATTTTCTCGTTATGCGGCAAACGTGGAAAATGGAATATGTATTGTACAATCAGCGATTTGAACGACAGGCCCGGATGGCGAAACTGGCAGACGCAGCGGACTTAAAATCCGCAGATCTTAACCGGTCGTGGGGGTTCAAGTCCCCCTCCGGGCACCAGCAAGAATTCCGCCAAAAGTGCCTTCCAAGTGGGCTCGGTTTTCCTGTGGAAGACAAGTCGTGGCAGACGCAGCGGACATTGCGTCTTATCGAGTACGAGTAAAAAAACTTATCGTACTGAAAATGATGTAGTTAAGTGAAGATTGCCCAAGTGGGTTATGACTTGCGCAATCGCTGCACATTTTCCTCTGTACTGGTGTCGGTTCCGACACCTACTCCACTGCGGATGTCCGAAAGACGCTGAGAGACCAATCCCTGAGGAAGCTGGTCTCAAAACCGCATCAGCTACACAGTTCTGCTGGGGCCGTCTCCAGCTCCAGGGCCAGCAGCAGACCCTGGAACTCCGCCATCGTCTCGACAGCATGGGCTTCTACAAACTCTCTCGCCTCGAACTCCGTAGCTTCGGGAAAGAAGCGCCGATACAGCTCGTACTTCTGCGAGTCGGAGGCTTCGCCGAGATAGACCTTGTAGTCGATGCGTCCAGGCCGCAACAGCGCAGGATCCAGAGCCTCGGCGGCGTTCGTCGTCATCACGAAGGCGACGTTGGACGGAGCGTGAAAGCCATCCAGCACATTCAGAAGGCCGGACAGTGTCACGCCACCGGGATCCTGCTTTGGCTCGACGGCCGTCGCGGTCGCAACCTGAGCTGGTTTCGCAGCTGAAAGCTCGGCTCGGCGATTGCCCGCCTTCATGCAGTCGATGTCCTCGAAGAGGATGATCGAGTTCTCCGGAACCGAGTTCATCGCGCCCTTCAATGTGCGGTCGTTCATCTCGGTGAGGTTCACAATGTAAATGGACATGCCAAACTTCGCTCCGATCGCCGAGACTAGCGAGGTCTTGCCAGTGCCCGGCGGACCATAGAGAAGATACCCACGATGGTAGGGCACGCCGAGGCGCGCGTAGCGGCTGCGCGAGGCGCGGAAACGCTTCAGGTCCTCCATCAGATGCTCCTTCTCGCCGGGCTTCAGCAGCACGGAGTCGAGCGAGCGCGGCGCATAGGCGGCGACATAGTCCCATCCGTCGTCGTAGAGATAGAGATAGGACGCGCAGCGGTGCTTGCGGCGATTGCAGGCGACGACTTCGTCGACAAACGCCTAGAGAAACTTTCTGTCGCGGCCAATGGTCTGGAAGGTGAGCGACTCCATGCGGCGTTGGCTCGTGCCCTTGCTTTCCTCGCTGCGGTAGAACCAAACCCAGAAAGGCCGGCCGGCTCGCCAGAACCAGTGGCGGCCCGGTGCGGGAATCAGGGCGAGTTCAGCCCCACGGAGAGTCGTGTCCAGATCGACACGGCGGACACGCTTCAGGAACTCCTGTTCGAGAAACCACTCCTTTACCCAGTCAAATGCGTCGTCGTCATCCTTGACGGTGACGGTCATCGTTGACTGCGCCTCAAGCCACCGCCAAAGGCGCATTGGCACGGAACGCAGAAAGACCCCGATGCTGCCCAGGATCATGAGCAGCAGGCCGCCGGAGGCGAACTGGTTCTGGCCATCGAGGATGTGCTTCAGAAACGCGGACATTGCTTTGCTTTCTAACCGGCTCACAGCCGGAGGTTATGGTGTTGTCATTTACCGTCCCATCCCACTGCATCCATCGCCGGTGTCGGCACCTCGCCGCGGACCTCGTGCAACATTTCCCTGAGTGGCAGCAATGGCTCCTTACCTGCGATCTGCCGCGTCATCAGCCGGTGAACCAGGAGAACATTGACCGCTGCGCTGAGGTTCAGACAGAAGTGCGCCGGGATGTGCACGAACCGGTGGCAGAATCGCCGGATCACCTGAGGAACGCTGCCGTCCTCCGGTCCGAAGATGTAGACCGCGTTCTCCGGATGCTCGAAAAGCGTGAGCGGTTCGCTGTTCTCGTACACCTCAACGCAAACGGGTGTGCAGTCGCCAAACAACTCGAACGGTCGCTGATGGTTGAGAAACTGCACTCGCTTGTACCCTTTCATCCGCTCTTCGCGTGGCAAACGCTCATACTGGGATAGCTGAATCCGTGACCCTGTCCACACAAGCGCATCCACGCCGAAACAGGAACACGCACGAATAGCGGCTCCCACGTTGTGGGGATACTTCGGGTTGATCAAAACTACTCCGGGCGCGTTCAATATAGACTCCTCCCTTCACCAGGACGCACTGCGGCGAAGAATCCCACCGCGAGTCAAGAACCGCGAAAGAGATTTCCGTGAGCAGCAGAAACTGGTGCGTCGGCGCAAATCACCGCACGCTGTGAATGCACACGAGTGCCGCGACGTGAGCGATCTGAGTTATGCGGGGTAGTCGAGGAACCGCGTTAGCGCGGACGAAGCGACGCCCCGTAGGTCAGCCGATTAGTCGGCCGATACTGCCGGTTGCGCGAGTTGTTTTCGAGAACCGCCATTTGGACGTCCTTTCTTCAGAATGGTGTTACAAGATGCCATGATTTAGGAAATTCTGCAATCCACAAAAAGCCAGGAACATACACGCTGGCGCCCTGTCTTGTAAGGTTCGATCGAGTTGTCCGAGGTTAGGCTACCCGCTCTTTCGGACGACCCACGTGGTCATCGAGCGCTGATTCTGGACGACCGTCGTCTTGAGCGGGTCGGCGAGTTCGCCCAGTCGGTCGGTGTAGGAGCGGAGCATCCCTTCGTCGGCCAGATACCGACTCGAACCGTCGGGTAGTTTGCAGCGCCGCCCCTCGATTCGTTCCACCTGGTCCTCGATCCCAATTGAGGATGCGAGCCGGCAGAAGAAGAGGCCACCGGGTTTCAGCACTCGCCACGAACCGAGAAGCATCGACTCGAAGTGCGCGTCGTCTCGTGCGAAGTGGAGGACCGCGCTGCTGATGACGACGTCGGCGCAGCCATCATCGAACGAAAGGTGCTCCACCGCTTCAGCCCGAAAATTTGACGGCGGCAGATGCGGAGCCAGCTGGCGCGCCATACTGCGCACCTTATCCACTTCCTGCGCGTCGGCGTCCGCGGCATAAACTTCATACCCTTCGCGCAGCAAGTAGATTAGATTCCGCCCGGAACCGCACCCGGCATCCAGAATCCGCATCCCGGGCAGGATGCGCCCTCTCAGCAACTGATCGAAAAGATAAATGTCGATTGAGCCGAATTGTTCCTGCAGTGTGAACATAAACGTCTGACCACGATAACATCGCGACGAACTCGCCCGGCTGGATCATCTGCAATCAGAATTCTCCACTCGCGAGAGCGTACCTGCACGATGACGACAATCCGCCTTGAGCGATTGAAGAGGGAGGGACTGCCGTAACAGTCCCCGTCTTCGGAGTTCAATCTTTGTAACGATCGAACTCGTTCGCGCCCGCCATGGCGACGCCAACGGGCGTGAGTGTGTGCAGGATACGCACACTCGGATTGTGCGCCGCCAGCACTTCGTTCAGGCGCTTGTAGCAGTGCGGCGACTCATCGACACCGGCGCCGCGCAGCTCCACGCGAGCCTCCGTCACGCGAGCGTTCATCATCTCGCGCGTGATCTTCGGCGCACGCTTCACCTCACCGGTCTTGCGATCGATGAGCCCGGTCGCCTCACGGCGTCCCATCACGCGGCCGGCGCCGTGCACGGTGGAGTACAGAGCCATCTTCGACTCCTCGCTGTCGACGCCTTCGAGAATCACCGCCGGCTCCGCCATCGTGCCGCCCACGAACCCCTTCTGACCGGGGAACGCGGGCGTAGCGCCCTTGCGCACGACCCAGTACAGTTCGCCATCGTGTTCCTCGCGCCAGGCGAAGTTGTGGTGATTGTGCACGCTCTCGACGATCGTCGCGCCCAGCAGCTTCGCCACGCGATCGCACACCCAGTCGCGTCCGGCGTAGGCGTACTCGCCGGCGAGCGTCATGGCGCGGATGTACTGTTCTCCGAGATCGCTCGACGCAGAAAGGACGCAGGGCTCTACCTCCATGCCGTCCTTTGCGCCGGCAGCCTTCAGAAACCAGGTCGCAACGCCATGACCGAAGCCACGCGAACCGAAGTGCACGCCAATCCACACGCGGTCCTCCTCGTCGGTGAACAGATCGACGTAGTGGTTGCCGGAACCGATGGTGCCCAGCTGATTCTCAGCCTTCTGGCGCAGAGGACGCGTTGCGTCGAGTTCCCAGCCAGCATGATCGCGCTCGAAGATGGCGTGCTCGACCTTTTCGGCATTCTTGCGGCCAACACCGAAGCTCAACGTCGCCCAGATCTCGTCCATGACCAGATCGATCTTCGCGCGCAGTTCGTCGCCTGGCATGTCGAGACGCACGGCCTTGTTGCCGCAGGCGATATCGAAGCCCACGCCCGAGGGGCTGATCGCATCCTTCCAGGCGATCACTCCGCCAATGGGGACCGCATAGCCGAGGTGTCCATCGGCCATCAGAGCAGCGCGATCCGCCAGCGCCGCACAGGTGCGAATCTGGCCCAGCGTCTTGTCTTCGTGCTCTCCCCACACAGGGATGTTGTCCAGCATCTTCATCGTCTTGCTCTGCTTTCTTCGCCGCCACCGGTGCTCCGGCCTGCAGCGAGGCTCCTGTGATTTCTGTGTTCAGGTCATGGCGTCCTGCGTCTCGCCGCGATTGCGCCGCAACGCGATATGGGCGATCTCGATTCGCGGTTGCACTGCGTGCCGTTGAAAGGCGATCACCTTTGCCGAGGGCACCGGCTCCACGGATCTGGCTGGGGCAGCGGATCGGTGCGTCGCAGCCAACCGTTGCAGAACCGACCACAGATCGGCGTCGAAGGAATAGTGCTTCATGGCGGTCTCCTTTCTTAGGGTGAAAGAATAAGAGTCGAGCAAAAAGCAAAAGCCCCGGCTTGTCGGCCGGGGCTCGTAGAGAAAATCCTGAAAAGGAGTTATCTCATGCGAAGCCCCCGGCCCTGAGCGTCGACGAGCAGCCGCGCGATTTCCGGTTTGCCGGAATTAGGGTGCTGCTGGCGAATTGGGCTTTGGAGTCGCATGAATAACTCACTTGTGGAGCTTCTATCTCAGCATAGTTCCGCGGGTTTGGCAAGACTTCATGCCCTACACTGAAGTGCAATGCTCCTGACGCTGACAACCACACACGAGCCGGCAACCGACCTGGGGTACCTGCTCCACAAGAATCCGGCGCGCATGCAGACCGAGGAGCTGTCCTTCGGGAAGGTGCACGTTTTCTACTCAGAGGCTGACCATAAGCGGTGCACCGGGGCGGTCCTGCTGGAGGTTGATCCGGTAGGCTTGGTGCGGGGCCGTCGGGGTCCAGCCGGCGAGGGCGGGCAACTCCAGCAGTATGTGAATGACCGTCCGTATGCGGCGAATTCGTTTATGAGCGTTGCCATCGGTCGCATGTTCGCGACTGCCATGGGCGGGAAGAGCAAAGAGCGGCAGAGTCTTGCCGAGACGCCCATTCCGCTCGAAGCGAAGTTGCCGGTGATCGCAGCACGCGGATGCGAGGACCTGGTCCGCCGCCTCTTCGAGCCTCTTGACTATACCGTTGCTGTCGAGGCTCTGCCTCTCGATGAAAAGTTCCCGGCCTGGGGTGAGTCGCCCTATGTTTCCCTCCAGATCTCTGCGACCGTCACCTTACAGACGTTGCTGACGCACCTCTATGTGCTGATCCCGGTGCTCGACAACGAGAAGCACTACTGGGTCGGCGAAGACGAGATTGAGAAACTGCTGAAGCGTGGCGAGGGCTGGCTGGGCCAGCATCCCGAGAAGGAACTGATCGTTGCACGGTATCTCAAACGACAGCGCGGTCTGACACGCGAAGCGCTGGAACGGCTGGCGGAAGAAGCCCCTCCTGAAGAAGAGGCGCAGGCCACCACCGGAGATGAGGCAGAGCAGAAAGTCGAGCGTCCACTCGGGCTGCACGAGCAGCGCATTGGGACTGTTCTATCCGTGCTCCGCGGGATAGGCGCGAAAGCGATTCTGGATCTCGGCTGTGGTGAGGGCAAACTCCTGCGTCACCTGATCGGCGAAGCCCACTTCGAGAAGATTCTTGGCATGGACGTTTCGTGGCGATCGATTGAAATTGCCGCCGGTCGTCTGAAGCTGAAGCAGCTTCCAGAACGGCAGCGTGCCCGCATCGACCTGGTGCAGGGGTCGTTGATGTATCGCGACAAAAGACTGAACGGCTTTGACGCGGCTGCCGTTATCGAGGTGATTGAGCATCTCGACGCCGCTCGCCTGGCAGCATTCGAGCGGGTCCTGTTCGAATTTGCCAAGCCGGCACACGTAATCATCACAACGCCGAACGCGGAGTACAACGCGCTCTTCCCGACTCTCCCCGCTGGACATTTCCGGCATCGCGATCACCGGTTCGAGTGGTCGCGCGCTGAATTCTCAACCTGGGCAGAGCGCCTCGCTGGCGAATTTGGATATAAGGTGCGCATCCAGCCGATCGGCCCCGAGGACCCGGTCCACGGCGCCCCAACACAGATGGGAATATTTGAACGGCTTTCATGAAAATCCAGATCCCTGAACTCTCCCTGGTCCTTCTCATCGGCCCCTCCGGCTGCGGAAAATCTTCTTTCGCGCGGAAGCATTTTCTTCCGACGGAATTGATCTCATCCGACAATTGCCGTGGCCTGGTTTCCGACGACGAAAACGATCAGGCGGCCACCGGCGACGCGTTCGATCTGGTGCATGCCATCGCGCGGAAACGACTTGGACGCGGACGCCTGACCGTCATCGATGCTACGAACGTCCAGCCCGAGTCACGGAAGTCATTGGTCGAGCTGGCGCGCGAGTATCACATGTTCCCGGTTGCGCTCGTATTCGATCTGCCGGAGAAGCTCTGCCAAGAACGCAATGCGAACCGGCCCGATCGCCAGTTTGGACCCCACGTCATCCGCAATCAGGCGCAGCAGATGCGCCGCTCGCTGCGTGGTCTCGAACGCGAGGGGTTCCGGTACAACTTCCGTTTGTCTTCGCCGGAAGAGGTTGAGGCCGTCACGATTGAGCGTCAGCCTCTCTGGAACAACCGCCGCCAGGAGCACGGACCTTTCGACATCATCGGTGATGTGCATGGATGCTTCGATGAACTCGTCGAACTGATGGCGCAACTTGGCTACTCCGTAGAACGTCGCGACGAGGTGTTCGCGATCACGCCGCCCGATGGCCGGAAGGTGGTCTTCGTCGGCGATCTTGTCGATCGCGGGCCGTCAACACCCGATGTACTGCGGCTCGCGATGAGCATGGTCAGCGCCGGGCAGGCGTTTTGCGTTCCCGGCAACCATGATGTGAAGCTGGTGAAGGCGCTCAAAGGCCGCGACGTGCAATTGACGCATGGGCTCGCGGAGTCCATGCGTCAGCTTCGCGAACAGCCTGACGAATTCCGCGCGAGCGCCGCGAAATTCCTGGACGGACTCATCAGCCACTACGTCTTCGACGATGGCAAGCTGGTTGTGGCGCACGCTGGCCTCCAGGAATCGATGCAGGGTCGCGGGTCCGGGAAAGTGCGCGACTTCGCTCTTTATGGTGAAACGACCAGCGAGACCGATGACTTCGGTCTGCCCGTACGCTACAACTGGTCCGCCGATTATCGCGGCAAGGCGATGGTGGTCTACGGGCACACCCCAGTCCCCGAGCCGCTCTGGCTCAACAACACAGTGAATATCGACACGGGGTGTGTCTTCGGCGGCAGGCTCTCAGCGCTTCGCTATCCGGAGCGAGAGATTGTCTCGGTCCCGGCGCATGCGGTCTATTACGAATCGCGCAAGCCTTTCCTGCCCGCGGAAGCCATTGCCGAACGGGCAGCACAGCATGCGGCCGACGACGTTCTCGACATCGAGGATGTTGTCGGTAAGCGCATTGTCGACACCCGACTCGTCTCGAGGATCACGATCCGCGAGGAGAACGCGATGGCGGCGCTTGAGGTGATGAGCCGGTTCGCCGTCGATCCGAAATGGCTGATCTACCTGCCGCCGACAATGTCGCCGTCCGAGACGTCGAAGCTCCCCGGCCTGCTCGAACATCCGCAGGAGGCGCTCGCCTACTACCGGCACGAAGGCATTCCCCACGTCGTTTGCGAGCAGAAGCACATGGGCTCGCGCGCGGTCGTCATCGTATGCCGGGACGAAGATGTTTCGGTGAAACGCTTCGGCGTGATCGAGCCGGCGACCGGCGTCGTCTACACGCGGACGGGACGGCCCTTCTTCTCGGATTCGAAGCTGGAGCGGGAATTCCTCGAAAGAGCCCGGCAGGCTGTTGGCACAGCGGGCCTCTGGGAAGAGCTCAACACGGATTGGCTATGCCTCGACTGCGAGCTGATGCCCTGGTCTGTGAAGGCTCAGGAGCTACTACGCCAACAGTACGCACCCGCGGGAACGGCAGGCGTCCACGCGTTGTCCGCTGCGAAGGAGGCGCTGGATCAGGCCCGAGAGCGGGTCGAGTCGATCGGAGACCTTGCGGCCCGGACGGAGGTGCGTCTGGGGGCGCTCGCGAAATATCGCGATGAATACCGGCGTTACTGCTGGCCGGTCTCGGCCATCGCCGATCTGAAGCTAGCGCCTTTCCACATTCTCGCCACTGAAGGCAAAGTGCACACCGACAAGCAGCACACCTGGCATATGGAAACGCTGGCGCGCCTTTGTGCCGCCGATCCTCAGGTTTTGCTTGCCACGCCCTTCCGTCAAGTGGATCTGAACGACCCGGAAAGCTGCGAGGCCGCCACGTCATGGTGGACGGGGCTGACCTCCGCAGGCAATGAGGGAATAGTGGTCAAGCCGCTGGACTTCATCAGCAAAGGCCGCCGCGGCTATGCGCAGCCAGCCGTCAAATGCCGCGGACCGGAGTACCTGCGCATCATCTACGGACCGGAGTACCTGTTGCCGGAGAATCTCGAACGTCTGCGCGCCCGTGGACTCGGAGGCAAGCGGTCGTTGGCCAGTCGAGAATTCGCTCTCGGAATCGAGGCGCTGGACCGCTTCGTCCGCAAGGAACCCCTGCGGCGGACACACGAGTGCGTCTTCGGCGGTCTGGCCCTCGAAAGCGAGCCGGTCGATCCACGTCTCTAGGGACGCCAGACCGATGCGCGAAAAATTCCAAAGAGGCAGTACCGGCATCCTACTTACTCTGGGTAATTACCACAAAAGTGGTTGCGAAAGACTTGGGGTTGGGATATGCTCATTTTCGTGAAGAACCTATTCAAGTCGTATCGGTCCGAAAGCCTCAGCGATTTGCTGGGTACGGAGGGGTGCGGCTGATTTAGGTTCCATCGACGAAATCGCCTATGCCCCTCGAAAATTCGAGGGGTTTTTCATTTTTGCAGGTCCACAGATTTGTACTTATGGACCTGGTCGCTCGATGTGTATTCAGACTTTGTGAGGTTAGTAAGCGTGGGGATGTGGTGGAAATGGGAGACACACTGGT
>Ga0335075_10003598_pt1 | contig 24517 bp, 19 predicted proteins | sample Lox_Sample_24_FD_206723 | JGI IMG/M metagenome (GOLD analysis project Ga0335075, IMG submission 206723) | Soil microbial communities from Loxahatchee National Wildlife Refuge, Florida, United States - Lox_Sample_2.4 | ecosystem: Environmental > Terrestrial > Soil > Wetlands | place: USA...
CCGTCGGCGAACCGGCCCGGCCGGGCCCGGCGCAGCCGTCGGCCGCCGACCCGGGTTCGCTGCTTCCCAGGCAGTTCGCCGTCCTCTTGGTCGAGTGCCTGGCCGGCGTGCGTCCGGCCAGACAGCTCATGCCCTGGCTGTCCAAGCGCGGCGGCGTTCATCTGCACCGGCTGATGCCGCTCTTCGCGGGCGGACATCAGCCCAGGGTGCTGCGCGTGCTCGCGACGCGCCCGGCGCCCGACGTCATCGAGATGACGATGGTCGTGGCGACCGGCCCGCGCACGCGCGCCCTCGCCCTCCGGCTTGAGCGCGCGGCGGGCCCAACGCGCTGGCAATGCACCGACATCGAGGGTGGCTAACCCCGGAAGGGTCAGCCCGCGTTGCGCGGGTCGCCGTGGCAGCGCTTGTACTTGCGGCCGGAGCCGCAGGGGCAGACGTCGTTGCGGCCCACGTTGGCGAACGGGTCGTCGGCGGCCACTCCGTGCATCTCGACGCCGCCGCCCTCGGCCGGCGCGGAGTACTGCAGGTTGCGCGGCCGGCGCGGCTCGAAGCCGGCCGGCAGCACCGGCTGCGGGCCGGTGGTGTCGTCCTCGACCGTGTCGGTCACCGCCGCGTCCGCCCGGGCGTGCTCGGCCTGGCGGGCGGTGCTGCTGCTGCGCGTCGCCGCCTGACCGCGGCCGGCCGCGGTGGCGTGGCCGCGGCCGTCGGCCGCGTGCCGGCCGCGCGACTGGCCTGCCGCCTGCTGACCGCCGCCGGGCTTACGGCCGAAGGCCGCGGGCGGTGCGACCGGTTCCGGCGCCGGCGGTGCGGTCCTGGCGTGCCGGGCCGGGGCGGCCTGGGCAGGCGCCTGCGCCTGGGCAGGCGCCTGGGCCACGGGGGCCGCCGCCTGCTGCGGCGCGGCGGCACCCGAGCCCGCGGTCACACCGGGGAGGTTGCCACCGAACGCGAGCTGCGCACCCGAGCCGACCTCTTCGACGATCGGGTTCTCCTGGATCTCAAACTGCAGGTTGAACAGGTTGCCGACCGACTCTTCCTTGATGCCGTCCATCATGGCGTTGAACATGTCGTAGCCCTCCCGCTGGTACTCGACCAGCGGGTCACGCTGCGCCATGGCGCGCAGGCCGATGCCCTCGCGGAGGTAGTCCATCTCGTAGAGGTGCTCGCGCCACTTGCGGTCAAGGACGGAGAGCACCACGCGCCGCTCGATCTCCCGCATGATGTCGGGCGTGAGCTCGGCCTCGCGGCGGTCGTAGGCCTCCTGGGCGTTCTCCTCCACCAGCTCGGTGAGCAGGTCGGTGGTCAGGCCCGACTTGTCGCCGCCCGCCTCCTCGATCGCCGTGTCGATCTTCAGCGTGATCGGGAAGAGCTGCTTGAACGCCCGCCACATCTTCTCCAGGTCCCATTCCTCCGGGTACCCGTCGGCGGTGGCCACGGCCACGTAGGAGGCGATCACCTCGTCGATCATGGACCGGATCTGCTCGTGCAGGTCCGCGCCCTCGAGCACCTTGTGCCGCTCGCCGTAGATGACCTGGCGCTGCCGGTTGAGCACGTCGTCGTACTTCAGCACGTCCTTGCGGATCTCGAAGTTCTGCGACTCGACCTGCGTCTGGGCGGACCTGATCGCGCGGGAGACCACCGAGTTCTCCACGGGGACATCGGCCGGGATGTTGAGCCGGTCCATGATCGCCGCGACGCGCTCGGAGTTGAACATCCGCATCAGGTCGTCCTCGAGCGACAGGTAGAACCGGGACTTGCCCGGGTCGCCCTGCCGGCCCGACCGGCCGCGGAGCTGGTTGTCGATCCGCCGCGACTCGTGCCGCTCGGTGCCGAGCACGTAGAGGCCGCCGGCCTCCACCACCTGCTCGTGCTCCGCCGCGACCGCCGCCTTGGCCTTGGCCACCGCCTCCGGCCACGCGGCCTCGTAGTCCTCCGGGGTGTCGACCGGCGACAGGCCGCGCTGGTGCAGCTCGAGGTCGGCGATGAACTCGGGGTTGCCGCCGAGCATGATGTCGGTGCCGCGGCCGGCCATGTTCGTCGCGACCGTGACGGCGCCGAGCCGACCCGACTGCGCGATGATCATCGCCTCCTGCTCGTGGTACTTGGCGTTCAGCACGTGGTGCTGTATGCCGCGCCGCTTGAGCATCACCGACAGGATCTCGGACTTCTCGACGCTGGTCGTGCCGACGAGGACGGGCTGCCCTTCCGCGTTCCGCTCCACGATGTCCTCGACCACCGATTCGAACTTGGACTGCGCGGTCTGGTAGATCACGTCGGTCTGGTCGTCACGGATCATCGGCTTGTTGGTCGGGATCGGAACGACGCCGAGCTTGTAGATCTGCATGAACTCGTTGGCCTCGGTCATGGCCGTGCCGGTCATGCCCGCCAGCTTGTCGTAGAGGCGGAAGTAGTTCTGCAGCGTGATCGTCGCGAACGTCTGGTTCTCGTCCTTGATCTGGACGTTTTCTTTGGCCTCGATGGCCTGGTGCATGCCCTCGTTGTAGCGGCGGCCGTTCAGGATGCGCCCGGTGAACTCGTCGACGATCAGGACCTCGCCGTTCATCACGACGTAGTCCTTGTCCTTCTTGAACAGCTCCTTGGCCTTGAGCGAGTTGTTGAGGAACGACACAAGCGGCGTGTTGACCGGGTCGTACAGGTTGTCGATGCCGAGCCAGTCCTCGACCTTCTCCACACCGGACTCGAGGATGCCGACGGTCTTCTTCTTCTCGTCGACCTCGTAGTCGCCGTCCTGCAGTTCCTCGTCCTGCACCCGCCGCAGCTTGGGCGCGATCTTGGCGAACTCGGTGTACCAGCGGGAGTTCTGCTCGGCCGGGCCGGAGATGATCAGCGGGGTCCGCGCCTCGTCGACGAGGATCGAGTCCACTTCGTCGACGATCGCGTAGTTGTGACCGCGCTGCACGCACTCCTCGAGCGACCACGCCATGTTGTCGCGCAGGTAGTCAAAGCCGAACTCGTTGTTGGTGCCGTACGTCACGTCGGCCTCGTAGGCCTTCTTGCGATCGGCCGGCGTCATGTCGGCCAGGATCACCCCGACCTCGAGCCCGAGGAAGCGGTGGACGCGGCCCATCCACTCGGAGTCGCGCTTGGCCAGGTAGTCGTTCGTGGTGACGACGTGCACGCCATCGCCGGCCAGCGCGTTCAGGTAGGCGGGGAACACGCCCGTCAGCGTCTTGCCCTCGCCGGTGCGCATCTCGGCGATGTTGCCGAGGTGCAGCGCCGCGCCGCCCATGAGCTGCACGTCGAAGGCGCGCTGCCCGAGCGTGCGCCGCGCCGCCTCGCGAACCGTGGCGAACGCCTCGGGGAGGATGTCGTCAAGCGACTCACCGTCGGCGAGCCGCTGCTTGAACTCGTCGGTCATCCCGCGCAGCTCGGCGTCGCTCATCGCGACGAAGTCGTCCTCAACCGAGTTGATCTGCTCACTAATCCGCTTGAGTTGACGCAGAGTCTTGCCTTCGCCGGCGCGAAGGATGCTATCTAGGATCGAAGGCACTGTTCGTCGTGCTCCTTGCGGCAGTACTCACGGACGTGGGGATCAACTGACACTGCCATGGTAGGCGAGATGGGGGCCCGCTACCGAGTCCCGGACCTCGTTGCGGTATTTTCGTGACAACCTCAGCATAGGAAGCCTTGGGTTGGTTGGAGGAGGAGTCGTGGCCGAGCAGGCAACAGGCACCGTGGAGGGCGCGGGCACCTCGGGTACCGTGGAGGGCTCGGGCACCGCGGGAGCGCTGGCCCACGGCTCCACCCACATGGAGCACAACCCGGGTAGGCCCATCTCCTGGGCCGGGACCACGGTCGTCATCATCGGCTTCATCATCGGCGGCATCGCGTTCGTTCCTGAGCCGCACTGGATCCCCTTCTGGATCGGCGTCGGCGTCGCCATCGTCGGCTGCCTCATCCTCTTGTTCTCCAAGGCCATGAGCACCGACTGGTACTAGAACGCCGGCCGGGACAGATTAGTTTCCCGTAGCCCGGTCAGGGCTCCGGGAAGGTTAGCCGGCTCACGCACTCACTGGGGTGAGGATCTCCATGAGGTGGCCGTTGGGGTCGCGGAAGTAGGTGCCGCGGCGGCCGTTCTTGCTGGCGTAGACCTCGCCGGGCTGGCGGCAGGCGGGATCGGCGTAGTACGTGATGCCCTGGGCCTTGATCCGGCCGAAGGCGGCCTCGAATTCCTCGTCGCTCACCTGGAACGCGTAGTGATGCTCATCGACGCGGTCGTAGCGGTCGAAGTCGAGGGTGACCCCGTTGGCGAGCGTGACCGGGGTGAAGTGCGCCGCCGGCGGGTCGACGGCCAGGCCGAGGATGTCGGCGAGGAACCGCGCCGAAGCCTGCGGGTCGTGGGCGGGGACGATGGTGTGGTTCAGTTCGACGGCCATTGCCTGCTCCTTTTCTCTTAACGCCCCATGCGAGCGTAAATCCGGACGGCGAGAAGGGCGAACAGCACCAGCAGGCCGCCGCTCCACGCCAGCGAGATCAGCACGTCGTGCGCCGCCTGGCCGCCGAGTATCAGCGCTCGTTCCGCGTTGACCAGGGCGTCGACGGGCTGATGGGTGCCGAACGCCTGCAGCCAGCCAGGCATCGCGGTCGACGGCACGAAAGCGGCGGAGGTGAAGACCAGCAGGAAAATCAGCGGCACCGCCGCCGCCTGGGCCGCTTCCGGGTCGCTAACCCGCAGCCCGAGGGACGCGAAGCCCCAGGACAGGGCGTAGCCGAACGCGACCACCAGGCCGAGCGCGGCGAACAGGCCGCCGGCACCGTGCGGGCTGCGGAACCCGGCCGCGAAGCCAATGCCGGTCATCACCGCGACGACGAGCAGGTTGCGGGCCAGGTCCGCGACGGTCCGGCCGCCGAGCACGGCGATCCTGGCCATCGGCAGGGTGCGGAAGCGGACCAGGATGCCGGTGCGCAGGTCGCCGGACAGGCCGACGGCGGTGCCGACCGCCCCGAAGGCGACCGTCTGCGCGAAGATGCCCGGCATCAGGAAGTCCACGTAGTTGACGCCGGGCACGTGGATCGCGCCGCCGAACGCGTAGCGGAAAAGCAGCACGAAGATCACCGGCTGGATGGTGGCGAACACCAGCGCCTGCGGAGTGCGCAACTGGGTGAGCAGGTTGCGCCACGCGACGTCGGCGGTGTCCGAGATCGCGTCCGCGACGGCGGTCCACGCCGCCGCGACGCGGCCGCCCGCGACCGGGCGCGACTCGACTGCGATCGTGCTCATGCTGCTTCGCCTCCACGGGTGAGCGAGAGGAATACGTCGTCCAGGGTGGGCTCGCGCACCGCGACGGACACCGGGTCCGGCGCCCGGCCGTCCAGTGCGCGCAGCACCCCCGCGAGTTCGCCGGTGCCGGCGACGGACCGGATCTGGAGGCCCGCCCCGGCGCGGCGCGGGCGGTAGCCCGCGGAAGCCAAGGCCGCGTGGGCGGCCTCGGCGGCTTCTTGGCGGGAAAAGTCCAGGTGGAAGACCGCCATGCCGAACCTGGCCTTGAGTTCGGCCGGCGTGCCGGTGTCGGCCACCCGCCCGGCCGAGATGATCACCACCTGGTCGGCCAGCGCATCGGCTTCTTCCAGGTACTGCGTGGTCAGCAGCACGGTGGTGCCCGACCGGGCCAGGTCGCGCACCGAGTCCCACAGCGCGAAGCGGCTCTCCGGGTCAAGGCCGGTGGTTGGCTCATCGAGGAACAGCACCGCCGGCCGGTGCAGCAGCGCCGCGGCCACGTCCAGCCGGCGCCGCATCCCGCCCGAGTAGCCGCGCACCAGCCGGCCGGCCGCCGCGGTCAGCCCGAAGCGGTCAAGCAGCTCCTCGGCGCGGACCCGGGCCTGAACGCGGCCGAGCCGCGACAGCCGGCCGATCAGCCTGAGGTTCTCTCGCCCGGTCAGGTTGGGGTCCACCGCCGCGAACTGCCCCGCGAGCCCGATAACGCGCCGCACCCGCGCCGCCTCGGTCACCACGTCAAGCCCGCCGACGGTGGCCCGCCCGCCGTCTGGACGCAGCGAGGTGGCCAGGATCGACACCGTGGTGGTCTTGCCGGAACCGTTCGGCCCGAGCAGCCCGAGCACCGATCCGGCGGGAACCGCCAGGTCCAGCCCGTCGAGCGCCCGCACCTGCCCGAACGCCTTGCGCAGGCCGTGGGCTTCAATCATGGCTTCGCTCATCACCCAAGTCCCTTCTCGCCGTGCCGAACGCGTCCCGCGCGCGTCCTTCGATGACAAAATCTTAGATATCTAAGTGTTTGATGTCAATCTCTTAGATGTCTAAGATTGGTGCTGTAACGGAATGTCAGACCCGGCGGCTACAGTCGTGGGCGTGGGAGAGTCAGCCGCACTCGTTCGGGATGATCAAGAGACAGCTACGGGCGCGGACCTTGAGTTGAGCGCCGATGAGCTGCGGCGGATAACCCTTTACGCGCAGGGCCTGCTCGGGGCCGCCGGGCGGCGTGGCGGCGTGACCGGGGTGTTGCGGCGGGTCAGCGCCGTGCAGTTGGACACGATCTCGGTGCTGGCGCGGTCGCACGAGCTCGTCGCGTACGCACGGCTCGGGCCGATCGGGCGGACCACGGTGGAGAAGGCGTACTGGCCCGCGAAGAAGCCGACGACGTTCGAGTACTGGGCGCACGCGGCCTGCATCCTGCCGATCGCGGACTGGCCGTACTACGCGATGCGGCGGCGGGCCATCACCGCGCGCGGGCAGCGCTGGCACAAGGTCTCCGAGGACACCTGCGAGGAGGTCCTCGCCCGGCTGCGCGACGAGGGGCCGCTGACCGCGACCCAGCTCGGCGGCGCGAAGGCGGGCGGGCCGTGGTGGGACTGGTCGGAGGTGAAGATCGCCGCCGAGTGGCTGCTCGACACCGGCCGGGCCGTCTGCGTGCGCCGCGTCGGCTGGCGGCGCATCTACGACCTGCCGGAGCGGGTCGTGCCCAAGGACCTGCTCGACCAGGAGCCGACCGACGCGGAATGCCTGTCCTACCTGGTCGGCACCGCCGCCCGGGCGCTCGGCGCGGCGACCCACGCGGACTTCATCGAGTACCTGCGGCTCAACGAGCACGGTCTTGGGGTGCGCAGCGGCCCGGCGCTTGACGAGGCCGCGGCGGCGGCCGGGCTGATCCCGGTGACGGTGCCGGGCGCCAACCGCCGAGCGCGGGCCTGGGCCGACCCGGCGGCGCTCGGCTGGCTGGCGGCCGGCGGTCGCGGCACCCACCGCACGACGCTGCTCTCCCCGTTCGACTCGCTGATCTGGGACAGGAAGCGGACGCTACGGATGTTCGGCTACCGCCACCTGTTCGAGCCCTACGTGCCGAAGGAGAAGCGCGAGCGCGGCTACTTCACGATGCCGCTGCTCACCGGGGGCCGGATCGCGGGGTGGGTGGACCCCGGCCGCGACGGCGAGACGCTTGTCGCCAAGAACGTGCTGCTCGAAAGGCCCGCGGCCGTCGCGCCCATGGCCCGAGCGCTCGCGGAGGCGGCTCAGTGGGTCGGTTGCTCGAATGTAGCCATCGAACGGGTGCAGCCTGCTCCGCTGGCCCAGCCGCTTGCCTCGGCGTTGCGGGCCCGCGGGAGTTAAGAGATCTCGATGAGCTTCTCGCGCACCGCGATCATCACGGCTTCCATCCGGGAGTGGATCTGCAGCTTCTCGAGGATGTTCCGCACGTGGTTCTTCACGGTGTTCTCCGAGATGAACAGCTCCTTGGCGATGTCGCGGTTGTTCATGCCGCGGGCGACCAGGCGGAGCACCTCCATCTCGCGCTCGGTCAGCTTCGGCGCCGGCGCGTGCTTGGCCGGCTCCTCCTCGGCATCCCTGCGGGCCAGGGTCGCGAACTCGGTGAGCAGCTTGCCCGCCATCGACGGGTTGATCAGCGACTGGCCGCCGTACACCGCGCGCACCGAGTCGGCCAGTTCGTCCAGCGGGATGTCCTTGAGCAGGTAGCCGCTGGCACCCGCGCGGATCGCCTCGAACAGGTCGTCGTCCTCGTCGCTGATCGTGAGGATCACGATCTTGGCGGAGGGGGCGACCTCCTTCATCTGGCGGGCGGCCTCGATGCCGGTCATCTTCGGCATCCGGATGTCCATCAGCACGACGTCGGGCACCACCTCGCCCGCCAGTTTGACCGCCTCCTGGCCGTCGGACGCCTGCCCAACAAGCTCAAGGCCGACCTCGCCCTGGAGGACCACCTCCAGGCCCCGGCGGAAAAACGCGTGGTCGTCCGCGATCAGCACCCGGATGGGGTCGGTGCCAGGCCCGGGACCCGGTGCCGCGGGGGCGGAAGGCTCGGGAGCCGGCGCGGGGACGCCAGACGCAGTTTTCTTGGCCGCAAGAGACCGCTCGGTCACGGCCGCTCCTTCCGCAGCGTTCGCAGTTCACGCACAGGATAGGACATGTCACTAAAGCTACGCGTACCGCCCCGACAGTGCCAGCCGGGGCGGTACGCAATTGCTTTGCGTTTTCTAATCGTCAACGAGCCTGATCACGCCGTAGTCGTAGCCGCGGCGGCGGTAGATGACACTGAACTTGCCGCACTGGCTGTCGTGGTAGGCGAAGAAGTCGTGCCCGACAAGCTCCATCTGGAGGAGCGCGTCGTCGATCGTCATCGGGTGCGAGGCGTGGAACTTCTCCCTGACGATCAGCGGACCGTCGCCCACCATCTGCATCGGCAGCACGCCGGAAACGGTTGCCTCCGCCTCCGCCTCGTCACGGAAGCCGCCGAAGTCGTGGCCCGCGAGGCCGCCTTCATCCTGCGGGAACGCCGGTAGCGGCACGACGGACTCCGGGCGGCGCTGCCCGTTCGGCTTGCTGCCGACCTTCGCGGCGGCCCTGGCGCTCGGCTTGCCCATTCCCTTGCCGTTCGCCCGGCGGCCGACCGGCAGGCCGGCCAGCACGGCCGCGTCATCGGGCCGCGGGATCGCCGGAATCGCCACGTCGGCGAGTGCGGCCGCCTCGGCCGCGATGGCGGTCGCCTCGGCTGTGCCAGCCACCGCCGCCAGCGCGTCCGTGGAGCGCACGGTCAGGTCGCCACGCCGGACCTTACGCCGCTCGGAGGCCTTGCGCAGCCGCCCCTCGAGCTTGGCGAACGCGAGGTCAAGGGCGGCGTAACGGTCGTCCGCCGCGGCTTCGGCCCTGATGGCGGGGCCTCGCGATCTGATCGTGAGCTCTACCCGCTCGCTTCGGTCGGCCTGCCTTGGGTTGCGCTCCGTCGACACCTCGACATCGATACGAATCGCGCGTTGATCGAGCTTCTCTAGCTTGGACAGCTTCGCGGTCGCGTGCCTGCGGAAGCGCTCGGGAACGCTGGTGTGCCTGCCTTTGAAGGTGATTTCCATCTCGATCCCCCTTCGGCGTTGGTTACACGGGGGCACTCGCCCGGCCGACCTGGTCTTCGACCCCACATCCGCCTGCTGAGAGGTTCGCGGCCTTCCATGGCCACTACTACCCTTCTCCCGGATTCGGGGGGCGTCATGTACTCCCCGGCGGGGCAGGACTTACTTCTAAGCCGCACCGTGATCGGACGACGAGAAGTCGCCTTACGTGGACCGCTTCGCCTGCGACTGGCATCGGCTTGCCTGGTAGACCCGCTTACCGCCTGAGCGGCTCGGCGGGCCTGCCCGGCGCAACCACGGACCCGGGCGAGTGCCATGCATGAACGCTAGCTCTTACGAGGCCAAATGTCAGGCTGGACATTAAGCCCGAACCATTACATAACAGACTTGTAACGATGATTTCCCTGCGGGTTCCCGGGAAACCGCAGGGCTGTGGTCACCCCGGGTAAACCGGAGAGCTGCCGCTAGCTGGCGTGTCGCCGTTGTTGATGGTCATCCACGAGCCGGTCAGGCTCGCGTCGCTCATCATGTGACCGTTCGGCAGGCCGAGGATCAGCGGGTGCTTGTAGCTCGCCGTGATCGTCTGCATGTCGGGTTCGGCCTGAATGGACGTGGAGCCGCCGCCGCTGACCTGGTAATCGGTCACGGAGGGGCCCGGCTCGGCCAGCGCGATCACGTCATCGGAGCCGTACCAGGTCACCGCGGTGAAGTTGACGCTGGTGGCAGCCGGCTGGCCCGCACTTTGCGGGCTGTACTGCACCGGCGAGAGCTCGATCTTCGGGCTCTGCGTCGTCTGCCGGGAGATGGCGCCGAACGTCAGCTCGCCGTCGGTGACAAGTGCCACCCGGACGCCGTCCGGGGCGACCTGAAGCGTGGTGAACGTCGCGGCCAGCGGAGCGTTCTCCACGTCGACGTCGACCATCGGGGAAAGCGGCTGCCGCGCGTTGTGCGTGCCGCGGAACATGACGATCTGGTCGCCCTGCGACCCCCACAGGTCGTCATCGGCGTCCCAGCTCACCGATCCGAAGCCCGTGCCGCGCTTGGTCAGTGCACCGTCAACCAAGCCGGTGTAGAGCGTGGTGCCACGGAGCGCGGCCACGTAGGTGCCGTCCGCGGAGACGGCGATCTGGGTATAGCCGGTGCCGATCTTGCTGATCATGACCGGGTGGCCGCCGACGGTGTCGCTGGCCAGCCAGCCCTCGCTGGTTATGTAGTAGTACTCGTTGCTCGCGCCGGAAGGCGGGGACCACAGCGGCTTGGACTGCACCGTGCCCTGGCCGTTGGGCAGCGTCCAGGCCTTGCCGTTCACGACGACCTCGACCGACTGCACCCCCGGCCCGGTTGAGCCGCTCGGCGCGACGCCGTTCAGCGTCCACCACAGCTGGGCCCAGACCTGCTCCATGACATCGTTGTCCGCCTTGCCGATGGCGGTGCCGGTCAGGTTGACCACGGCGGTCACGCCGCCGTCCAGCGTTACGCCGCTGACCTTTGTCTTGGCCGGGAACGCGGTCGTCGTCGCGCCGCTGGACAGCCAGTCCTCCGGCTGCGCGATGAGCTCGTTGACCAGCCCGTCCATCAGGTCACCGGTCCGCACCGGCACGTAGACCGGGTCAGGCACGAGGAACCTGGTCTGCGGATCGAAGAAGTAGAGGTTGCGGAGCTGGTAGACGTTCTCGAACGAGTTGCTGGTAAGCAGCAGCTCCGACGGCGCGGATGAGATCCGCCACTGGCCGCCGACCTTGGTCAGCTGGAACGGCTCCGGCGTGTCGGGCGAGGTACCCGGCGCCGCCGCCGAGGGCACGGAGTAGTTGCCGTATCCCTGGAGGTTCGCCTGAATGGTGCCGGCGATCCCCACCGTCGCCGTCGGGTTCTTCCCCGCGGAGTAGCTCGGGTCCTTGACGTCCGGGCCGCTCTTGTAGACGACGGCCGACCAGGACGGGTTCCAGAACTTCTGTTCCTGGGGCGTCAGGTACTCCAAGACCACCTGCGGGTCATTGCCGTAGCTGGCGGAGGCGGTGAGGAATCCCTGCACGATCTGCTTCGGCGTCCAGTTGGCACCCGGCTGCTGCGGCTGGATCTGCACGTAGGGCTGGTTCTGGGCGGCCGTCCCTTGGGTAACCGGGTAAGAAAACACCGGCCCGCCGCTTGGCATCGACACGCACCCGGTGGCGGCGAGCGCGGCGGCAACGAGCGCGCCAAGCGCGGCCAGCAGCGGCCGCGGCCTCGCCGCCCGTCCCGTCTTCGGCCTAGGCAAGGTGCCCACCGGACAGGTCCGCCTCCAGCGTGGTGACGGAGCTGGTGATGACCTCCGCCTCATCGGGCCCAAGCGGCAGCGGCGAACCCGCGATGGGCTCGCCCGACACCCGTGGCAGCGTGAGCCTGAATACCGAGCCACGGCCCTTCTCACCCCACGCCTGGAGCCAGCCGCCGTGCAGCCTGGCGTCCTCCAGCGCGATGGCCAGGCCGAGGCCGGTGCCGCCCGTCGTCCTGGCCCGGGCCGGGTCGGCGCGCCAGAACCGCTCGAAGACCAGTTGCTCCTCGCCGGGGCCGAGCCCGACGCCGTGATCGCGGACGGCGATGGCGGCCGCCTCGCTGTCCGCCGCCACCGTGACCACCACGTCGCGCCCCTCGCCGTGCTCCACCGCGTTGACGAGCAGGTTGCGCAGGATGCGCTCGACCCGGCGGCGGTCGACCTCGGCCACGCAGGCGTGCACCGGCAGCCGGAACTCGATGCGGCAGCCGCGGCGCTCCGCGAGCTGCTGCGCGTCGTCCGCGCTCCGGCGGACGATGTCGCACAGGTCCGCGGGCTCGGCGTCGAGCGTCGCGACGTTGGAGTCGTGCCTGCTGATCTCGAGCAGGTCGGTGAGCAGGGTCTCGAACCGCTCGATCTGGCTTTGCAGCAGCTCGGTGCTGCGCGCGGCCGCCGCGTCCAGCTCCTCCCGCGACTCGAAGAGGATCTCCGCGGCCATCCTGATCGTCGTCATCGGGGTTCTCAGCTCGTGCGACACGTCGGAGACGAACTGGCGCTGGACCTTGGACAGCTCCTCAAGCTCGTGCAGCTTCTCCTGAAGGCTGGCGGCCATGTCGTTGAACGAGGTGGCGAGCGCGGCCAGGTCGTCGGCGCCGCCCACGACCATCCGCTCCTCAAGCTGCCCGGCGGACAGCTTCTGGGCAGCCCTGGCCGCGTGCCGCACCGGCAGCACGACCCACCGGGTCACCAGCGAGGCGATGGCGGCGAGCAGCGCCACCAGCGCGATCCCCGCACCGATGAGCGTCGTCTGGACGAGTTGCAGTGTCTGCTGTTCCTCGTCGAGCGGGAACACGAAGTACAGCTGGTAGGCGCTGTTCAGCGGCACGCCGAAGGCGATCGCCGGGGTTCCCTGGCCGTCGCTGGGTACCAGCGTGGTTGGCTCGTAGTAGAGCTGGTTCTCCGTCTTGCCGCGCTCTTGCGCGAGCTGTTCCTGCTCCACGCTGGTCAGCAGCGAGGCGGGCAGGGTCGCGTCGGCGTCGAACCCGTTCACCGCCCAGGGCGAGAAGCCGGGCTGGGCCCTCAGCTCGGTGTTCAGCCCGACGGCCACGCTGTAGCTGACCGAGCCGGTGGTCGGCTGGAGCAGCTGGTCGATGGACCGCATGGCCTGCATCGCGACCTGCCCGGTGGGGTTGTTGGTCAGGCTGGACTGCGACTGCGCGGTGTTCAGGCCGGTCACCACCTCGGCCCGGGCCGAGGCTTCCGCGTTGGACAGCAAGCCGGCGGCGATCTGCTCGGTGAGGAAGAAGCCGAGCACAGCGACCACCGCGGCGGAGATCACCAGGGTGGTACCGACCACCCGCAGCTGTAGCGACCGGCGCCAGCGGTGCCTGATCTTCTCGACGACCAGGTGCTGAAGGCGCAGCAGGGTGCGGATGACAATGGTCAGCCGGTGCGGAAGCCAACCGACGATCCAGCGCACCCACTTCTTGCGCCGGAGTGCCATTTCCCATGCCTCGCGCACATCCGGCTGGTCGCGCTGCGCGCGTTCCGCAGACCGCTGCTCCATCCGCCGATCAGCCAGGTCCCGCCTTGTAGCCCACACCGCGCACCGTCACGACGATCTCCGGGTGCTCGGGGTCCTGCTCGATCTTGGCCCGCAACCGCTGCACGTGGACGTTCACCAGCCGCGTGTCCGCCGCGTGGCGGTAGCCCCAGACCTGCTCGAGCAGCACCTCGCGGGTGAACACCTGCCGCGGCTTGCGCGCGAGCGCGACCAGCAGGTCGAACTCGAGCGGCGTGAGGCTCAGCGTCTCGCCGCTGCGCTTGACCGAGTGGCCCGCCACGTCGATGGAGACGTCGCCGATTTGCAACATCTCGGGGGCCGGCTCGTCCGTGCGCCGCAGCCGCGCCCTGATCCTGGCGACGAGTTCCTTGGACTTAAATGGCTTGAGAATGTAGTCGTCGGCACCCGATTCGAGTCCGAGTACGACATCCACGGTGTCGGTCTTGGCGGTCAGCATCACGATCGGCACGCCCGACTCGCCCCTGATCTGACGGCACACGTCGATGCCGTCGGAACCAGGAAGCATTAGGTCAAGCAGCACGAGGTCCGGCCGGGTGTCGCGGAAGGCGTCAAGCGCCTTGTCTCCGTCCGCGACGAACGTCGGCTCAAACCCTTCACCGCGGAGCACGATGCCAAGCATCTCCGCGAGCGCCGCGTCGTCATCGACGACCAGCACACGTCCTCTCATGCGCCCCATCGTTCCATGTGTCTGGCTCCAAGCAGAGCACCCACGACGACGGACGGTGACGTCCATCGCTGATAACCCGCGCTCGCATGCGCAGGTTACCCCTTTTTACCAGGTCCGCACCACCCAGGAGCCCGTTTACCAGGCACAGGGCAAACGTGGCACGGTCGCCCGCCGCCCCCGGGCCGGGGCCGACGCCGGCGCGGCGCCGCGGACGTATCAGGCAAACACCGACAAACGCCTTTTCGTGAAATAACGGCCAATAGCTCAATTGCTGCATTTATCGCGATAATTAAGAATTGCCGGCTGACGGCCGACCAAGATCACCCGGAAGATCGTTAATGCCGCCCTTGAGATCGCCGGCGGATCGGCCCGCCGTGTAAGGGTTAAGCGCGACGGTGAGCGAAAAGCTATGAGTCCCTGCCGTGTTTGCACGGGTAGACGCCGATGCCGGGGGTAGGTGGAGTACGCGCCTTTCGTTAGGTGTGAAAGCGGAATGTCGGCAGATCGTCGACGTTCAAAAAGGTAACGGGGAGAATCATGGGTATCTTCGACAAGGCCGAGAGCGAAGCCGAGGACATGACGCAGAAGGACCCGAACCTGGCACAGCAGGCGCAGCAGATGGGCGGCCAGGGCGGCCAAGGCGATATGCAGACCGCGCAGAACATGGTCGGCCAGCAGGGCGGCCCGCAGGACTCCGGCGACCAGAACATGGGCGGCCAGGGGATGGACCCCAACCAGAACATGGGCGGCGGCCAGGACATGAGCGGCCAGGACCAGGGCATGGGCGGCGGCCAGGACCAGGGCATGGGCGGCGGCCAGGACATGAGCGGCCAGGACCAGGGCATGGGCGGCGGCCAGGACATGGGCGGCCAGGACCCGAACATGCAGGGCAACCAGGACCCGAACATGCAGGGCAACCAGGACCCGAACATGCAGGGCAACCAGGACCCCAACCAGCAGGATGACTCAGACCAGAACCAGGGCCAGAACCAGAACTGGTAGCGAGCACTGACCTCGAGCGCCCGGCAGCAGCCTGCCGGGCGCTCTGTACCCCCAGGCTCGCTTGGCGCTTTGGCTCGGGCTCGGAGTTTCCCGCTCGCCGCCGCGCGCCCGGGACGTCCGCCGCGCGCCCGGGACCCAGTGCCTTACGGGACCCAGTGCCTTAGGTGGTGGCTGGGGTTGCGGTATCTCGTTGCCTGGAGGCAGCGGCGGCTGCACTGGCGAGTTCCGTGCGCCGGATCATGAGGAACGCGACGGGGACGGCCGCCAGCGCGGTCAGCCCGGCCACCAAGAACGCCCAGTGGAAGCCGGCGGTGAGCGCCGCGCCCGCGGCACGGCCCTGGCCGGCGAGGACGCGGGCGTGAGCGGCCGCCACCGTCGACGCGACGGCGATGCCGATCGCCCCGCCAAGCTGCTGGGACGTGTCAATGAGGCCGGAGGCGACGCCGGCGTCGCGCTCCGTCACTCCGGCCAGCCCGCCGATCGATACCGGAATGAACGCCCAGGTCACGGCCCCGGTAACGAAGAAGGGCCCGGCCAGGTTCGCCCAGAACGTGCCGTGCACGGGGACCTGCGTCGCCCACAGGATCCCGGTGCCGACCAGGGCCATCCCCGCCCCGAGGACCAGCTTGGCCGAGGCGCGGGTGACGAGCATCTGCGCCGGGCCGGCCAGCACGGCGCCGGTGACCGACGTCGCCAGCCAGGCGAGGCCGGTCTTCATCGCGGAGTACCCGAGCACCTGCTGCATGTACAGGGTGCCGACGAAGATGAAGCTGTAAAAGCTTGCCCCGAGGAGGAAGCCGACCGCGTTCGACCCTGCGAGCGTCTTCAGCCGGAACAGGCGCAGCGGCAGCAGTGGCGCCGCCGACCGCAGTTCGATGACCGGGAAGGCGGCCAGCAGGGCCGCCGACGCCGCCAGGAGCGCCAGGGTCGAGGTGGCCGCCCAGCCGACGGTAGGCGCTTGCGAGATGGCGTAGACCAGGGCGAGGAGGCCCGCCGCCACGGTGAGCGCGCCAAACGGGTCGTAGCGCCGCCGCGCGCCGCGCAGCCTGCTTTCCGGCACGACCCGCCGGGCGAGCAGCAGGGCGACCGCGCCGATGGCGACGTTCAGGTAGAAGATGTACTGCCAGCCCGCGTACCTGGTCAGGGCGCCTCCCGCCAGCAGCCCGATGGTGGCTCCGCTGGCGCCGATGCCGCCCCAAAGGCCAAGCGCCTTGTTGCGCTCGGGGCCCTCGCTGAACATGTTCATCACGATGGACAGGGCGGAGGGCAGCACGACCGCGGCCCCTAGGCCCTGGATACCGCGCATGACGATCAGGAACGTCTCGCTGGTGGCCAGCGCGCAGGAGAGCGATGCCCCGGAGAAGATCACCAGCCCGAGCTGGAAGATGCGCCTGCGGCCAAGCAGGTCCGCCGCCCGGCCGCCGAGCAGCAAGAGCCCGCCGAAGGTGAGTGAGTAAGCGGTCACCACCCACTGCAGGTCGGTCTCGGCGAAGTGCAGCTTGACGCCGATGGTCGGCAGCGCGACGTTGACGATGGTCAGGTCGACGGCCGTCATGCAGTACGTCACGGCGAGCAGCGCGAAGGCCCGCCAGCGGTGTACCCCCGCTGGGGACACCGCCCCCGCGTCACGCATTTGCTCGCCGTGGTCGAGTGAGGTCACGAGTGCCTCCGGTCCGTTGTGATCGGGTATTCAGCGGTTGAAGCCCCGACCGGACCCGCGATTGACCGATGAATTCACGCCGCGTCCGGTGTTGCACCTAGAGCAGGCGTTACCCAAGGCGACCAGGAAGGACCGAGCTCGCATGACCGAGGCAATCCTCGCGCGCGCCCAGGCCGGGGACGGCGAGGCCTTCCGCGAGCTCGTCGGCCCGTACCGCGCCGAACTGCTCGCGCACTGCTACCGGACCCTCGGGTCGTTCCACGACGCCGAGGACGTGCTTCAGGAGGTGCTGTTGGCCGCATGGCGTGGCATCGGCCAGTTCGACGGCCGCTCCCTGCGGGCCTGGCTGTACCGCATAGCCACCAACCGATGCCTCAATTACCTGCGCGCCGAGTCTCGTCGGCCACAGGCCGCCGCACTGCCCGGCCGGAACGCGGCGAAGACGGACCCGGTGCGCTCCGCCGACCCCTGGTGGCTTGAGCCCATCCCCGATGTGCTGCTCGACGACGTGGTCCCCGGGCCAGAAGCCCGCTATGACGCGAGGGAGTCGATCGCGCTGTCCTTCGTAGCGGGCCTGCAGCACCTGCCGCCACAGCAGCGGGCGGTTCTCGTGCTGCGGGACGTGCTCGGCTTTACCGCGGCCGAGGCCGCGGAGATCCTCGACACGTCGACCGCGGCCGTGAACAGCGCGCTCGTCCGGGCCCGGGCCGGACTTCGCCCCGAGCGGGATCCGCGCGACGTGCCACTGCCGAAGTCCCCGGCCGAGGCCGCGATCGTCGCCCGGTTCGTCGACGCGCTCGAGCGCTTTGACCTCGACCAGCTGGTGGCGTTGCTGACCGAGGACGCCAGGTTCACCATGCCGCCCGAGCCGGTCGAGTTCCGCGGGCCGGCGGAGATAGCCGGATTCTTCAGGCAACTTCCGTTCTGGGGCGAGGACCTGAAGGTGGTTCTCACCCGGGCCAACAACCAGCCCGCCGTCGTCTACTACCTTCCCGACCCCTGCGCACCGATCTGGCGGGCCGGCAGCATCGTGGTCCTCGCCTTGCGCGGCGACCAGGTCTGCACGCTCACCCGCTTCGGCGATCACGGGCTGCTCGGCCGGTTCGGCCTCCCCCGCACGCTGCCACGACAGGGGTGCGGTGCCGACTAGCAGCCCCATTGGGCCGAGGGCCAGATCGCCCGCTACGCTGTCAATATCAGAGGATCTTTAGGATTCGCTAGGAATTACCAAGGCACTGGGGGTGTTCGCCTTCTCTGATGGATAAGGCGATCTTGTTTGCGGTGCTGGCAGGCTTCTGTACGGCCACGTCGTCGGTGTGCCAGCGGATCGGCGCCAGGAACAGCGAAACAGAGGGCTTCGACATCTGGCTGGTCTTTCGCCTGGCCCGGCAGCCGATCTGGCTCCTCGGCGTGGCGAGCATGATCGGCGGCTTCCTGCTGCAACTCACCGCCCTGCACTTCGGCGCGCTGGCCTTGGTTCAGCCCATTCTCGCCATTGAGTTGCTGCTGGTCTTCGGCTACATGGCGATCGCCGGCGGCGGCCGGGTCCGCGTGCGCCGCCAGGACTGGCTGGCCGCGGCCGCCATGTCCGCGGGGATCGCGTTGTTCCTGCGGCTGGCCTCGCCCTCGGGCGGACGACTGCACGCGCCGACGCATGCGTGGCTGCTCGCCGGGCTGATCACGTTCGGCGTGGTCCTGCTGGCGGTGGCCCTCGCGTTCGGCCTCAACGGTGACGCGATCGCGACCCGGTCCCGGTGCGCCGCCCTGCTCGGCGCCGCCACCGGCGTCGCCTGGGGCTTCGTCGCCGCGGTGATCAAGGAACTCAGCTCGCATATCAACGACGGCATCGGCGCGGTCTTCGCCAACTGGTCGCTTTACGTGCTGCTCGCGGCCGGCGCGGCGACCATGCTGCTGGCGTCGCACGCGCTGGCGGCGGGACCGCTGGCCGCCTCGCAGCCGGGGTTCACTGTTCTCGACCCGCTGTCGGCGGGCCTGCTCGGCGTGTTCCTGTTCAACGAGCAGATCAGGACCGGCGTCCTTGACCTCACGGGCGAGGCGCTGGCGCTGGCGGTCGTCATCGCCGGCGCCTCAATCCTCAGCCACAGCTGCCTGATCCTCGGCGAGGACGAGAAATCCCCGGTGCGCTGCCTGCCGTCGGGGTTCAGGACCCAGGCGAGCGGCGGGCGGAGCGAGTTCGCCTCGCAGCAGGGGGACGCGACTTAGCGGCACGCCTTGCGGCACGGCCACTTTTGCCGGCGGGCTGCGCTATTTTCTGGGCATGGCTGAGCCGTTGACCAACATCGTCGAGGCGGGCTGGGCGGACGCGCTCGCCCCCGTCGAGGACCAGATCGCCCAGATGGGCGTGTTCCTGCGCGAGCAGATCGCCGCGGGCAAGAAGTACCTGCCCGCTGGCGACCGGGTGCTGCGCGCCTTCAAGCAGCCGTTCGCCGACGTCCGGGTGCTGATCGTCGGCCAGGACCCGTACCCCACGCCCGGCCACCCGGTCGGCCTCAGCTTCTCCGTCGACCCGAGCGTTAAGCCGCTGCCGGGGTCGCTGGTCAACATCTTCCGCGAGTACACCACCGACCTCGGCTACCCGCGGCCGTCGAACGGCGACCTGAGCCCGTGGACCGAGCGCGGCGTCCTGCTGCTCAACCGGGTCCTCACGGTCGAGCCGGGCAAGCCGGGCAGCCACCGCGGCAAGGGCTGGGAGCAGGTCACCGAGCAGGCGATCCGCGCGCTGGCCAAGCGGGATACCCCGCTGGTCGCCATCCTCTGGGGCAGCGACGCCAAGAAACTCGCACCGCTGCTCGGCGGCATCCCGCGCATCGAGTCCGTGCACCCGAGCCCCATGTCCGCGCAAAACGGATTTTTCGGAACCAGGCCGTTCAGCCGGGCGAACCAACTGCTGCAGGATCAGGGCGCCGACGCCATCGACTGGCGCCTTCCCTAGGGTCCCGGGTAAGTGCCAGCCAGCCGACGAACGCGAGCGGGTAGGCGTAGTAGCCGTACCTGGTCGAGGGCGCGAGCGTGAACAAGACCGCGTACAGCACGATCAGCCGGACCGTGGCGTCCCGCGCGTCGCGCGGCGGGCGGGCGAGCAGCCACCCGGCGAACGCGACGAGCGCGAGCAGCAGGAGGGCGTCCACGGTCAGCTTGCCCCCCTGGCCGAGCTGGGAGATCAGATGCCCGGGGAGCGGGCTTGCCGCCACCGTCTTGAACTTGGTGTTGCCGAGCGGGTAGTCGATGAGGTTCTGCTTGATGGCGTCCGGGGTGGCGAGCACGTTCGGTGCGGCGGCGAGCGCGAGCAGGACGGCCGCGCCCACGACCGTGCCGGTGAACTTGACCGCGGCCCGGTGCGACGCGCGCACCCAGGTCATGACCGCGAGGACGGGGAGCACGGCCCAGGCGGTGGGCTTCATCGCGCAGGCGACCGCCAGCACCAGGGCCGCGCCGAAGAACTGCCGGCGCGCGACAAGTGCAATGGTCAGGCAGGTGAGCGCGATGATCGGCGGGTCGGTGACGCCGACCGTCAGCGGGAAGGCCACGAGCGGTGAGGCGACGGAGACGGCGGTGAGCACCGCCACCTGCCGGCGCCGCTCGTGGCCGGCACCGGGGACCATGAGCGCGAAGGCCGCGGTGAGCGCGACCACCGTGACCACCGAGGTCCAGATCCTCGGATCGCCGAGCAGCCCGGGGAAGCCCGCCTCACGCGGCAGGCCGAACAGCTCCATCAGCGGCAGGTACGGGTTGTAGTGCTGCCAGTCCGTGATGAGGCTGGCCGGCAGGTACGGCGTGCCGTGCCTGACCAGGTAGTCCGCCGACCGGTTGATGACCACGACCTCCGCGGTCGACGTGTCGGGCACCTTCAGGATCATCCACACAAGCGGCGCGAGAAACGCCCCGGCGATGGCGGCGGCCAGCGGAGCGAGCCAGTTCCTGGTCAGCAGCAAGAGGAGAGTGGCCACCGCGTAGCCGCCGCAGGCCCAGGCGCCCCAGGTGCCATCGGCGTGCCTGGTGAAGATCTCCGCGCCGGCGTACACCGTGAAAATGGCGAACCATAGGGTGATGGCCCGGCGTCCTGGCAGCCAGGACGGCACCGGCCCCGCGGCGTCGCGGGTCGGCTCGGGCGCGGGTCCGTTTCCCTCCACGGCCGCCCCGGCTGTTGTGTCCACGGTCCTAGAGGATATCCACCGGTCCGCACGCGTCGGCGAACCAGCAGGCAGCAGGCCACATCGTGACAAATCCAGCCACTCACCGCACCCTGCCAGGAACAGCACGGACAAGGAATTATCCCGAACGACTTCGGCTTGCCTCCCCAGGGTCGCCCGGTGCCCGTTGGGCGGTGCCGGTGGGGCGGCTGGTTCGAAGGCGCCCTGCTCGCCGTCCCCCTCATTGTCGGTGAACCGCATCATTGTCGGTGAACTGCACCCCCAAAGGGGGACAAACCACCCTGGAAAGTGGTCAGTTCATCGACAATGAGGACACGCGGGGCCCACGGGACTGAAGTGATCGCGGCCGGACCCCCCTTTTGGCCTTCGCGGCCACCCCGCCCCTTGCTTGGTCCGCCCTCTCGCGGCCCGGCGTCCGCCGCATCAGGAAATTTCGTGAAATGTCGGGTGGGAGGATGGGGTGGGCGGATGGGCGGGATACGGGATAGTGGCGGCGGCGGAACGTGGCAGCGGGCGGGATGGTGGCAGCGGGCGGGATGGTGGCAGCGGGCGGGATGGTGGCAGCGGGCGGAACGTGGCGGCGGCTAGCTTGCCAGGGTGGCGGAGTCGCCTGGGGCTAGTAGGACCAGGCGGTCGGTTAGGCCCGCGCGGTCGAAGGCGGCGCCGAGGCTTGGCGCGCCCTCGGTGAAATGCTGCCAGCCGACGTAGTGGACGGGGACCACCGCGCGGGCGCCGAGGATCCGGGCCGCCTCGGCGGCCAGGTCGCTGTCCAGGGTGAGCAGGGCGCCGTCGAACCGGCCGGCGATGCGGGCCGCGCCGGCGAACAGGACGGCGACGTCGACCGGGGCGAACCTGGACGCCACCTGCTCGACGGCCCCGAGCCAGGCGTTGTCGCCGCTGACGTAGATCGTGGGCAGGTCCGGCGCGGTCAGCACGAAGCCGGTGACCTCGCCGCTGACCGGCTCGCAGCCCTCCGGGCCGTGCCGGGCAGGAACGGCAGTCACCCGGAGCGGCGCGCGGCCGTCACGCGGCAGGTCGGCGTGCTCCCACGGGGCCAGGCCGCGCACGCTGGCCCCCTCGCCGGCCAGCCGCGCGGCCCCGCTCGACGTCGTGAGCGTCAGCGGGGCCTTGGCCAGGAAGTCCCGGCCCGTCCGGTCCAGGTTGTCGGCGTGCTGGTCGTGCGAGAGCAGCACGGCGTCCGCCCGTCCCACGTCGTCAGGGGTAACGGCCGGCGGCGCGAGCTTCACCAGCTTCGGCCCGTCCGGTCGCCCGTATTCTCCTGGCGGGTCGAAAGTCGGGTCGGTGACCAGCCGCAAGCCGTCAAGGTCGAGCACCGCGGTCGGCCCGCCAGCCAGCCGGATTCGCACCATCTTCGGTCCTCACTAACGGGTAGTTGACGATTTCTCCGTTAGACGGACATTAACACTCCCTAACGGAGAACGGCAACAGATACCATTAGGCATGGCCGACAGATCAGCGGACGCGGGCGGGCAGCACGTTCCCGCGCCCGGCGAGGACATTTCATGCGCGCTCGCGCTGGTTAACACCAGGTTCATGAGCGCGGGCCGGCCGGCCGACCTGATAGAGGACGCGGCATCGGCCGCCCGCTGGCTGGCCGGACGGGGGCTGCTCCCACCGGAAACCGCCGCCGTCACCAACCCAGCCGCCGACCGAGCCGCCAACCCAGCCGCTGACCTGGCCGCCCACCTGGCCGCTGACCCAGCCACCACCAACCCAGCCGCCAACCCGGCCGCCGCCAACCCGGCCGCCAACGACCCGGCCGCCGACCCGGCGGTCGCCGGGCGGCTGAGCCTGCTGCGCGAAACGATCAGGGCGCTGTTCGCCGCCCAGGCGGAGCGGCGCGCGCCGGCCCCCGGTGACCTGGCCGGGCTGAACGCGGCGCTCGCCCGGGCGCCGCTGCTCCCCGCCCTGACGTGGGACGACACCGGGCCGCGGCGGGGCGAGCAGGCGCCCGCGCCCGGCACCGACCCGGTTGACCTCGCCCTGGCCCGGCTGGCCGCCGACGCGCTCGGCGTGCTCACCGGGCCGGGTGACGCCCGGCCCGCTCCGTGCGGGGCGCACGGCTGCATCCGCTGGTTCCTGCGTACCCACGCCGCCCGCCAGTGGTGCTCGGCCCGGTGCGGCGACCGGGTACGCGCCGCCCGCCACTACGCCCGCCACCATCCAATGGCCGGCGCGTAGTGCCGGAACGCAGTGCCGGAACGCAGTGCCGGAACGCAGTGCCGACGCGCAGTGCCGACGCGCAGCGAAGAACGCGGCTAAGAGCCGAGGCGCCAGCTGTCCCGGTAGGCCTGCTGGGCCTCGGACATGGTGTCGAGCCTGGCGCCGAGGGCGGCGAGGACCAGGCGGGCCGCCTCGGCATCGATGTCCGGCGGGACCGGGTGGACGCCGGGCGGCAGTTCGTCCGCACTCGACTTCCAGGTACCGCCCGCCAGCCGGGCGAGCGCCAGGGCCTCGATGCCGAACGCGAGGTCCATCACCTCGGGCGGGTGGCCGTTGGCCGCGACGAGGTTGACCACGCGGCCCTCGGCGAGGAGCAGCACGCGACGCCCGTCGGGGAGTAGGTAGGCGTCGGCGTGCGGGCGGACGTCGGTCTCCACCCCGACCGCCATCGCGGCGAGGGCCCTGACGTCGATCTCCACGTCGAAGTGACCGGCGTTGGCGAGGATCGCGCCGTCCCGCAGCACCGCCAGGTGCTCCGCGGTGATCACCTCGGTTGAACCGGTCGCGGTGATGAAGACCTCGCCGACCGGCGCCGCGTCGGCGATCGGCAGCACGCGGAAGCCGCGCAGCAACGCGTCGAGGGCCCGCACCGGGTCCACCTCGGTGATGATCACCCTGGCACCGAGCGCCCGGGCGGACTCGGCAATGCCGGACCCGCACGCGCCGAACCCGGCCACGACCACGCTCTTGCCCGCGAGGAGCACACCGCTGGCGCGGAGCAGGCCGTCAAGCACCGACTGCGCGGTGCCGTGGGTGTTGTCCACGATCCTGGTCACCGGGGTATCGCTCGCCGCGATCACCGGAAAGGCCAGCGTCGCGTCCGCGGCCATCCGGCGCAGCCGGAGCACGCCGGTCGTCGTGCCCTCGCAGCCGCCGCGCACCCGGCCGAGCAGGGCCTGGCGCCCGGTGTGCAGGGTGCTCACCAGGTCGCCGCCGTCGTCGATGACCAGGTCGGGCCCCGGCCCGACGGCGTCGAGCGCCTGTTCGATGTTCCGGTAGTAGGTGTCGCGGTCCACGCCGGACCGGGCGAAGACGGCGACGCCGTCCGCCTCGAGCGCGGCGGCGATGTCGTCCTGAGTGGACAGCGGGTTGGACGCCGCGAGCGCTACCCGCGCGCCGCCGGCGCGCAGGGCGCGGATGAACACCGCCGTCTCCGCCGTCACGTGTAGGCAGGCCGCGACGGACAGCCCCGCGAAGGGCGCGTCCGCGACGAAACGGTCATGGAGCGCGGCGAGCAGCGGCATCATCCGTTTGGAATAGCTGATACGGCCGTCCCCGAGCTCGGCGAGCCCGGGGACGGACCGGTACCGGCGCGGTCCCCTCGACGGGGACGGCAGGCCGTCCCCGCTGTGGACCGGAGTTACGTTCATCGACCTCAACAGTCTCT
>Ga0335075_10003599_pt1 | contig 24513 bp, 10 predicted proteins | sample Lox_Sample_24_FD_206723 | JGI IMG/M metagenome (GOLD analysis project Ga0335075, IMG submission 206723) | Soil microbial communities from Loxahatchee National Wildlife Refuge, Florida, United States - Lox_Sample_2.4 | ecosystem: Environmental > Terrestrial > Soil > Wetlands | place: USA...
CCGAGGGGAGGAGCGCTCTCGCCGCGGACGACCCTGTCCGCGCGGCCACCCTGCTGGACGAGGCGCTCAGGCTGTGGCGCGGCCCGCTGTTCGCTGACGTGGCGGAGACCACGCTCATCGCCACCGAAGCCGAGCGGACGCAGGAGATGCGGCTCACCGCCACCGAACTGCGCATCGGGGCCGCGCTGGTCTCCGGCCGGGCCGCCCAGGTGATAGCCGAGCTGCGCAGGCTGGTCGCGGAGAACCCGATCCGGGAAGGTCTGTGGCTGCTGCTCATGCGCGCCCTGGACGAGTCCGGCAGGCATGCGGAGGCGCTGGACACGTACACCCAGGCCAGGCAGGTGATCTCGGGCGAACTAGGGGTGGATCCCGGGGCCGAGCTGCAGCGGCTGTACGCGCGGTTGCTCGCGGCGGACGCGTCGTCGGCGCCGCCGCGGAAACGGCCGCGCCCGGCCGGCCGCCCTCGTGGCGCGCGACCAGTCGGCGCGACGCCCGGCGGCGGCACCGACGCGGATATCGCGGGAGCCCTCGCCCCCGGCCGGGCGGGCGCAGCGGCCTCGGCGGACGCGGCGGCCGCAGCGGACGACTCGCGGGGCGCCGGAGCCGCCGCCGCGGAGATGCCAGGTTCGATCTCGATCGGCATGATCGCCGACGCCGCCGCCGAACCAGCGGGCGCGGGGGCCGCGGCTGCCGGCCCGGCGGTCGCGGACGAGGTCGTCACCGCGGCCGCGGATTTTCCGGTGCCGCACCCGGCGCAGCTGCCCGCGGACATCGGGGACTTCACTGGCCGCGACGCCCAGGTCAGGCTCCTGTCCGGCATGCTGGTCCAGGACACGGGCACCGGCAGTCCAGGGGCGGTCCGGATGGCGGTCGTGGCCGGGGCGGCCGGCCTCGGCAAGACGACGCTCGCCGTGCACGCGGCGCACCAGGTCAGCGAGCATTTCCCGGATGGTCAGCTGTACGTCGACCTGCGGGGGGCCAGCGCGCAGGCGGCCGCCCCGGGCGAGGTGCTCGCCCGCTTCCTGCGGGATCTCGGGATCGACGGGGACAAGGTCCCGGTCGGTGACGATGAGCGCGCGGCCCTGTACCGCACCAGGCTGACCGGCCGGCGAGTGCTCATCGTGCTCGACAACGCCAGGGATACCGCCCAGGTCCGCCCGCTGCTGCCGGGCAGCGCGTCCTGCGCTGTCCTGATGACGACCAGGAACCGGACGCCGGACCTGGCGAGCACCAAATTCGTCGACCTGAACGTCCTCGAGGACACCGAAGCCCTCATGCTGTTCTCCCGGATCGTCGACGACGACCGCCCGGCGGCCGAGCCCGACGCGACCGCGGAGGTGCTGCTCGCCTGCGCCGGGCTGCCGCTGGCGATCCGTATCTGCGCGGCCCGGCTCGCGGCCCGCCGGCAGTGGCGGGTCGCCACGCTGGCGAGCCGGCTGCGCGATGAACACCGGCGGCTCGACGAGCTCACGACCGGTGACCTCGCGGTCCGGGCCAGCTTCCAGGTCAGCTATGACAGCTTGCGTGCCGGCCGGTACGGCATCGACCCCTCGCACGTGTTCCGGCTGCTCGGCCTCTGGCAGGGAGCCTCGATCAGCCTGCCAGCCGCCGCTGCCCTGCTCGGCGGGTCCGAGGACGACGTGGCCGATGCCCTGGAAACCCTGGTCGATGCCAACCTGCTCGAGTCGCCGGCCGCGGACTGGTACCGGTTCCACGACCTGCTGCGGTTCTACGCGACCGAGCGTGCCGAGGAGGAGGAGTCGGCACAGGCACGGGATGAGGCGGCCGAGCGACTGCTGCGGTGGTACCTGGCGGCCGCTTCGGCGGCCGCGGATGTCGTGTCCCCGCACCGCTACCGGCTGGCGTCCGATGCCAGTGAACAGCCCAGCGCGACGGTTGATTTCGGCAGCGTCGAGCAGGCCCTCGCGTGGTACGACGACGAACGGGGCAACGTGGTCGCCGCGACCCGCCAGGCGGCCGCCTCGGGGCTGCGCGACGTGGCCTGGCGGATGCCGCCGACCCTGTTCCCCATGCTGAACAGGCGGAGCAACTGGGTGGACGCCGTGATCATGCTGCGCGTCGCGCTAGACAGCGCCCGCGCGGCCGGCGATCGCCCCGGCGAGGCGTGGGTGCTCAGCCAGCTGGGCTTCTCCCTCGCCCGGATGCGCGACGAGGAGTCGTTCGGCTTCCTGGAGCAGGCGCTCGGCATCCGGCGTCAGCTTGGCGACGCGGCCGGCGAGGCGCAAACCGCTATCGCCCTCGGCGAGGGCTATCTCAACGTGCACGGGCCCGCGGCCGCGCTGGACTACTTCCAGCGCGCGCTTGACCTGCTGGAGCCGACCGGCCAGAACTCCCTGCACGGTATCGCGCTGAACAACCTGGGCGAGGTCCACCTAGAGCTCGGACACCTCGCGGAGGCGGCCGACTGCTTCGAGAAGGCCCTGGTCATCCTCACCGCCGTCCACGCGGACTACGGCCTGGGATACGCGCTGCACAATCTCGGCCGCGTTTATCTCGATCTCGGCCGGGTCGATGACGCCGTTGACCGCTTGCAGCAGGCGCTGGCTGTTCACCGGTCCACCGGTGACCAGCTATCCCAGGCCCTGACCCTGAAGTACCTCGGCCGGGCCAATCAGGCGCTCAGAAGAGTGGAGCAGGCGAGAGAAGAGTGGACCGCGGCGCTCGCGATCTTCGAAAGCCTGAAAGAGGACGCGGAGATCGCGGATATCCATTTGGCGCTCGCGTCACTCGACGCGTTATCTCCCTAGTGGCTGCGCCACGGGGAGGCGTGCCTCGAAGGGGTCGTTCCCCCCAGGGCTCAACTGTCGGCTAGACTTCGGTGGCGCATCGCAGATATCCGTACGAGGAGTGACTGACCGTGCCTGAGGTCCGTATCGAAGCCGAGCTGCGTACCGAGTTCGGCAAGGGGGCAGCCCGCCGCACCCGCCGGGCGGGTCGCGTGCCCGCTGTCATCTACGGGCACGGCACGCCGGTCCGCCACCTGTCGCTGCCCGAGCACGAGCTGATGCTCGCGCTGAAGACGCCGAACGTCCTGATCCGGCTCGAGGGCCTGCCGGGCCGCGCCGGGCTGGCGCTGCCGAAGGCGGTGCAGCGCGACCCGCTGAAGGGCGCGATCGAGCACGTGGACCTGATCGAGGTCCGGCGTGGTGAGAAGGTCACCGTCGAGATCCCGGTCCGGGTGACCGGCGAGGTGTTCTCCGGCGGCCTGCTCGACCAGCAGCTGGTGCAGATCCCCGTCGAGGCGGAGGCCACGAACCTCCCCGACGGCATCGACGTGGACGTCGAGGGCATGGAGGTCGGCACCGCGGTGCACGCCAGGGACCTCGCGCTGCCTGAGGGCAGCACGCTCCAGATCGACCCCGACGCGCTCGTGCTGCACGTGCTCGCCGAGCGGACCGCGGAGCAGCTCGAGGCCGAGCTCGGCGAGGCCGCGCCTGCCGCCGCCGAGGGCGAAGAGGAAGCGGTCCCGGCGCCGGTGCCCGCCGAGGCTCCCGAAGAGGAGTAGTAAGACCGGCACTCCATGGCCGACGAACGCTGGATCATCGCTGGCCTCGGCAATCCGGGGCCAGAGTACGCAGCCACCAGGCACAACGCTGGGCAGATGGTGCTCGCGTTGCTCGCCGAGCGGATGGGCGCGCGCTTCAAGGCGCATCGCACACGCAACGACGTCGCGGAGGGGCGCCTCGCGGGCCAGCCCATAACGCTCGCCCGCCCGCACGCGTACATGAACCTGTCCGGCGGCCCGGTGGCCGCCCTGGCGGCCTTCTACAAGCTGCCGCCAGAACGGATCGTCGTGCTCCACGACGAGCTCGATATCCCGTTCGGCGCGGTGCGGCTGAAGTTCGGCGGCGGTGACAACGGCCACAACGGCCTCCGGTCGATCACCGCCTCGCTCGGCACCCGCAACTACTACCGCGTCCGCTTCGGCATCGGCCGCCCGCCGGGCCGGATGGAAGCGGCCACGTACGTGCTGCGGGACTTCTCGGCGGCCGAGCGCAAGGAACTCCCGTTCGCCCTCGACCGCTGCGCCGACGCGACGGAGACCCTGATCACCAAGGGCTTGGCCGAAGCCCAGAACCTGTACCACACCGATCCCGCGCCCGGCTGAGCTGCCCGCACGGCGATCGGGTCCGCGCCGCCTGCCGTTTCTAGCTATCCCGAACGTAAGGTCGCGACTCTCCCGGCCCGGGCGAGTTCCTCCATCGATGTCACGTTCGCAGTTGACGGAACCGGTTTGTTCCTGCCACGCTCGTCGCGTTTCTGTGCGGCGCCTACGCAGGGAGCGTGACGATGCGGTTGCCGGGTCGCTGGGTGTGGCTGACGGTGGGCGGGGCTGCTGTGGCCGGGGTGGCGGTGGGCCTCGTGGTCTCGGGCGTGCGTTTGCCCTGGTCATCGGGCGGTCGTGTGCTGCCGCCGGTGCGGGCGCGGGTGTACGAGAACGTGGACGCGTGCCTGCTGACGGGGGCCCAGGGGCTGGCGGACCCAGCGGCGGCACAGGTATGGGCGGGGATGGAGGACGCGTCCCGGGCGACGACGGCGCGGGTGTCGTACCTCGCGGTGACGGGCCCGGCCACGGAAGCGGAGGCGGCGCCGTTCGTGGGGTCGCTGCTGGTGCGCGGCTGCCGGGTGATCGTGACGTCAGGTGCCCCCGAGCAGGCGGCCGCGCTCGCCGACGCGGGCCGCTTCCCCGCCACGCGGTTCGTGGTGACGAGTCCCGCGACCGGACCGGCGAACGTGACCGCACTGACGTTCACGACGTCCGGGTTGCGGGCCGCGGTGGCGGCCGCGGTTGAGTCCGGAGTGCACGCGGCGGGCGGCTGATGCCGCAGGTCTCAGTTTGACTACCTGTCCCTCAGTGATTGCCGTGAGTGATGGAACCGGATGAACTCGCTGGTCGAGCCTGCGGCTCAAGGTGACGATACGTGTTTGATGTGATCGAGATGCTTCGGGGTATTGCGCGGTTATTGAGATTTATGAGAGTGTTTGCCGCGCTCGTCCTTAAGGTTTCCACAAGATCCCTTGAGCTTCTTCATAGTTTTCTTGTTTTCGGCTTTCGGTCGGGAGCGGGTATGCGCGTTGCTGGGCGTACGGGTTTTGGGCAGCGGGCTTGCCAGCTGCGACGGCTGGGCTTTCCTAGGCGTCTTCGCCGCCGGGCACGCCGGATTGGCGCGGGAGCCGGGATGCTGGCGCTGGCGGTGCCGCTGGCGTGGCCTTCGGGAGCTGGCGGCCAGCATCTGAGCGTCCCGGCCGCGGGATCGGTGCGGTCGGGCGTGGTGCGGCTGGCCGACTGGATGGTCGGTGATAGCGGGCCCGCGCTCGTGCTGCCGCAGCAGCAGTCGGGCACCGCGTCCCTCAAACCGCACATCGTCCCGTTCTCGGTGACCCGGAACGTGAAGCACGCGATTGGACACGCGCCGGGCACTGGGCGCGGGCAGTTGCCGCAGTGGACGGCGCACGGGCCTGCCGGGTCACCCCAAGGGACGTACACGAGCCGCCCGGTGTTCCAGGGCTTCAACCCGGCGACGAGCACGCAGGTGGCCTCGGGGACGACCGCGACGTCGGACGTGTTCCAGAACGCGGACGGCTCGTACACCCAGAAGATCTACGCCAGCCCGGTGAACTACCAGACGTCATCGGGTTCGTGGGCGCCGATCGACGAGACGCTGGCCCAGGGCACCGGCGGGCGGTGGCAGGAGACAGCCAACTCCCCGGCCGCGAGCTTCGCCACGGCGGGGAACGACAAGGCGCTGGGCACGCTGGCGAGCGCGGACGGATCGGAGTCCGCGTCGTTCTCGCTGACCGGGGCGGGCGACGTGACCGGCTCGGCCAGCGGGCCGTCGGTGACGTACGCGGGAATCCTGCCGGACACGGACCTGACGCAGACGGGGACCGCGACCGGGATCGGCGAGTCCCTGACGCTGAGTTCGGCGAGCGCGTCGGCGTCGTGGGTCCTCCCGCTGACGCTGAAGGGCCTGACCGCCTCGCTGGACGGCGGTTCGGTCGACCTGACCGACAGCGCGGGGAACGTAGTGTGGGTGATCGGGCCGGCGACGATCTCGTCCGGGACGGCGAATGCTCCGGTGCCGGGCTCGCAGGCTCCGTCGCAGCCAGCCTGGCAGCTGGTGACCTCCGGCGGCGCCCCGGCGCTCGAGATGACGCTGGACTCTTCGTGGCTGGACGCGCCCGGGCGGGTGTTCCCCGTGACGGCGGACTGGTCCGTGTCGGCGGCCACGCCGGGATCGACGTACGCGGAGTCGGAGAACGGGACGTCCGAGACCGCCGACAACGGCGGGTCGGCGCTGCTGCCGTCGGGGACGACGACGAACAGCGACGGGACATCCAAGAACATTGACTTCCTGTCGTTCCCGCCGCTCGGCGGCTGGCCGACAGGTGAGCACGTGGTGACGGCGTCGCTGAACCTGTTCGACGTGTACGCCGCCCAATGCTCGGCCGCCACCAGCGTGTCCGCCTATCAGGTGACCGGAGCCAGGCCCGGGCGCGGCCCGCTGACCTACCCGGGGCCGTCATACGGGACGCAGGACGCGCAGTGGACCGGGACGGCCCCGTCCGCGGCGTGCTCGAACAAGACCGGCGATCCGGGGCAGGGCGGCTGGCTCTCCCTCCAGTTCGGCGACGCGGGCCTGTCGCTGCTTAACAGCGGGGCGGCGGCGGGCACCGCGTTCGCGGTAACGCCATCGCAGACCGACGCGCAGTCGTTCAAGCAGTTCGCCTCCGCGAACGCGGCCAGCGCGCCGGCGTCGGCGATCACCGGGTCGGCGAGTACGGCCTCGACAAACGCGACGCTCTCGGCGACCGCAGCGAGCGTGCTGACCGCGGCGACCGCGGCGAGCGTACCGGACATCACGGGCAGCACCGAGCCGTATCTCGAGGTCACCGCGACGACGGAAACGCCGCCGCAGATCGACTCGCAGTACCCGCCGGACAACTACAACTCGCCGACGCTGACCCCGGAACTGCTGGCGTCGGGCCAGGACTACAACGGCGCTACCTTGCAGTACAAGTTCTCGATCTACTCGTCGGCCGGGTCGCCGCTGGCCAACTCCGGCTTGATCACCACCGGGTACTGGACGGTGCCCGCCGGGGACCTGGCGTGGGGGCAGTCGTACTACTGGACGGTGCAGGACTACGACGGGACGGATTACTCGGCGACGCCGCCCGCGTATTTCTTCTCCACGCCGGTGCCGCAGCCGCTGATCACCTCGGGGCTGTCACAGAACGGCTCCGGACCGGGGTTCGACGCGCAAACCGGGGACTGGACGACGTCGGCGACGGACGCCGACGTGGCGACGGTCGGCCCGGCGCTGGAGATCACCAGGGACTACAACAGCGAGGACCCGCGGCTCAGCGGGGCGTTCGGCGCGGGCTGGTCGTCGGTGCTTGACATGAAGGTCAGCCCCGGGCAGGCCAGCGGCTCGGGAACGACCGCGACGCAGATCGTCACCTACCCGGACGGGGAGGACGTCGCCTTCGGGCTGATCAGCGCCGGCGGCACCACGTACGCGGCGCCGTCGGGCCGGTACGCCACCCTTACCGCCATCTCTGGCGGGTTCACGCTGACGGACAAGAACGACACCGTCTACACATTCACGCAGTCGCTCGGCTCTAGCGTGTACGGGATCACGTCGATCGCCGACGCCTTCGGCCGCACCGAGACATTCACCTACAACGCCAGCAACCAGATCACGACGATCACGTCCGCGTCTGGACGGACGCTGACGATCACCTGGACCAGTCCCTCTGGGGCCGTGTACCAGCACGTGGCATCCGTGGTGACCAACGACGCGACGGCCGGGAACTCGTCGACCGCGCAGGACTGGACCTACACGTACTCCGGTGACGAGCTATCCACGGCGTGCCCGCCGGCGTCCACGACGGCCTGCACGGCCTATAGCTACACGTCCGGGTCGGACTACCCGGCCGCGGTCCTGGACTCAGGCCCGCAGTCGTACTGGCGGCTGGACGAGACGTCGGGCACGACAGCCGCGAGTTCGGTGCTGCTGAACGAAGGCGCGGACGACGCGACGTACTCCGGAACCTCGCTCGGCAGTGTCTCCGGCCCGCTGGCGGGGTCGGCGGCGACGTCGGCCGGGTTCAACGGGGCGTCGTCGTATGTCTCGCTGCCGTCCAGGCTGGGCCGGGCGGGGTATGAGGCGGTGGGCATGTGGTTCAAGACGACCACGGCGGGGGGAGTGCTGTACGCGTACTCAACTAATCCGCTGAGCAGCGGCGAGGTGCTCCCGCACGCCGTGCCGGGGCTGTATGTCGGCGTGAACGGAGAGCTGTACGGGGAGTTCTACGAAGGGTCGGCGTCCTCGGCCCTGCACACCTCCTTCGCGGTCGACGACGGCAACTGGCATTACGTGGTGCTGACCGCGCTAGGCACCTCCCAGTCGTTGTACGTCGACGGGGTCGAGATCGGTACGCTGTCCGGCCAGATCAATCCGCTGGACATGGACAACTACAGTGTGGGCGCCGGATTCTGGGGCTCTGGCTGGCCGGAAGCCGGCAGCGGCACGGTCGGCTACTTCACCGGCCACATCTCCGACGTGGCGTTCTGGGACCGCCCGCTGACCAGTGCCGAGATTGACGCGCTGTACACGGCTGGTACGCATCCGGCGGCGCTGCTGACGAAGGTGACCCGCCCTACCGGAAGCGTGTACGCGCAGGTGTCGTACGACCCGCTGACCGGCCGGGTCACCAACGTGACCGACGATAACGGCGGGACCTGGCAGCTGCCCGCGCCAACAGTGAAGGGGTCGAGCCAGGTGTGGGTCGCGTCCGTGCTCGGCACCCACCCCAAGGACTACTGGCGGCTGAACGACACCGGGGCGTCGGAGGCGGTGAACCTGATGAACTGCAGCTGCGACGCGGCCGCCTACTACAACAACGTGACGGAAGGGGTGACCGGCGGCCCGTTCTCCGATCAGACGGTCGCGTCGTTCAACGGGACCAGCTCCTACCTCAGCATGCCGACCGCTGACGCGAACACCAACGCCGGGCCGGGCAGCGTCGGGGTGTGGTTCAAGACGACCGGTACCGACGAGGTGATCTACTCGACGCAGAGCAACGCGGTGACGGCCGACGCGACGGGGTGCTGCTTCACCCCGACGCTGTACGTGGGAACCGACGGGAAGCTGAACGCCGAGTTCTGGAACGGCGGCACAGCCGGGGTGATGAAGTCCGCGGCGGCGGTCAACGACGGGAAATGGCACTTCGCCGTGCTGGCCGGAGGCACGAGCACGCAGTCGCTGTACCTGGACGGGGTCGTGCAGGCCAGCGCGTCCGGCACCCTGGGCGGGATAGCCGGGCAGACGTACGTGGCGGCCGGCGCCGGGTACCTCAGCGATGCCTGGCCGGACACGTCGCTGACCTCAACGGCCACGGCGGCGTGGTTCAAAGGGGACCTGGCCGAGCTGGCCTGGTATCCAGCCCAGCTGACCGCCGCGCAGGTGACCGCCCAATGGGACACGTCGCAGTACGACGCCGGGCTGACCCCGATGGAAACCGAGACGGTGACCGACCCCGGCGGCAACACGCCGTCCTGGACGTATGACCTGCTCAACGGCGGGCGGATGCTGTCGGCCACCGACGCGAACGGGTACACGACCACCTACGGGTATGACACCGGCGGATTCCAGGACGAGACCACCGACGCCGGGGAGTACGTCACCGAGACGGGCTACGACGTCCGCGGCAACATGGTCTCCCGGACAACCTGCCAGGACCAGGCCGCCAACGAGTGCTCTACTTCCTACTGGACGTACTACCCGAACGATACGTCCACCACGCTGACCGCCGACCCGCGCAACGACATGATGCTGACCTATGCCGACGGCCGGTCGGCGTCGGCCACCGACACCACGTACCAGACCAGCTACGCCTACAACTCGAGCGGGGATCTGACCGGGGTAACCACCCCGCCGGTGACTGGATATCCGTCCGGGCGGACGACAAGCTACGCCTATACCGACGGCTCCACCAGCAACGGCGGGTACGAGGGGGCGGTCCCGCCGAAGGGGCTGCCGTACCAGGAGACCACCCCGGGCGGCGCGGTCACCACCACCTTGTATTACGCCGACGGCGACGTCGCGCAGGTCACCGACCCGGACGGGCTGCGCACCGTCTACGCCTACGACGGGCTGGGCCGCAAGACCAGCCAGACCGCCTACTTCGGCAACTACCTCCAGAACGGCCTGACCACCAGCTACGCCTACGACCAGAACGGTCAGTTGCAGACGCAGACCGACCCGCCGGTGACCAACCAGGTCACCGGCGACCCGCACACCGCGCAGACCACCACGAGCTACGACGCCGACGGGGACGTGACGTCGCAGGAGGTCACCGACCTCACCGGCGAGGACGCGTCCCGCACAGTCACCGAGACGTACAACGGCTACGACCAGCTCGTCTCGGAAACCGACGCAGCCCAGGCGACAACCAGCTACACCTACGACGCGTACGGGAACGTCGCCTCGGAGACGGACCCGGACGGGAACGTCACCGACTACACCTACGACGGCGACGGGAACCTGCTGACCACCTCGCTGGAGAACTACACCGGTCCGCGTGCCTCGTGCCAGCCCTCCTCCGGCCCGCTGGTCGAGGAATCCCGGTCCTACAACGGGGCCGGCTGGCTCTCCTACGTGACCGACGCGATGTGTAACGTGACCGGCTACGCCTACACCGACAACGGCCTGGTCTCCGCGATCAGCGCCGGGGACCCGACGCAAACCACCTGGTTCAGCACCGACTGGTACTCCTACGACGGCGCGGGCAACGTGACCGGGCACTGGACCAACAACGGCGCCACGTACACGATGTATACCCTCGACGCCGCCAGCCGGGTAACTCAGCAGGTCGTGGACCCCTCCGGCCTGGACCGCACCACCTCCATTACCTACACCCCCGACGACGAGCAGGCCAGCGTCACCCAGTCGGGGCCGGACGGCACTTCGCAGCAGACCTCCTACACGTACGACCCGGCCGGGAACGTGCTTTCCCAGACGGTCACCGATCCGGGCGCGGGCGGCCCGGTGGCCTCGTTCCCGCTTACCCAGGCGTCCGGCACCGCCGTGCCCGACTCGACGGCCGGCGGGCAGCCGGCCACCGCGACCGGGGTGACCTGGACGGGTAGCGCCGCCCAGTTCGCCGGGACCTCCGGGCAGCAGGTCGCCACGGCCGGGCCGGTGGTGGACACCACCGGGTCGTTCACCGTCGGGGCGTGGGTGAACCTGACCGCGACTACCTCGTCGGACGAGGCGGTGGTGGCGCAGGCCGCGAGTACGGCGTCTGGGTTCTCGCTGAAGTACTCAGCATCCACTGGCGGGTGGGAGTTCACCCGGCCGTTGTCGGATGCGGTGAGCCCGTCCGGCTGGGCGACGGACGCTTCCGCGTCGGCGGCGGCGAAGGGGACATGGACGTTCCTCACCGGTACGTACAACGCGAACACCGGCGCGGTGACGCTGTACGTGAACGGCGCTCAGTCCGGCACCACCGCGACCGACACCAGCCCGATCCCCGCGCACGGCGCGCTGCTGGTCGGTGCGGACAAGGCAGCCGGCGCGTCGGCGGACTTCCTGGACGGGCAGGTCGCGAACGTCCAGGTGTACCCGTATGCGCTGTCCGCGGCGCAGGTGTCGTCGCTGTACGGGCTGGGGCAGGGCGGCGGGGACGTGACCACCGGGAAGCTGGTCACCACCTGGACCCGAGACCAGCGCGGCCTGCCCACCTCGATGACAGACCCGGACGGCGCCGTCACGAATTACTTGTACGACGAGGCCGGCCAGCTCGCAGTCACCACGGACCCCATGGTCACTACCGAGACCTACGGCGGCACTCCGATCACAGCCCACCCGGTCACGATGACCGGCTATGACACGTTCGGGGACGTCAGCGAGACCGAAGACGCCGACGGGAATGTCACCACTTACGGGTATGACGGCGACGGCAGGCAGGTATCGGAGACGCTGCCGCCGTACACGCCGCCAGGCGGCTCTGGCCCGATCACGGCCGAAAGCACTACGACCTACGACGGCGACGGGAACGTCACCGCCACGTCCGACGGCCTGGGCAACACCACCAAGTACACCTATGACCAGCTCGGTGACCAGGTGACGGACACCGCGCCGGACGGCAGCCTCACCACCACCACCTACGACGCGGACCGGCAGCCGCTGACGGTGACCGGGCCGACGGGTGCGCAGACTCAGACGACCTGGGACTACCTGGGCCGGAAGGCGACCAGCACCCAGATCGAGCGGGACACCGGGTCCGGGACCGCCGCGTACACCACCACCTACGCCTACGACGACAGCGGCGGGGGCTGGCTTTCCGAGGTCACCACCCCGGACGGGGTGTCGACTCAGTACACCGATGACGCGGCCGGAGAGGTCACGTCGGTCACCGACGGGGCCGGGAACGTAACCGGCTACGGCTATGACGGGCTGGGCCGGCAGACTACGGTCACCGCCCCCGACCACACCTCCACCGTGACCGGCTATGACGCGGCCGGGAACGCCACCTCCGTCAAGCACCTGGACGCCTCGGGTAACACGCTGACCACGACGTCGGCGACGTTCGACGGCGAGGGTGACCAGTTGTCGGCCACTGACGCGGCCGGGAATGCGACCACGTTCACTTACGACCCGACCGGGGTGGTGTCGCAGGAGGTCCAGCCGGTGTCGGCGTCGTCGGGGATCACCACGTCGTTCGGGTATGACGCGGCGGGGAACCAGACCGAGTACACCGACGGCAACGGGAACTCCTGGTGGGACACGTACAACAGCTGGGGCCTGCAGGCATCGCGGGTCGAGCCGTCTACTGCCCAGTACACGTCGTCCACGTTCACCACTGCCTACGACGCCGACGGCCGCCCGGTCACGGTCACCGAGCCTGGCGGAGTCACGGTCACCGACTCGTACAACAACGTCAGCGAGCTGACCGGCCAGTCCGGGTCCGGGGCGGACGCGCCGACTGCGACGCGGTCGTTCGGGTATGACGCGGCCGGGAACCTGACGTCGGCGAGCACGTCCAACACGGCCGGCAGCGGGTCGAACGCGACTAGCGAGTCGTTTACCTACAACGACCGCGGCGAGGTGCTGACCGCGTCGGGGTCGGGCGGGTCCACGTCGTACGGCTACAACGGGGACGGGCAGGTTACCTCGGTCGCCGACGCGGCCGGCACAACCTCCTACACCTACGACGACGACGACCGGCTGTCCACCCTGACCGACCCGGCGTCCGGTACCACTGCCACCTACTCCTACAACGACAATTCGCAGGTCACTGGGATCTCCTACGGGTCGGGGAACGACAGCCAATCGTTTGGCTACGACAACCTGCACCGGCTGACGTCCGACACGCTGCAGACCTCTGCGGGGGCGACGGTCGCGTCGGTGAGCTACGGGTACAACGCTGATAGCCAGATCACTTCCCAGACCACCACCGGGCTGGCCGGCGCGTCCAGTAACACCTACACCTACGACGAGGCGGGCCGGGTCACCTCCTGGGACAACGGCACCTCGACGACCCAGTACGGCTACGACGCAGACGGGAACCTGACCCAGGACGGGTCCAAGACCTACACCTACGACGCGCGTGACGAGCTGACCAGCGACGGCACGAATACCTACACCTACACCGCGCGGGGCACCCCGTCGTCAGAATCCACGCCGACGGGAAGCGTCGCGGTCACGTTCGACGCCTACGGCGACCAGGCGACTGCCGCGTCCAGCTCGTATACATACGACGCGCTGGGCCGCCTCACCTCCGACCTAGCGACCGCCACCGGCACCGGGTACACGTTCTCCTATGCCGGATCGACCAGCACGATAGCCTCCGACGGCGGCAGCACGTACACGTGGGACCCGTCTGGTACAACCCTCGTCGGGGTCGGCACCGTCGGCGGCGGGTCCGGCGGGGCACTAGCGTTTACCGATTCCCACGGGGACGCTCTCGGCCAGTTCAAGGCAAGCGGGACCGCGATGGCCGGCTCGCAGGCCTTCGATCCGTGGGGGAACGTGACCGCGACCACCGGGTCCCTGACCGGCAAGGTGGGATTCCAGTCGGCGTGGACCGACCCGGGCACGGGCAAGGACCTGATGGGCGCCCGCTGGTATGCCCCGCCGGAAGGGGACTTCACCTCCGCCGACACCGTGCAGGTGAACCCCGACCCCAACTCGGCCGCCGCCAGCCCGTTCGCCTACGCCGCCGACAACCCGCTGGGTTACACCGACCCGACCGGGCACATGATTTCCATCGGCTCACCGGAAACCAACTCCGACTACGAAGCCGACGAGGCGTACGCCAATGTCTATGTCGGGACGGTCCAAAGGGTCGGCGCGACCGCCGCCAGGGCGGCGGCGACCACCGCCTACAACAACACCGAAAAACTCGTCAAGGAAATCGGCAAGAAGCCCCCCAAGCCCAAGCCCGCCAAAAAGCCCGCCAAGTCCGCCAACCAGCCCAGCGACAAGCGGACGACCAGCACGAAGCCCGCCGCGGACCGCAGCCAACCGCAAGCAGCGCCCGGCAGCACGCTGCTGCCCCCGGACGCCCGGGCCGCGTACGACAGCTTCTACTACGGCTATTACCAGAAGCAGGACACCTACAACCCGGGCAGCGCCCTGTGGCTGCTCGGCGCCCTGTCCGGCTTCTGCGACCAGTCCGTGCTCGACTCGGGCAACCCATGCGGACAGCAGCTAGCCACCACGCTGTGGCACGATTACGCGTACGCAACCGCGCCCATAGCCGTGGTCGCAGGCATGATGCAGCTCGCCGGCGGTGGCCGGGCGGGCGGATACCTCAGTGACCCTGAGGTGCGCGCCCAGGCAAACGCCGGCTACGACATCGACCAGCTCGCGTGCGGCGGGGCCAGCTTCACCGCGACAACGAAGGTCCTGCTTGCCTCCGGTGCCGCTATCGCCATCAGTCAGCTCAAGAACGGCGACAAGGTCCTGGCCACCAATACCAAGACCGGCAAGACCCAGGCCGAGCCGGTCACCGCCGTCCTCGTCCACCACGACACCGACCTGTATGACCTGACCGTCAAGACCGCGCACGGCACCGCTGTCATCCACACCACCAGCAGCCACCTGTTCTGGGACCCTTACCTGCGCCAGTGGATTCCGGCAAATCACCTCAAAAAGGGCGAGCACCTCAAGACCGCCAACGCGGCGACAGCTGTCGCCGACGGCGGAACCGTGCCTGCCGACCACGACGCCTGGATGTGGGACCTCACGATCCCCGGCAACAACGACCACGACTTCTACGTACTCGCCATCAGCGGGCATTCATCGCAAAGCCAGCCCTTGGTCAGGGTGATTGAGTTCGACGTCCCGATATTGGTGCACAACTGTGCCGAAGGCGAGGATATAGCGCAGAACATCGTCTCCCACGCGAATGAGCGGGTGCAGCAGGGTGATGGGACGCACTATATTGCCGGTGTTCCTCCATCCGATTACACCAGTTATATTCACCAGATCCTGGACGGAGAAGTGCCCGGCGTTGAGACTAAGTATGGTCTTAGTGGAGGGCGCACTGGGTACTATGACCCGACGACCGGAGTCGTCGTAATAGAAGACGGCGACGGTGGAACATTCCTTACTCCGCGTGATGGAAAGGAGTATTTTGATGATCTCAGATGAGACGGGGGGAGTTCATTCACAAGACATTCTGCTTTCCTCTGAGAGGCTGCAGGTTATCTTCCACCTTACGGTTGAACTCTCTTTGCTGCCGGGAGACCTCCTTGCGAAATATGGGCTGCGGCAGTCTGATGTAGACGGTCTAGTTGCGATCCTGCGACCCATGAGAGAGCGTGTCGGCGAACTGGGCAATATGCGGCTAGGCATTATCAAGAAAGATCTGGAAGGGTGGGATGGCATAATGGCGCCCAATTTCGACAGCACTGGCCATGCGGATAAAATGACTGTTGAGATGACTGAATCAATGGTTGGCGCATGGAGAAATGCTCTGGAATCTACTGTGACATCATGGCTCGGGGAACGCGAACTCTTTCTCCGTACTGGATACAGTATGGAAGAGGCGTATGAGGCGATCGGGAGATTGCGCTTTCCGTCTTAGCGTGGCACGATTACGCGTACGCAACCGCGCCCATAGCCGTGGTCGCAGGCATGATGCAGCTCGCCGGCGGTGGCCGGGCGGGCGGATACCTCAGTGACCCTGAGGTGCGCGCCCAGGCAAACGCCGGCTACGACATCGACCAGCTCGCGTGCGGCGGGGCCAGCTTCACCGCGACAACGAAGGTCCTGCTTGCCTCCGGTGCCGCTATCGCCATCAGTCAGCTCAAGAACGGCGACAAGGTCCTGGCCACCAATACCAAGACCGGCAAGACCCAGGCCGAGCCGGTCACCGCCGTCCTCGTCCACCACGACACCGACCTGTATGACCTGACCGTCAAGACCGCGCACGGCACCGCTGTCATCCACACCACCAGCAGCCACCTGTTCTGGGACCCTTACCTGCGCCAGTGGATTCCGGCAAATCACCTCAAAAAGGGCGAGCACCTCAAGACCGCCAACGCGGCGACAGCTGTCGCCGACGGCGGAACCGTGCCTGCCGACCACGACGCCTGGATGTGGGACCTCACGATCCCCGGCAACAACGACCACGACTTCTACGTACTCACGGACCCGGAGGGCGCAAAGTCGGGCACAGAGTATTATCTAGAGCCTAGGTCCACGCCCGTCCTCGTCCACAACAGCAGTTGTGTACCTTTCATCACGCCAGGATCGCTTCCGGCCGCCGAAGAGACTGAGCTTGAAAACACGCTTGCCAACATCGATTCTGGCACCGTACCGACTGATGCGACGGCTAAGAATTGGGGAACTCAGTTCCAGAACAGAGATGGTGACTTGCCGGGCGCTCGGGGTGCTAACTCGCCCTACACTGAATATCGAGTTAATCCTCCAGCTGGCACCAAGGGCGCTGGCTCCTTGCGGGTGGTTGTAAATAATCAGACTGGTGAGGTTTACTACATGTGGACCCACTACGGCGACCGTGGAGACCCGCCATTTGTACAGATCAGGTGAAGCAATGAAATTTGAACCAGGCCTTTCGCTAGCGTCTCGCGCAAAACTTGCTGACCTGGCGCAGGAGTCCGACAGGCTCGGCGTTAAGACCTTCGTCTTGTCGACAGAGGGAGGTGCTGGACGCGACGCGTTCTTCGATGCCGTCCGGCGGTCTCTTCCACTGGATCCCCCCGTGATGAGTTCTCGTAGCTGGGAAGCCCTGTTGTATTCGCTCTGGGAGGGCATCTACTCTCTCCCAGAGAATCAAGTGGTGATTCTCTGGGAGGATGGGGATCGATTCAAGATGGCAGCCCCGGAGGAGTACGAGACGGCGTTGTCGATTCTGGCTGACCTCGTGCGTCAGCTAGCAGATCCGGTAGCAACAGTTGGAGAGCCGAAGAGCTTGCTTGTTTATGTTTCTAGTAACTTAACTTACAGGCTAAGCATTCGTAACTGGATAGGTCGCCAGTATTCGCGGGTTCGCTGTGGTGCGCACTGCAAGCGGGTTTAGAGTCCTAACATCTTATCCGATGCCATGATTCCGCTACGGCACCAGGTAAGGCACCTCGCCCAAGCCTACTTCCACCAGGACTTCGACCTGGAGGCGCCAACACCGCTTGCGGTTGTGGAGTTGTTCGCCAGCAGTGAGCCGCGCGCGGTGGTTGATGAGTTGATCTCAGACCTTCATTCGGTACTCGACTCTTCTATGACCGACAAGGAAATCGGCGCTCTGTGGGTTCACGAGTACGGGGCTGCATATGATCCCTTGGTGGACGGTGTCGAATACCGCGATGGCTAACTGAAATTCTTTGTATACTAACTTCCCCGCCGCGTTAGTCTTCGCTACAGACGACGGCTACGCCGATGCAGGGACGTTGGTCTGTCGTTCATTGTCAATGATTCGTCCGTCTGACCCGGACTTCCGCATCTGCCTGCTCGATCTAAATACGCTGCTAGCGCTCGAATCCGATGCAGAAGACTGGGCTTCGCTACTCGATGGACCTCGGTGGATGCGCGTCGCTGCCAGGTCAAGGAATGTAATAGAGAATCTGCTTAGAGGATAGTGTAGTGAGATGGCGATCCCAGGGCCAGCCGGAGCCTAATGAAGGCGTTATCTCCGATGGGCTGGATCGTGGTGTTTGGCTGGCGATATATGACATTCTCGTGGCTGCCCACAAGGAAGATCCTGACACCTTTATCCAGGCTACTGAGAGGCTGACGAAGACTCTGTCTCTCAAGATGCAGAGACTCGTCGGGGCTTATCTCTTCTATCTGCTCAAGTACCGAGTAATTGACATTCTTGGGCGTAAACCGACCCGGGAGGACCTTCATGAGCTCGCCGGCCTCGCTTCTTTGAAGTACGCGAGGCTTCTTCAGGTGGAAGACAGTCTCCTAGAGGAGACTCTTCTGACAACCTTCAAGCTTGTGCCCCCCGAGACAGAAGTGAAAGGGGGACGATTTGCCGTCAGCTCATCGGCAACATTGGGCATCCTTCTTGATGACCCGCAGGCTGACCTCGAAGTTATGCGGCCACACCTCGCAAAGTGGTGGAACCGCAACGCGAAAAAGTTCCGGGATCTAGGAGTGGGCTAACTGGCGTTGAGGGTCTTGCCGCAGAAAAGCGACAGGTTCTCTAGCGGATGGTTGATACGAGACGTGGTTAGAGGCGTGTGAGGTGGCGGGCGAAGAAGCGTTCCGAGCTGTCGATCTCGAACGTCGGCACGTCCATGTGGCCGCCTGGGTTGGCGTGCAGTGTCTTCTCCGCCGAGCCGATGGCGTCGAACAAGGCCAGGCCCGACTCGCGGGGCACGATCTCGTCGTCCCATTGGAGCTCGAATTCGACCGGGACGGTGATCTGGGCGGCGGGTTCCGCTAGAGTCTCGTGGCCCATCAAGCCGAGGACGGCTGCCCTAATCCTCGGCTCCGCAGCTACCAGCGGGACGCCGATCGCGCTGCCGAGTGAGACGCCCCAGTAGCCGATCGGTGCGTCGGCGCCGATCCAGTCGAGTTCGGTCAGGGCGTCGATGGTGTCTTGCCATTCCGGGATCGCCAGCGCGGCGGCGACGACGCCGCGGCGGGCGTACGCATCGCCGAGGGGTTTGCCGGCTGCGGTCAGTTCCTCGATCTCCGCGTTGAATGGCTCGTACTCCGCCGGGATCGGCCTGCCGCCCCATCCCGGCGCGTTGATGGCGGCGACCGCGTACCCGCTGCCCGTGACGTAGCGGCGGGCGCGGCTCACTATCGACGGTGCTGTCCTGTATCCGGCGCCGCCATGGCCGAGCAGCACGAGTGGACGTGGGCCGGTCGCTCCGGCCGGCGCCCATACGGCGCCGGCACCGTCGCCAACCGTGAACAGGCGCTCCGTCACGCCATCCGTTGTCGTCTCCGCGCTGAACCGCATGACCGCCGCCCTCCAGGACGCACCTATATATCGGCTACCACCGTCCCCCACTTCCCCGCGTCTGCAAAGCCTCTTTGAGCCATGGGCGGGCCATCACTAGTCACAGCGGCCTCTGCCGTTCACTTTGCACCGTGGCTGACCACTTTCAGGGCAAGTTACCGGTCACAAGTGGTCATTTCAGGTACAAAGTGAATCTAGGTATCAGGAGCGGTGAAAGACATGAGGGCCATGTGACGGGCGAGAACAGCGCGGTCCGGCCGCGACCCGCCCGCGCGACCGCGCAGGCGCACTCACCAGGACAAGCGCCCGGTACGATCGGGCGGGTGACGATAGCGGATGATCATGTGCTCGCGCGGGATCTGGGGGAAGAGGCCGGGCGACTCCTGCTCGACCTGCGGGTGCGCGGCGGTGACGCCGACGTGCTGCGGAAGGCGGGGGACCGGCTCTCGCACGAGTTCCTCGCCGCCGAACTCGCCGCGAGGCGGCCGGACGACGCGGTCCTGTCTGAGGAAGGCGTTGACGACAAGGCGCGGCTGAGCGCGGACCGGGTCTGGATCGTCGACCCGCTGGACGGGACGCGCGAGTTCGGCGAGGAGGGGCGCACCGACTGGGCCGTCCACGTCGCGCTGTGGGAGCGGAGCGCGGGCGGGCTCACCGCCGGCGCGGTCGCGCTGCCCGCGCAGGGCACCGTGCTGTCCACCGCCGACCTGCCCGAGGCCTCAAAAGCGGTCGCGACCGCGCCCGCCAACCCAGAAGGCCGTCCGATGCGGCTGGTCGTGAGCCGGAGCCGCGCGCCAGAGCTTGTGTACCAGGTCGCCGACCGAGTCGGCGGCGAACTCGTCCCCTGCGGCTCGGCCGGCGCCAAGGTCGCGACCGTCGTCACCGGGCAGACCGATGCCTATATTCACGCGGGCGGCTTCTACGAGTGGGACACCGCCGCGCCGGTGGCGGTCGCGACCCACGCGGGGTTCCACGTGTCCCGCATCGACGGCAGCCCCGTCATCTATAACCGGGACAATCCGCTGCTCCCGGATATCCTGGTCTGTCGACCCGCAATCGCGGGTCGGCTGCTCGACGCGATCCGGGAAGCGACGCATGCGATCTGATTACCTGTTGTCCCAGCTAGACGTGCTTGAGGCGGAGTCGATCCACATCATGCGCGAGGTCGCCGCGGAGTTCGAGCGGCCCGCGCTGCTGTTCTCCGGCGGCAAGGACTCCATCGTGGTGCTCGCGCTCGCGGAGAAGGCGTTCCGCCCGGCGAACATCCCCTTCCCCGTCATGCACGTGGACACCGGGCACAACTTCCCCGAGGTCCTCGAGTTCCGCGACAGAAGGGTCGCCGAGCTCGGCGTCAGGCTCGTCGTCGCGAGCGTCCAGGACTCGATCGACCAGGGGCGTGCCGTCGAGGAGACCGGCCGCTGGGTCAGCAGGAACCGGCTGCAGACCGTGACACTGCTCGACGCGATCGAGGAAAACCGCTTCGACGCCCTCTTCGGCGGCGCCCGGCGCGACGAGGAGAAGGCCCGCGCCAAGGAGCGAGTGTTCAGCTTCCGCGATGAGTTCGGCCAGTGGGACCCGAAGAACCAGCGCCCCGAGCTGTGGAACCTCTACAACACCAAGATCAAGCGCGGCGAGCACATCCGGGTGTTCCCGCTGTCGAACTGGACCGAGCTGGACGTCTGGAGCTACATCGAGCGGGAGAACCTGGAGATCCCGTCGATCTACTACGCGCACGAGCGCGAGGTGTTCGAGCGCGACGGAATCCTGCTGGCCGTCAACGAATACCTGCCGCGGACGGAAGACGAGCAGCCGTTCACCGCGACCGTGCGGTACCGGACCGTCGGCGACATGACGATCACCGGCGCCGTCACCTCGACCGCGGCGACGATCAGCGAGGTGATCGCGGAGATCGCCGCCACCCGGATCACCGAGCGCGGCCAGACCCGCGCGGACGACCGGACGAGCGAGGCCGCGATGGAAGACCGCAAGCGGGAGGGCTACTTCTAGACATGGACATCTTGCGGTTCGCCACCGCCGGATCGGTGGATGACGGTAAGTCCACGCTGATCGGCCGGCTGCTCTACGACTCCAAGGCGATCTTCGAAGACCAGCTCCAGTCCGTGGAGCGCACGTCAAGGGACCGGGGCGAGGAGACGACCAACCTCGCGCTGCTGACCGACGGGCTGCGGGCCGAACGGGAGCAGGGCATCACGATCGACGTCGCGTACCGGTACTTCGCGACGCCACGCCGGAAGTTCATCATCGCCGACACCCCCGGCCACATCCAGTACACCCGGAACATGGTCACCGGCGCCTCCACCGCCGACCTGGCCATCATCCTGGTCGACGCGCGGAACGGCCTCACCGAGCAGTCGCGGAGGCACGCCTTCCTCACCACGCTGCTCCGGGTGCCGCACCTAGTGCTCGCGGTGAACAAGATGGACCTCGTCGGCTTCGACCAGCAGGTGTTCGAGCAGATCTCCGACGAGTTCTCCAAGTTCGCGGCGAAGCTCGAGATCCAGGACCTCACGTTCATCCCGATGTCGGCGCTGCTCGGCGACAACGTGGTCGACCGCAGCGCGAACATGCCCTGGTATGAAGGGCCGTCGCTGCTGCACCACCTGGAGCACCTGCACATCGCGTCTGACCGCAACCTGATCGACGTGCGGTTCCCTGTCCAGTACGTGATCCGGCCGCACGCGTCCAGCGACCCAGAACTGCACGACTACCGCGGCTACGCGGGCCAGGTCGCGGGTGGCGTCCTCAAGCCCGGCGACGAGGTGATGCACCTGCCGTCCGGGTTCAGCACCAGGATCAAGCGCATCGACCTGGCCGGCCAGCCCGTCGACGAGGCGTTCCCGCCGATGTCGGTGACCCTGCTGCTCGACGACGACGTGGACATCTCCCGCGGCGACCTCATCTGCCGCCCGCACAACCGCCCGCAGGCCGCCCAGGACATCGAGGGCATGGTGTGCTGGATGAGCGCGGACCGGCCGCTCGCGCCGCGGTCCCGGCTGGTCGTCAAGCACACCACGCGCACGGTCAAGGCGATCGTCACCGACCTGCTCTACCGGATCGACGTCAACACCCTGCACCGCGACGAGACCGCGACCCAGCTCGGCCTCAACGAGATCGGCCGCGTGCAGCTGCGGCTGACCCAGCCGGTGTTCGCCGACCCGTACGCGCGGAACCGGCTGACCGGCGGCATGATCCTGATCGACGAGGCGACCAACACCACGGTCGGTACGGTGATGATCACGGACGCGCACTGAGCCGCGCCTAGCCCAGGTGGACGATGCGGGATATGGTCGCGTTTGTGCCTTCTGCGAACTCTCCCTTCCGTGACCTGAGTGACTACGTCGCCATTCCGCGGGTGACCGCGCTGCGGCGGTCGCCCGACGGCAGCTGGCTGGCGGCGAGCGTGCAGACGCTGAGCAGCGACGGGAAGAAGTACGTCACGAGCATCTGGCGGATCGACGCCCAGGGCGGCGCGCCCCGCCGGCTGACCCGGTCCGCGGAAGGGGAGGGGAGCCCCCGGTTCCTCCCCGACGGCTCGCTGCTGTTCACCTCCAAGCGGCCCGCCCCGGACAAAGACGACGGGAAGAACGGGGACGGCGAGGGCGCCGCGCTGTGGCTGCTGCCTGCGGGAGGCGGCGAGGCGCGGATCGTCGCGTCGCTGCCTGGCGGCGTCAGCGGCCTGGAAACGGCCCTGGACACGCCGGCGATCGTGGTCGTCTCCCCGGTGCTCGGCGACGACGACGAACGACTCCGCAAGGAGCGCAAGGACGCCGGCGTCACCGCGATCCTGCACGAGACCGTGCCGGCCCGCTACTGGGACCACGACCTCGGCCCGGCCGAACCGCGGCTGTTCGCGGTCCTCCCGCCGGAACCGGACGCGGACGGCACCCAAACGGAAACCGGCACCGACGAGAAGTACGAGACCCGCGACCTCACCACGGACGCGGGCCGCGCGCTGTTCGAGCCGTCGGTCGCGCTGAGCCCGGACGGCACCATGGCCGCGGTCACCTGGTGGCGGTGGCGGGACGGCGTGCAGGAGCACAAGGAACTCGCGCTGATCGACCTCGCCACGGGCAAGCGGACGGTGCTGCTCAGCGACCCCGCCCTGGACTACGGCAGCCCCGCGTTCTCGCCCGACGGGCTGCAGTTGGCCTGCGTCTGCTCCACTAAGCCCACCCCGGAAGAGCCGTACGATCACACGCTCCTGCTGGTGAACACCGACGGCAGCGGCGAACCCGTCAACTTGACGGAAAAGCTCGACCGGTGGCCGTCGAGCCCCGTCTGGGACCCGGCCGGCCGGTGGGTGTACTTCACCGCCGACGACGCCGGGCGGCACCCGGTGTTCCGGGTGACGGTGGCACCGGGCACCGGGACGGTCAGCCAGGTCACCACGGATCGCGGCTACTACACCGATCTGAACCCGTCACCCGACGGCGCTACCTTGTTCGCGCTGCGGAACGCGGTCGACGCGCCGCCGGCCCCGGTCCGGGTCGACGTCGAAACCGGCGAAGTGACCACGCTAGACGCCCCCGGCGCCCGGCTCACGCTGCCCGGCCGGCTGACCGAGATCGAGACCACCGCCGCCGACGGCCACCCGCTGCGCGCCTGGCTGGTCCTGCCGGAAGGAGCCGGGCCTGACTCCAGGGCGCCCCTGGTGCTGTGGGTGCACGGCGGGCCGATGTCGAGCTGGAACTCCTGGTCGTGGCGGTGGAACCCGTGGCTGATGGCCGCGCAGGGCTACGCGGTGCTGCTGCCGGACCCGGCGCTGTCCACGGGCTACGGCCGGGACTTCGTGGCGCGCGGCTACCACCAGTGGGGCGAGCGCGCGTTCGACGACGTGATGGCCGTCACCGACGCCGCCGAGCGGCGCGACGACATCGACGAGAGCAGGACCGCCGTGATGGGCGGCTCGTACGGCGGCTACATGGCGAACTGGATCGCGGGTCACACGGACCGGTTCAACGCGATCGTCAGCCACGCCGGGCTGTGGGCGCTGGACCAGATGCTCGGCACGACCGACGTGCC
>Ga0335075_10003600_pt1 | contig 24512 bp, 19 predicted proteins | sample Lox_Sample_24_FD_206723 | JGI IMG/M metagenome (GOLD analysis project Ga0335075, IMG submission 206723) | Soil microbial communities from Loxahatchee National Wildlife Refuge, Florida, United States - Lox_Sample_2.4 | ecosystem: Environmental > Terrestrial > Soil > Wetlands | place: USA...
AATGCCGGCATGTGGTCGGCCATCGCCGCCATGATGGCCATGTTGTCTTTGCCGGCGCGGATGAGCTTCTGCATCCTGGTGTCGATCTTCGCGGCGATCCAAAGCTGCTGGCTGGTCAGGGCCATGCTGTCCATCTCGGGTGTGGGGAGCGTGCGGCGATCAGGGGGTCAGCGCCTTGGCTTCGATGATCGCCCGATCATACCAGCCCGGCAGGTACGGGTCGCAAGCGGAGCGAGACCTGGCGAGGCGCGGATGCCTGGTTACCCAAAGGCGCAGCGCGTCCCAGGCGGGCGAGGTGAAGAAATACTCCTGGCGCAGATCATCGAAGGGGTCGAAGCCGGGTTCCTCTAGAACGGGCAGCCCGAATTCGTTGGACAGGGTGTGTATCGCGGCGCGGTTGAAGTCCGGCAGGAAGATGCGCTCTTCGTTGTGGTACTTCACGACCCACCAGCCGAGCGGCGGGATGCAGCGGGTTCCCGGGGTTGTGGGTTGGAAATAGCGCAACCCGGCGGGGCCGAGCGCCACGCCGCCATTCATCTGGCATAAGAGGTAGGGACCGTCACCGGAAATGACGCCCTCGAACGTCATGCTGGCGATGCTGACCTGGTGGAAGGTCCGATTGCGCATTGTCCTTCAGCCTCGCCGGGTGGCCGCGATGGCCCACGTGGCCCGACCACGTGAGCCAGCGCCAGCAGTCAGCGGCGTGGTGCCAGCGTGTGTTCTCATACGGTGGGGTCTTCTGGTGCCGGCCGCATTGGGGCGGACGCCGGGGCATGGCGATCGGCATCGAAGGTGCGGAGGTCGGCCGTCACGCGTCGCGCCGAGGCTTGGCCTTGGCAATCGGGCGCAACCGGGTTGCCGGGCGTGCCGGGAGCTTCAGCGGCTTCCACCCCGCGATCGTTCTGGCGCATTCCCGCGCCCGCTCATTGTCGGTGACGCCCGGGAACCGACGGCGCAGTTCGACCGCCGCAGCGAACTCGCCACCCTGATCGAACGCAGCACGGATCGCGGCAGCCGCTTCCTCGGAGACGATGAACATCCCGCGAGCATGGAAACGCAGGCCACCAAGGGCAAGTGAATCATCGATTGCTGACCGCATCGATGACAGCATGCCGGCGCGTCTATCGGCAGCGATAGGGATGCCAGTAGCACCAGCGATAATGGGGTCCCGGACCGGGGCCAGGCACCACGACGCATCCGCTCAGAACGGTTAGCGCCATCAGCAGGAGTGGCAACGCAATCCATCGTCGCATGAGCATCTTCCTTCCTGTGTCGGCGGCGGCCGAGCGAACGTCGATACGGTGACGCGAGTGCCGAGCAGTCCCCAATCACTGGCGCCGCCCAGCGTGGTGGACGACGGTGTGGTCGGATCGGCGAGCGGATCGGTATGGGCCGCGGTCGCGCGGGGCGGCAGCGTGAGACCGAGCAGCGGGCGGTACATGCGGCACGCTTTCCACGGCGTGCCGGTCACTCGGCAGCGGTTTGCAGCGCGGAGGGTGTGGAGCTGGGAGTCGTGGTGGCGACGCGCCGCATGGTGCCGCCGAGCGCCTGGGCGATGTGTTCCGCGTCCTCGGGCCGGGCGAGTCCTTCCCAGTGCAGCAGCACCTTGTTGAAACGGAAGCTGGCGGAACGCAGGGCCGTGGTGGCGTCGCGATCGAGCGCGGTCGGGAAGGTCAGCACGATCGGTTCCTTGCCTTCATCGCGCAGGCGGGCCTCGCGATCGAAGGCCCGGCCGCCGAGGACGGCCCATTTGCCGATCTGTGCTTTGTCGGTTGCACCATCGCGCAGCGAGAGCAGAGCGCCGTACAAAGCGTTGGCGTCGAGATCGAGAAGACCGGCCTTGTCCACCAGGCCGCCGGCTTCGATGAGGCGGCGGGTGCGTTGCTTGCGTTCGGCGGTTTTGAGTTTGGCCTCCTGCTCGGCGAGGCGGGCTTTCTGTTGCTCATGCGCGGGCATCCGGTCGGCCAGTGACCGGGCCATGTCGTCTCCCTCCTATTGGTGTCAGAGCGGCAAAATCGGCGGATCCGGAGTGTTCAATGGCTTGCCGCTTCGCGTTGCGAACGGCGGAGGAACATTTCCTGGCGTTGATCGATCCAGCGGATGGCGGCGGTTTCGGAATCGAATGGTCCGGCATAGATCGTTAGGCCGTCATCGTCGATGATGTAGATTCCGGTGCTGTGGGCGCCGTAATCTGGTGGCTCCAGTAGCAGCAGTTCCATGAGTTCCCCGGTTTGGTGGTTATCTGCGGCGACGGTATGAGTCGCCGAGGTACGGAAACCAAGGCACAAAGGCGAGATTCCGCATTCGGTCCGACAGCGGCGGATCGTGAAAATTGCACGGCTGTGACAGGCAAAAGACAAACCGCGCAGCGGGTTCTGCACCAGCGAGCGGATGCGAGCGAGAAGCGTGCAGAAATGCAATATGCATTGCACGGCAATGCGAGTTGCGATGCGGACTCAGCCCGCGATAACCACGAGCCGTGGCCATCCAGTTTGCCCGCGCGCGCTACATCGCCCGCAGTTCCGGCGGCAGCGCCGTGCGCTCGGCCGCCTACAACGAACGCACCGCCATCACCGCGGAGCGCACGGGCGAGTTGTTCTATTTCAGGCACCGCGACGCGCCGGAGCACCATGCGGTGCTGCTGCCGGACGGCGCCGATCCGCGGTTCGGCGACAGTGCGGTGCTGTGGAACGCGGCGGAGGCGGCCGAGAAACGCAAGGACGCCCAGGTCGCCCGCGAGATCGTGCTGGCGCTGCCGGCCGATGCCGGGATCAGTGCCGAGGACCGCATCGAGCTGGCACGATCGTTCGCCGAGCAGCATTTCGTGGCGAAGGGCCTGGCGGTGCAGCTCGACGTGCACGCGCCGCACGAGGGGGCGGAAGAGTCGGAGCGGGCGAACTGGCACGCCCACCTGCTGATCACCACGCGGCGGATCGAGGGCGAGACTTTTTCAGCGAAGAAGGCGCGCGACCTGGACCCGGAGGTGCGGCGTGCCGGCGGGCGCGCCGTGGTGGCTGACGGCGAGGCCTGGGGCGCGCTGTGGCGCGACCACCAGAACCGCTACTTCGTGGAACACGGCCTGGGCCTCCGGGTGGACCCGACCGCGACGCATGTTGGCCAGCACATCGGCCCGGTGCGGATGCGCAAGGCCGGCGCGGCGATCGTCGAACGGGGGGAAAGCCTTCGCCAGGCGAATGAGGCGGCGGCGCGCGATCCCGAGCAGGTGCTCGCCACCCTCACGCGGCACAGCGCGACGTTCTCCGAGCGAGACCTCGACCGGCGCCTGGCCAAGCACATCGCCGATGAGGGCGAGCGCGTCGCGACCAAGGTGGCGGTGCTGGTGCATGCCGAGACCGTGCCGCTGTATGACCGGACGAGCGGGGAGGCTGCCGAGCGCTACACCACCCGGACGGTGCGCCGGCAGGAGCGTGACGCGCTGGCCGAGGCGGCGCGCCTGGCGCGGGCGCAGCGGGACCCGGTGTGGCCCTGGATTGCCACCCCCGCTTTGGTCGGTCGCGCGCTGGGGCCGGATCAGCGGGCGGCGTTCGACCACGCGATCGGCCCCGGCCGGCTGAAGCTGATCGAGGGCCGCGCCGGCACCGGCAAGAGTTTTACCCTCGCGGCGATCCGCGATGCGCACCGCTTCGACCGGCAGCGGGTGATCGGCCTGGCGCCGACCAACGCGGTCGCACAGGACCTCAAGGCGGACGGATTTTCCGAGGCGGGCACGGTGCATGCCGAACTGTTCAGGCTGAAGAACGGGCGCACGCGCTGGGACCGGCACACCGTGGTCATCGTGGACGAGGCGGCGATGCTCGACACCCGGATCACCGGCGAGCTGCTGACCGAGGCCCGCAAAGTCGGCGCCAAGCTGATTCTCGCCGGCGACGACCGCCAGCTTGCCAGCATCGAGCGCGGCGGGCTGTTCACCGAGCTGAAACAGCGGCACGGCGCGGCGGAGATTTCCGAGGTCGTCCGCCAGCAATCGGACTGGCAGCGGCAGGCGGCGCGCGATCTGGCCGAAGGCCGGTTCACCGAGGCCGTCACCGCGTTCGACAAAGCCGGCGCCATAACCTGGACCAACGACCAGGTCGATGCCCGCGCGGCGCTGGTGGACGCGTGGAAGCGGGACACGGCGGCCGATCGCGCGGCTACGCGGTTCGTGTTCGCCTACACCAACAAGGACGTGGACGCGCTGAACGCCGAGCTGCGCAAGGTGCGGCGCGAGCGCGGTGAGCTGGCCGGGCCGGACGTACGGTTCGTCACGAAACATGGGCTGACGCATTTTGCCCCCGGCGACCGGGTGCAGTTCACCGACACGCTGAAGCCGGCGCGGATCTACAACGGCAATGTCGGCACCATCACCGCGATCGACGCGGAGAGCGGCACCATCCGGGCGCGGCTGGACGCCGCGGCGGGGCAGCCGGGCCGCGAGGTGGTGTGGTCAGCCGCCGAGTTCGACGGATTCCGGCACGGCTACGCCGGGACGATCTACAAGGGCCAGGGGAAGACCCTGGACCATACCTACCTCTACCACACGCATCACTGGCGAGCGGCGGCGAGCTACGTGGCGCTGACCCGGCAACGGGAGTCGGCACAAGTGTTCGTCGCGCGGGAGACGGCGCGGGATGCGGTGCAGCTTGCCCGGCAGATGGCGCGCGGCGAGATCAAGGCCGCCTCTGTCGCCTGGGCCACGCATGAGGAGCTGGCGCCCGAGCTGCGGCAGCGGGCGCAACGGGATCAGCGGACCGAGTCGGCACGTCAGACGGACGCTGCCGAGGCACACAGCAGGCCCGAGCAAGCGTATTGGCGGCGCATGATCACGCAGCCACCGGTGGCTAATCCGATTGCATCGCTGCGCGAGCGGGCCGCTGTGGCGAAAGACCTGGCGGCGTCGGCCGATCTCATTCCGGCCTTCATCGATCCTGCCGGCCGCGACAGTCTCGGCCGCGGGCTGGACGCGGCCAGCATCGCCGTCGTGGTGACGAAGGACTACAGGGTGCAGCAGGAGCGCGCGGCATTGGTGCAATACCTGCGCGGCGCCTACCGCGATCCGATCGCGGCCAAGGCGCAGCTCGACGAGATGGTGAAAAGCCAGGGCTTGACCAGCACTGCAGCCCGCCTCGCACCGGACCCGGAGCAGCTCGGCCCGCTGCGCGGCAAGCTCGGATTCTTCGCCGGTGCCCGGGCACGGGCCGAACGGGCCACGGCCGAGCGGGTCGCCACGGCGGTGGTTTCCAGCCTGGACCGCCTCGCCAGGGCCGAGAACAAGGCCGCGCAGGCTTATCGCAGCAGCGTCGAAGCGCAGCGCCAGGCCGATGCCGTCGTCATCCCGAAGCTCAGCGACCGGGCGGAAGCCGTCGTGGCCAGGCTCACCATGGCACCGGACGACACCACGCGCGCGGCGGTGTGGCGGGAGATGACGGCGGACGCGGACGTTGCCTGGGAAGTGGCGGGTTTCCGGGCGGCGGTGCGCCAGCGCTTCGGCGACGACGCGGTGCGCGCCATGAGGCGCAGCTATGGCGGATCGATCGAGGCGCCCTCCGTGCGGTCCGAGCATCGCGCGGCCCTCGGTGTGGTCAGCCGGACCGTACACGTTCTGAGCGCAGGGGAGTTCGCCCGCGAAAGCCAGGAGCGAGCCGAACGCCTCGCCCAGCGCCAGGCGCTCGGCCGCGGGCTCGGGCGATAGGGGCGAGAGCAGGCTTGTTGGAGCGAGGGCCGCTGCCCAGTATGAAATGATGGAGTGTGACCGCCAATAGCGTAGCCGGGGAGTGTGGCCGGGAGCGGCGGTTTAGCAGACCGCAATTGTTGCGTCTCCACACAATTAACTGCTTATTAACGATTGTCGAACTTGTCGCGTCGGTCCGGTTATGCGACGGTATTGCATCCGGGATGATCGAGGCAACAGTCGAGAGCTGTGCGTGGTGCGCATGGCAACCTTGGGAATACCCATAGGCTGATCGGTCGCGGTTCCAAGACGATCTCGCAAGAGGCTCGACTTGTGATTGGCTCACGTGCACGCCCTGAGCGTGCGGCGAAACAGAGGGCCGCCTCAGCCGTACCAGCCACGTAGGCATCAATGACAAGGGAGATGTCATGATAAAGAAGGTCATCGCGGCAACGTTTGCGATGCTGCTGCTGCCTGCCGCTGCCTCTGCACAGACGTGCAATGCGGTTCCCAATACCCTGACCAACGGTACGACGGCCGACGCCTCACAAGTGATGGCAAATTTCAATGCGATCGTGGCGTGCATCGGTGGGCTGCGAGGATATATTGGCGGCCTGACGATGTCGAACGATGCGACGAATCCAAACACTGTCATCGACACATCGTCAGGGCTGGCCGATTCAGACGATAGTACGACGATGATGACGCTCACTCAGGCATTCACCAAGAATGCCAATGCCGCTTGGTCGAGTGGAACGGGGAACGGATGCCTGGACTCTAATTCCGGATCGGCTCTGGTGGCGAATAAATGGTACCACCTTTTCCTGATAGAGAATGTGAGCAGCAACACGGTGGATGAGTTGTGCTCCTCCTACTCAGCAACATCTCCGGCATTGCCGAGTGGCTACACCAAGAAACGCCGTATCGGATCGTTTAAGACCAATGCTTCGTCGCAAATTATGGCCTTTTTTCAGAATGGCGATCAGTTCCTCTGGTTGACTCCCGTCAACGATGTAAGTACGACAACGCTTGGAACGACTCCTACGATCTACCCGTTGTCCGTGCCGCCCGGTGTTCAGGTCACGGCTCTGTTTCGGACAGTAGTTACTGCGGCCGCGGAGGGAGAGGTATTAATCAACTCACCGAGTGAAGCCCCCACCGCATCAGATGTTCCTATTGCCAACCAGACTGCCTTCTGGGCAGCCGGCAGTTATAATACGTCTCAGGCCAGCGATCTCACTGACACCAATAGCAATGTACGAGCGGTCAGTACGGCGGCGAACACGACTCTCTACATCACGACCTATGGCTGGATCGACACGCGAGGGAGGTTCAACTGATGCGTGGCTCAGTGCGCCAACGTACGAGGCGTCGCCTCAGGTCGACCTGTGGCTTGCTGCTCGCGCTCCTAGCAATGCATCCGGCCAGTGCTGCGAATGGCTCCGTAGCCTACACCTATGATGCGCTGGGGCGGGTCACGACAGCATCGTACGACACGGGTGTGTGCGTCATTTATACCTACGATGCCAATGGAAACCGGTTGTCGCAAACCGTGAATGTGAATACCGGCAACGCGCCAACCTGGGGCACTGGCGTTTGGGGGTGTTTCCAGTGGACGGCACAGTGACGCGGCGCCGCCTGATCTGCCGCGAGGCCAGGTACGGCGAACTGCTGAGACGCGCACTATGAGAATGACGCACCAACCACCTGCCCGGTCGAGGAATTGGGGCACGGTCATCAAGCTCATTGTGGGGTGCGTGCTATTTCTGGCTATAGGGGTCAGCGCGAGAGCTCAAGCGGCTGGTGCGCAGTCTCCCACGCAGGCCTCTCCTCCGGGCATGACCTTTGTCGTGCATCCCGCCCGGGTAGCTGTGATGCCTAGGAACGTTCTTGCTGTTCGCCCTTACACTCCGCCAGCGACAGCGGCGCACCAGCCCGTACGGGGTCTCACCCCTGAAAAGCTTAACCCAGGCGCCACCAGCTTTCACAGTCGCCTTCAGGGGGCTGAGATGGCAGGGGCAGCTTCTGCCGGCTGCGCCGCAGGAAGTTCAGAGCCGGCACCAATCATGGCGCTCGCCTCCGCGCTCAAATGCGATCCCGACTTGATTTTCGAGTACGTTTACGATAACATTGAATTCGAACCTTTGTACGGAAGCAACAAAGGTCCGCTAGGAACTTTGCTCGACCTCCGTGGCGACGATGCCGACCAGGCAATGTTGCTAGTGGCGCTGTGGAACACCGCCGGGTTCTCGCAAACCGGCTACGTTAACATTGGGCTGTCTCTTACAGGTTCGCAGATTGCCAATTGGCTTGGGGTCCCCAACGATGCCCAAGCCATCGTCTATCTGCTTGACGACGGGGGCATCCCCTACAAGAATGAGCAGGTAAATAGCGACGGATCACTTGCTTCAATAGAGATTGGGCACTTTATATCTGCGCTGCAGCTGGACGGCACGTGGTACTACTTCGATCCGAGCCTCAAATCTCATAACGTGCAAAATGGCAGTAGCTCGCTCAGCACGATCCTTGGCTACGATCAGGAGCAGTTCCTCAATGATGCCGGCGGGACCATCGGCAGCGTGTCGATCTCAAATGTCAATCGAGCTGCACTGCGCAGCGACCTGGTCACCTATGCCAATAACCTTATCAATTATGTCAATCAGAATGGTCGAACCTCCTCGGTTACTGACCTCATCGGCGGAAAATCGATCGTACCGCTGACAGGTTCACCGACCCGATGGGAGATGTCCGGTGTCACACCCTCCCCGACTTTTCCAGCCGACTGCCCCAATCAAACGACGACTCCTGAGTGCCGCACCTATATTACGATCACGATACCCGGCGCGTCGTCCAGTCAGGTGATCAAGCTATACACGGACCAGGTTTACGGCCATCGGATCACGGTTTTCTCGGTTCCCAGCGGCTCCGACTATGTCCCGACCCTGCTGATCGACGGCGCACCGCCGGCCTGTGTTGCTCAGGGCACCTGCACAAATGTCGGCCCGGCGACGGGGGCAGGACAGACTTGGTCGGTCCCGATCCAGGTGGTCGAGCCGAACCAACCCACGGGATCTTCCTGCCCGAGCGGTATTACTGCTTGCAAGACACTGACCATCGCGGCTGGCGGCTCATATCTGATCGGCCTCGGTACCGGCCAGGTCGGACGCAGTATGGCTGAATATCATCGCCAGCTACTCGCGCAAGCGCGCGCGGCGGGAAACGCGGACAGTTCGGAGATCGTGCTCGGCGAGAATCTGGCTGTCATTAGCTACAACTGGCTGGCCCAATGTTCCGCCGAGCAGCAAATCACCGATCAGATGGCGCAGACGACCACGCTGTACCATTTCGGGGTCGGCATCGCTGGGCAGGCCAATATCCAGCAGACCGGCTATGCGGGGCCGTATGTAGATTTGCCGGTCAACAATCTCTCGGTGCAGCCCTGGACGAGTCAGGGGCCGACGACGACGATCGGCAACTACAGCTATCCAACTGCCATGGTCGCAGCTGGGCTGACCGACTCGGCAGCAGGAAGTGCTTTCGAGTCGGCTGTATTGGAGCAAACTCAGGCGCCAGTCGCAAATATGACGGCAGCCTCGACAATAAAGATTGTAGACGACAATATGAATTCTGCCTATTCGGGGGCACTGCAGCAGACATTTTTAGCTACCAATGAGAGCGACTACACCAACACGATCGAGCCGGCAATACAGTCGTACTACAGCCAGACCGATCTGAACTCCATATCCTCCGGCGTTGCGGCTGGGGCGCAGGTACTAATCCCCGAAACCGGCCAGCTTTCGGTCGGTCTCTGGAAAGGGGCGGGGTATACCGAGGTCAACCCGATATCGGCAGATGAGTTCTCCGTAACGCAAAAAATCTCCGGCGGCATGTCAGGCGGCTTTAGCGGAACCGATATCCCCGATCCGGCCCCCAACACACAGATCACGCTACCGCCGCCATCCGATAGTGACACCATCTCGTCACTCCTCGCAGTCGGCTCGGCGGTGATCAATGACACGATCGCCGAACCAGTCGATGGAATCGCCGGAGCCTATATCTACAATCACATCGATCTCGTGATCGGAAGCGGTCCTTTCCCGTACTCGCTTCCCTTCTCGCGGACCTATCTTTCCTCGTCAGGGACCTACCTGACGACGACGACCGCTGATGTCGGGATGGGTAATGGCTGGGCGAACAACTATAGCACCACCGCAGAGGTTGAGAGCGACCCTTATATCGGCATCGGATCCGACGACTCCTCGGGCGTAACCGCGCCCAATGGAGTCGTGGGTCCAATCGGCTCGTCAGCCGTCAGCGCGGCCACTTCCGTTGCCGCGCTCTATGTCATGCAGGACCTTCTGTCGGTGACGCCGACGGCGCAGACCATGACCATCGCCTCCATGGTGACGCGCTGGTTCACTGATCAGCTGACCGGCAACACGGTGATGCTGAATTGGCCCAACACGACCGAAGAATTCACCGCCTTGCCGCATGCCGACGGCAGCACGGCAATCGCCTACAACCCACCCCCCGATTCCTCGACCCGGCTCACCCAGACAGCGCCAGGCGCGTTCACCTATGCCCGGAAGGACGGTGTGACCCTGGATTTCGGGCCGACCCCCGCAGGGGCCTTGCAGGGCTGGGTCTATCCCGATGGCATGAGGGTGAACCTCACCTATTCCGGGTCACAGTTGTCGGGGATTTCCAACAGCATTGGCCGCAGTCTCAGTCTCTCCTACAACGGCAACGATATCGTCAAGGTCACCGACAGTACCGGACGCAGCGTTAGCTATTCCTACGACGCCAATCACAACCTCATTGGATTCACAGGACCGCTAAACTACACGACGACCTTTTCCTATGACGTCTCGGGTACTTACGACACCCTTGGCCACTTGACGCAGGTATTCTATCCTTTCCGGTCGGGCATTCCCTTCGTGACCAACTGGTACGACCCCCTCGGCCGGGTGGCGCAACAGGCAAACGCCAACGGATATACTTCCAACTTCTATTTTGCTGGCTTCCGAAGCGAAACGGTGGACGGTGCCGGCGACCGCCAGGTCACGTACCAGACCGATACCGGCCGGATCGTGATGAGTGCTGCGGTCCTCAACAACAGTCTCGGGGATGTGTTTTTTGACACAGTGCAGCAGAACGGCACCGTCGATATCACGACCAATCAATATGACGGGCTTGACCGGCTCACCTTGACGACCCTGCCTGCGGGAGGAACTGCCGCTTACGTCTTTGCCACGAACCTCAATCCCTGGGCCAACAACATTGCATCGGTAACACGCACCGCCGTCCCCGGTTCGCCTCTTCAGCCACTGGAGACGCAGTATACCTACGATTCGATCTTCAATAAGCCAACCAGCGTCACCGACCCTCTTGGTCTGGTCACGACAATGAGCTACGACCCGGCGACCGGTAACCTTCTCGCCGTGATCGCCGATGCTGGCACAGGGCATTTGAATGCCACAAGTCACTTTACCTATGACCAGTATGGCCGAGTGCTGACGGCGACTGACCCGCTTGGGATCGTGACGGCCAATAGTTACGATTCAGCTGAAAACCTAGTGACGCAGGTCGCCGACAGCGGCGGTACAGGACATATCGACGCGACGACGCGGTATGCCTATAACGCGCTTGGCGATCAGATTTCGCAGACCGACCCCAACGGCAACATCTGGACGATGAGCTATGACGCAAACCGTCAGCTGCTCACCACCACCGCGCCGGCGCCTTTCAACCTCGGCACTAGCTTGGTGCAAACCACCAATGCCTACGATCCCGACGGCCACGTCCTCTCGGTGACACGCACCAACGGCTCGGAAAACCAGGTCACGCGGACGAGCTATACCAATACCGGCAAAGCAGCGGCGACGACCGACCCGAACGGCAATGCGACGACATACGGCTACGATGCCGACGACCGGCTGGTGACGGTTACCGACCCGCTCCTCCGCACGACGACTTTTGGCTATGATGCGCTGAGCCGGCTCATCTCCACGGTCGATCCTACCGGGCATCTCGCGGAGCAGCGCACCTATTCCCCCCATGGCATGCTGGCAAGCCTGACTGACGCCAACGGCAATACGATCAACTACACTTATGATGGCTTCGATCGCCTTTCGACCACGACATGGCCCGACAGCAGCACCGAAACGCTGACTTATGACGCCGACGCCAACATGCTCACCCGCAAGACGCGGGCGGGGCCTACCATCACCTACACCTACGACACGCTGAATCGGCGGGTGAGCAAGGCCGCACCCTCCGAGCCCACAGTGACCTACGCCTACGATCTCGCTGGTCATCTTACCGGTGTGAGCGATACCAGCCCAGCCATCGCCAGCGTCGCGGGAACTGCTCAATACGCGACGACCCTCACCTATGATCAGCTCAACCGGCCGACCAATGTCTCCTGGAGTCCAGCTCCCACTCAGACCACGTCGGTAGCGAGCAGCGTCGCCTTTGCCTATAGCTACGCCGCGGACAACCGGCGCATCGGCCAGACCACGACCGACAACACCTGGTGGCTTTATCCGAGCGCCGCGAGTTCGGTCAGCTACGCGGTCAACGACCTCAACCAATACACGGCCGTCGGCTCCGCCAGTCCGAGCTATGATGGCAACGGCAATCTCACATACGACGGAACCTTCACCTATGGGTATGACGCCGAGAACCGGCTGACCTCCATCACCCAGTCGGGCACGACGGTGGCCTCTTATGGCTATGACGGGCAGGGCCGGCGCAAGTGCAAGGTGCTTGGTGCTACGGATGGGATCTGTCAAGGCACAGGCGCCGCGACCACGATCTACGTCGCCGACGCCGATAACCGCGCGGTTCTTGCCTACAACGGGGCGAGCGGGGCGGTTGAAACGTGGTACGCCTACGGCCTTGGGCCGGCCGCCGTCTTGAACGAGATGAATGTCGTGGCCGGCACGCGCGAGACGCTGATCCCCGATGTTCAGGGATCGATCGTTGCCACCCTCGTATCCAATACCGGGGCACTGACCAAGACCCCCTATCTTGCGTTCGGCGAAAATCCGTCCCTCACCGTCGGCGGCTTCAACTACACCGCGCAGCTCTTCGACCCCGAGACCGCCGGCAGCGCCTCACAGCCATCCGGCCTCTACTACTATCGTGCGCGGATGTATTCCCCCACGTGGGGCCGCTTTCTGCAGCCCGATCCGCTCGGCTATGCCGCCGGGGACAATCCTTACGCATATACGGATAACGATCCGCTGAACAACGTCGATCCGGACGGGACCCAGGCAGTCCCAGGCTTCTTGATTGGTGTCGCGGCTGGTGGCAGCGCCGGCTACATCGCCGGAGGCTGGAAGGGAGCCGTAATTGGTGGTGTCGTTGGTGGTGTCGTGGGCGTTGGTGCTGCGCCGCTGTCGGCAGCGGCGGCTGGCGCTGTGTTGACAGCGACTGGAAGCTCGACTCTCTCCGCAACAACTGCGGGTGTGGTTTTCACAGCAGTCAATGCGGGTGCAGGCGCTGGTGCCACGATCGTCACCAACAAAGCACTTGGGAACCCGACCTATCAGGACGTAGGGACAGGTGCGCTCGTGGGTGGTTTGGCACCGGTGCTCAGCGGAGAAACTGCACTTGTCGGCCTGGGTGGCGCCGCGGAGGCAGGACTGCCTACCCTAACGAATTACGTGTTGTCAGCCCAAACTGGGATTGGGGGTGTTCTGGGAACGGCGGCTACGAGCCTCACTCCGTCAGCGAACTCGAACGTTCCAACGACGGGTTTGTATATCGGACCTGGTGCGTTGAACTTCGGCAGTCAGGCTATGAAGTGACGCGTCTCTTGGGGCAGCGCATATTCAAGTACAGTCGATCCACGATGCTAACCACGGACTGGACGGTGGTCATCATCGTGCTGGTTATCGCTCTCGGTTGCTGGATCATCTATGGTGGTGAGGTGATCAGCGGCGTCCTGGTCATCCTGATTGGTTGTGGCCTGTTCGTTCCGCTCTACATCAATGCGAAACTGATGATGTCGACGCTGCGTGTTGACGATGAAGGCATCACCGCGACGGCGTTTGGGCATACTTGGAAGTCCATCAAGTGGGGGGACGTGAAGGGCGTCCGTTCTGCGCAATGGACGAACCCTGGTTTTCGGCGGCCGACCAAAACTTTTTTGATATGTACCACGGACAAGAATAGATTCTACATGAAAGCAGATGGGCCTATCGTATTTAACGATGCGATAGTGGACTTCCAATTTCTGTTGGACATTCTCCGCAAAAAAAGCCGCCAGTATGACTTTTCCATAGCGTCCCTTGAGGGATGACGGAGGTTGTTCTGTCGTGGAGGCGCGGGCTTCACCGTCCACTGCGGTGCTCTCAACTGCTGAGACTGCCCACGATTTTCTTGGCCTGATGCTTGACGATCATTCCGTCGAGCATGGCGCGCACCGCACGCTGATCTTCATCGGGTAGCTGGGAGATGGCCTCGAACTGGAGGCGCATCTGCTCGCTCGGTCCGCGCTCGCCTTCCTCGAACACCAGATCGTCGAGGCTGACGTGGAGTGCACGTGCCAGGCTGACCAGGGCATCGAGGGTGGGCTGTGCGACGCCGGCCTCATAGCGGCGAATCTGGTTGACGTGAAGATCGACGGCATCGGCGAGGCGCTGCTGGGAATAGCCCTGCGCCTTGCGGAGCTGGGCGAGGCGGGTGGGGAAGTTCATTGGGACCGGCCAGTGGAAGATGACCCCCATAGTGTATCTGCCTCCGCCCTAAAGCTGTTGACTGACAGACAGTATAATGTTGTATCTCCCAACCTCAAGAGGGCGCACGATTCCCCTTGACGGGTTTTGGCCCCTGGCCGGGTTTGGGAGAGACGGCATGGCGCGGATCGCGGAAGCGGAGCTGGAGCGGCTGAAGGCGGTGCCGCTGGCGGAGCTGATCGAGGCCTCCGGGGTGAAGCTCGCGCGCCAGGGCACCGACCTGGCCGGCCTGTGTCCGTTCCATGCCGAGGACACGCCGTCGCTGAAGGTGACGTCTGGGAAGAACCTCTGGCACTGCTTCGGCTGCGGTGCGGGCGGCGGGCCGATCGACTGGGTGATGAAGCGTCGCGGGGTGAGCTTCCGCCATGCGGTGGAGCTGCTGCGCGAGGACGCGGGCCTGGCTGAGGTGCCGGTTGCGGCGAAGCGCAGCACGGTGCGGGCGCTGGAGTCGCCGGTGTCGCTGGATGAGGACAACGCGGCGGTGCTGGGCCGGGTGGCGGCCTACTACCACGCGACATTGAAGCGCACGCCGGCGGCGCTGGCGTATCTGGAATGGCGCGGCATCGGCGACGCCGCGGCGATCGATACGTTCAAGCTGGGTTTTGCCGATCGCACGCTGGGGCTGCGGCTGCCGGACAAGCGGCGCAAGGAAGGGGCGGAGCTGCGTGCGCGGCTGGAGCGGCTGGGCGTGTTCCGCGAGAGCGGGCACGAGCACTTCACCGGCTCGCTGGTGATCCCGGTGTTCGATGCGCAGGGCCAGGTGGCCGAGGTGTATGGCCGCAAGATCAACGATAACCTGCGGGCGGGCACGCCGTTGCATCTGTATCTGCCCGGCCCGCACCGTGGCGTGTGGAACCTCGCCGGCATCGCGGCCTCGGGCGGCGAGGTGATCGTCTGCGAAGCGCTGATCGATGCGCTGACGTTCTGGTGCGCGGGCTATCGCAACGTGACCGCCGCCTACGGGGTGGACGGCTTCACCGACGAGCACCTGGCGGCGTTCCGCCAGCATGACATCCGCCGGGTGAAGATTGCCTACGACCGCGACGAGGCGGGCGAGCGGGGCGCGGCGAAGCTGGCGGAGCAACTGCAAGCGGCCGGGATCGCAAGCTGGCGGGTGGAGTTCCCGAAAGGGCTGGACGCGAACGCCTATGCGCTGAAGGTGACACCGGCCGAAAAATCGCTTGGCATGCTGCTGCGCACGGCGCGCTGGCTGGGGCCGGGGGAGCCGCCGGTGCCGGACCCGACGGAAGCGGCGGCTAAGATGGAAATTTCCCTGGCGGAGTCTTCCGATCCGCCGTCCGGCGCCGCTGTCGCACCCTCTGATCCGCCTGCTTCCTTAGCCACTCTCGCCGCCGGCGATCCCGGCTTGGCGGCCGACGTGACCCCGTCCGCCGCCGTGCGTCCGCTCCCGGAGGTGACGGCGGGCGAGCGGGAGGTGACGCTGCGGTTCGGCCCGCGACGCTACCGCGTGCGCGGCCTCGATCGCGCCCAGGCGGCGGACGCGCTGCGCGTCAACCTGATGGCGGCGACCGAGACGGCGTTCCATGTCGATACGCTCGACCTGTACAGCGCCAAGGCGCGCGCGGGCTTTGTCGAACAAGCCGCGGCCGAACTCGGCATGACGGCGGCGGCGATCAAGGCCGAGCTCGGCCAGGTGCTGCTGAAATTGGAGATGCTGGCGGCCGAGCGCGCCCGTCAGGCCGCGGCGCCGGAGCCGTCGCCGGCGGAGGCGATGACGGAAGAGGAACGCGAGACGGCGTTGGCCTTCCTCCGTTCGCCCGATCTGCTGGACCGCATCGTCGCTGACTTCGAAGCCTGCGGCTTGGTCGGCGAGGGCACCAACAAGCTGGTGGGCTACCTCGCCGCGGTGTCCCGCAAGCTGGCGGCGCCGCTCGCCGTGCTGGTGCAATCATCGAGTGCCGCCGGCAAATCGAGCCTGATGGACGCGGTGCTGGCGTTCGTGCCCGAGGAGGAACGGGTGCGCTACTCGGCGATCACCGGCCAGGCGCTGTTCTACATGGGCCGTGGCGATCTCAAGCACCGGATCCTGGCGATCTGCGAGGAAGAAGGCGCCTCCCGCGCCGCCTATGCGCTGAAGCTGCTGCAGTCGGACGGCAGCCTGACGATCGCCAGCACCGGCAAGGACCCCGAGACGGGTTCGCTGATCACCCAGGAATACCGGGTGGACGGGCCGGTGATGATCTTCCTGACCACCACGGCGGTCGACATCGACGAGGAGCTGCTCAACCGCTGCCTGGTGCTGTCGGTCGATGAAGGCCGCGCCCAGACCGAGGCAATCCACCGGCTGCAACGCCAGCGCCGCACCTTGGAGGGCCTACTCGCACGTGAGGCGAAAGCCGCGACCTTGACGCTGCACCAGAACGCGCAACGGCTGCTGCGTCCGCTCGCCGTGGTGAACCCCTATGCCGACCGGCTGACCTTCCTGTCCGACCGCACGCGCACCAGGCGGGACCACGAGAAATATCTCACGCTGATCGATGCGATTGCCCTGCTGCACCAGCATCAGCGGCCGATCCGCCGCGCCGAGGGATCGGACCTGGCCTACATCGAGGTGACCCTGGCCGACATCGCGCAGGCGAACCGGCTGACGCACGAGGTGCTGGGGCGCAGCCTGGACGCACTGCCGCCGCAGACGCGCCGGCTGCTGGGGCCGATCGCGGCGATGGTGGCGGAGCGTGCCGCCGCGCAGGCAACAGCACGGGGCGACATCCGCTTCACCCGCCGCGCGCTGCGCGAGGCGACCGGCTGGGGCGACACGCAACTGAAGCTACACCTCTCCCGGCTAGCCGAGCTGGAATACCTGCTGATCCATCGCGCCGAGCGTGGCCAGGGGCAGGTCTATGAGCTGCTGTACGACGGCGACGGCAGTGCTGCCCCCCACCTGTCCGGCCTGATCGACCCGCGGGAGCTGGCTGCTGGCAGCTACGACGCACAGCGGTCGGGTCTGCCAGCCGATCGGTCGGGGGCGGCGGAGGATCGGTCGCCCGCCGGTCGCCCCCTGGTCGGCGGGCAGTCGGCCCCTGGTCGCATCGAGCACGCGGCTAAAGAAGAAGCCTGTTCAACGGCTTATCGAGACCAGCCAGCAAATCGGCCGGAATCGCATATCTTGCCGCCCCGGCGGATGAACGGATCACAGCCGCACATCCAAGTCACAACCGCTTTGCCTTTAGCCGCTCTGCCGGGCTGAGACGGGCGGTGCCGGCGCGGCGGGAACGCTTCCAAAAACCCGGCCGGCGGGCTGGCTGGGCCGGCCGGAAGCCCGACCCGCTCGCCCATCTGACGCTGACCCAGGCGATGGAGGCGCACTTCGAGGCGCTGCTGGTGGCGGGCTACAGTGCCGACACGGTGCGCGGCCGGCGCATCGCGCTGCGGCGGTTCATCGCCTGGTGCGACGAGCGCGGCCTCGCCGATCCGCGCGACATCACCAGGCCGATCCTGGAACGCTACCAGCGCCACCTGTTCCACTACCGCAAGCCCAACGGCGCGCCGCTCAGCCTCGGCACCCAGTTCGGCTACCTCACCCCGCTCAGGACCTGGTTCAAGTGGCTCGCCACGGATGCGCCGCTGCCCTGGCACATCCTGCTCAACCCAGCCGCTGATCTGCCCTTGCCGAACGTGCCCCGGCTGCTGCCGCGCGCCTTGCTCGGCGTCGCCGAGGTGGCGGCGATCCTGGAAGCCGCCGATCCGACCAGTCCCGAGGGGCTGCGCGACCGCGCCATGCTGGAGGTACTGTACAGCACTGGCCTCCGGCGCACCGAGCTGGCCAATCTGCGGCGCTATGACGCCGACCTCGCCCGGCTGGTGGTGTTCGTTCGCGAGGGCAAAGGGCGCAAGGACCGCGTGGTGCCGCTCGGCGAGCGGGCCGCGCTATGGCTGGACAAATACCTGGTCGAGAGCCGGCCGCGTCTGCTCGGGGCGGCGAGCGAGACGCTGTTCGTCACCGATTGGGGCGAGCCGGTCAGCCCGGAGTTCGTCGCCGACGCGGTGCGCCGGGCCAAGACCCGGGCGGGGATCGCCAAGCCCGGCGCGACCCACCTGCTGCGCCATGCCTGCGCCACCCACATGCTCGACAACGGCGCCGATGTCCGTCACATCCAGGTCCTGCTCGGCCATGCCAGCCTGGCCACGACCGAGCGCTACACCCACGTCGCCATCGCCAAGCTCCAGCAGGTCCATGCCAGGACCCACCCCGCCGCAAAGGGGTCACCACTGGTTACACCTTTGCCGCCGGACGAGGAGAGCGGCTGACGCCCGCCCTGAACACTGATCAGGGCGCGAGAGCGGCGGGAGGCGGACCAAAGGGGGGTCGGCAATGGCCACCCTTCCCCGATTGAACCCGGAGCGGGACAGAAGCGGGACGCTGGCGCGACACCAACGGGACAGCAGCGCGACAGCCGGTCTGTCCATATGGACCAATGCACCCTTGGTGACGATGACACCGGTAACGCCGCCGTGAGGTGCAACCGAACCCGGCAAAAATCACCAAGGGTGCATTGGTCCATATAGCCCACACCGACGGCACCACGATGGAACCCCGACGGCACCTCGACGGCGTCGCCACGGAACCAAAACCGGTGCCGTCGCAGGGCATCGCCCGACGCGACGCGCTGGCAGTTGTCCACTGCCAGGACTACATTGCTTCCATGGACACTGCTCCGCGCCCAGACGATCGTGCCGACACAATCAGCCCGGAAACCGAGGCCGAGCGGCAAGCCCGCCTCGCCTGGGAAGCCGAGGGCATCGCCGCGGCCGAGGCCTCCCTCGCCGCCGGCTTCTACGTCGACGCCGATGACATTGATGCCTGGATCGACAGCATCGGCACGGATCACGAGCTGCCGCCGCCACCCACTCGCCGACGCTGACCGTGCCGCGTGGCGCGCCGCCTGATCTATGCCCAGGAAGCGCGCGACGACCTTGAGGCTGCGCGTGGCTGGCTGACCCAGCCCGGTTCGGGACCGGCGGCGCGGCGCAAGCTGGCGGCGATCCGTGCTGACATCCGGCGGCTCCAACAGCAGCCCTGCCTCTGGCCAGTCAGCGACCATCCGGGCGTGCGCGAGCTGCCGGCCGCCGGAGGCTACCGCGTGTTCTACAAGGTCGAGCCGGACACCGGGCACGACGACACCGCCGGCGACGTGCGGGTGCTGCGGGTTTACGGTCCCGGCCAGGACCGGCGCAGGTTCCGCCCGCCTCCCTAGCCGCCAATCCTGCTTGCCCGGCACTCCGCCCGCGGCCCAGAATGTGCGTCAGGGGAAAATCGCAGCCAGGCCATGAGCTACATCAGCGGAATCCGACCGCAAGCCATTGAAACGCCAAGGGAAAGTTGCGCCTGGTATGGCGAAGGTGCGTCAGGGCGGAGAATCTACGCATATGTAGGAAATGATCCGCTGAATAACGTGGACCCGAACGGGAAAATTGCACTTGCCGACAACCTGATCGGCGCGGGGATCGGCTTTGGGGTCGATCTGGTCACCCAATTGGCTGTCAACGGCACCTACGACTGGCGGGAGGGTGCTGTTGCGACGGCGGCAGGCTTTGTGACAAGCGGCGTTAGCTCTCTCATCGGGGAGACTGCATTGGGTATTGGAGGGCGTGCAGTCGCAAACGCCGTTGTGGGTGGCCTCGTGAATGCCACGCAAACAGCGACGCTCAATTCGATCGAGGGAACGACGAACAGCGTCCAGTCGGCGGCGGTGTTGGGAGCGGCCTTCGGGTACGGCGGTTCTGCTCTTGGTGATGTCCTTACTAATAGAGCAGCCTCGGCTCTGCAAGCCACAGCCGCAGACACCGCGCTTGCAGACAAGCTATCCGCTCTGAACATTTTGCAGAGCAATCCCGCGCTGCAGATTCCCACGCCTGGAATCGTAGCTGGTGCGAACGCTCTTGGCACGGCGGTTGGAAATGCCTCAGGCATTGTTCCAAATGGCCTGATCCCTCCGATGATTCCCAGCGCATACGGGGCGTCCCCCTCATCGGCGAAATGACCGATGCCAAAGCGCGAAGTCCGGAGACTGCTGATAGTCTATCAGACGCTGGGTCCGATGCTCATCGTGGCTCTGGCTTTTCTGATCGTGTCGATGGCAGTGTCGGTATTCCTCGAGGGAACGCACGCCCTAAAGGTTAGAGTTGCAGGGCTTGCATTGTTCGCGGTCTTTATAGTTATCGGGCTTGTCCAAGCCGGGATCGTATTGTGGAAAACGAGGAACCTTGATTCGTGAGCGCCTGGCAAGAAAAATCTCTACGCATACGTCAATAATGACCCACTCAACAACACCGATCCGAGCGGGCTTTGGCAGTTGACCAAATCCGGAGGTCTTGGTTTCGGCGGTGCGCTGACATTTGGGTATAACTCCGGTCAGTGGAACGTCGGCGCCTACGTCGGTCCGGCAGTCGGAGCCAACCTTTCGATCAACCCCGCAAACACTGCTGCAGTGAATCCTGGAGCGTACACGGGCTTCGTAGGCTCTGCGGGAGCGGAAGTTGGCCCAATCGCCGTCGACGTTGGTGGCAGTGCGCAAACAAGCGTCCCGAATGGAAGCGTATATAATCAGGGCACGGCGTCCGCGGAGGCTTCGGCCAATTTCGGCGCTTATAGCGTCGGAGGTGAGGCTACGATCTCTCCGAGCGGGAACGTCGCCGTGGCCCCACAGGTAACTGTCGGCCTCGGCACGAGCGCCTACGGCGCCTGGGGAGTGACGTTTCAATCAGCCCCAAGCCCATCCGTACCAAGTGTCCCCAGCCCACAATCAGCTCCAATGAGCGCCACCGCGCCTAGCGGCTCGGGAGCAAGTAAGTGAGTCAGGTTTGGCGCACCCTCAACACGGTTCTCTTTGTCCTGGGGTTCTTGGGCGGCTATATGTCAATGACTCCTACAAACATCCGCGATACAAACCCGGATGCTGTGCTGTGCCTGTTGGTAATCGTGGCAATTCCGATCGTAATTATTGGGGGCACCTACTACGCAATGGCACGACTTGGAGTGACGGAGCTTCGCGTCCCATCTTGGACCAGAAACCCGTTGTTATTTTGGTACGATCCGTTACAATTCCTATTTATCATAACTCTTGTATGCCTAGCAGCTGCCGTGGGCAGTGGACTTCGCTTGTGGCTTACGGGATGGGCCGGCTTTTGGACGTTCGGATTGTACGGCTCCATGGTCATCGGCCTCCTAATAGCTCGCGCTCTCGCCTACCGGATATTCCGAAGCCGCATCACCTGAACCCGGGAGAAATGCCGATTGGGTGCTATGAGGCGGCTTTGCTCAAGCTATAATGATAGCGGGCGAAGCGCCTCGGGTTAGTCGCAATCTCTACGCATACGTCAACAACGACCCGCTGAACCTGACGGACCCAAGCGGGCAGGTGCAGGACTTGGCGAATGCCACCTCCACCGCAGCAAATGAATTCGGCTGCGGCTTCAGCGGAAGTTGCAGCATCTTCAGCCCATATAACAACGAGAGCGGCTTTAATGCAGCCGGGCAGATAACCGCCGGAACGCTTAGCAATCTGGGCACGATCGCGAACTATGGACTGCTCGCCGCAACCGTTATACCCTCGCCCGCGGAGCCTGAAGCCGCCGCGTTGAGCGTCGCCGCAGAAGAAGCAGGCGGGGCGCTGGTCCCGATGGCGGATGCGGCTTTCAACACGGGGACGATCCGCACCATCGCCGGTTATGAAGTCGGCGGAAACGCCGGATTGGTGGGCGGCACCTACAACATGAACATATGCGGGCTCTACGCCACCGAAGACGCCCAAGGGCTTGGCGCTCTGGCGAACGCATTCAAGGCGGAAGCAAGTGCTGCTGGCGCGACGGACATCAGTATATCTGGTAATGCCATCATCAACCCTGGGATCGCAAACATGAATCCGGCGATCGCAGCGAGATACGGGTTTAGCTTTTCGCAGGTAAACCCCACCACGGTAATGCTCCAGGGATCAGTGCCATGACTTTGACTGCCGCTGAGAGCCTCAAAGACACGTGGGTATCCATTTTCCGGCGAAGAGGCGGTGACGGCACCTACACTCGCTTATTCGATAACTTGGACGCATCGCAGCGTACCACGTTGTTCTCCATGTTCGAGTTGCGTGAATCGGAGGTGCCGGTCATTGGGAGTGTCCAGGATTCGGACAACTGGCTTGTTCTCACGACCGAGCGCCTCGTCTGGTCTATTGGGGGAGAACGCCAGGAGGTGCCCGCTGATGCGGTTCGGGACGCAACAGCCGATCTTAAGCAACTTCAGCGTAGCGACAGCAAACTGGAGATGCGGCAGCTCCAGGTCGTGACTATGGGCGGTGGCGAGTACCCGATCGACATGGAGCCTGGTGCACCATTGAGTGGCGTTTGGAACGTCTTGAAGAACCTTGGGGCGCGGAATCGAAGTATGAATGAGAGGGTGAGAGGGCAAGATAAAGCGGATTTGTGATCCGCCGGCCCTTTGGGCGTAAGTGGTTGTCTGCACATTGGTTTTTGCAGTGTGCGGGGGTGCCGAAGCGGCACTGCGGAAGGTGTGCGGGATGTGCGGGATGGCACCTGAGGCGTTTTTCCTTTTGCTTTCAACGTTCAAACGTATGGTGCCCGCAGGGTGCGGCATGGCCGGTTCCGCCGTTTCTACGCTGGAGCAAGTATTATTACGCCAGAGCACGACGGGCCCTTGAAGTGACTTGGCAGGCATGAATCGGATGCCGATCGTCCCGTCATGGCGCGCGACGACAGCGACGATATCCGCATCCGGCCGGGCCGTTCCCGGAGGGCCGGAACGCGCGCCGATCCGCGCGAGCTGCCCTTTACGGCCCGGGTACACGGTCGGTCGATTTTCGGCCAAATTCCTGAACGGATCGAGAACAGGCGCCTGGTCGCCGCTGAGCCGGCGGACAAAAGTCGCTGTTGCGTAAACGAACGTTTGAGTGTCACCGCAGGATGGCGTGCAGAATCAACCGATTGCCTGTCGCACAACACCGTTGCCATTGATACGTCAAAGGCAACCGACTTTTGCAGCCGAACCGGGCGGCTCAGGTCGTCATCCGGCGGCGGCAACACGTCAAAACGCAGGCGTATTCGTGAAATGTTCGAAAATTTGGCCGAAAATCGACCGACCGTGTACTTGGGCCCAGTCAGGATTTTCCGTCGTCGGCGCTCGCGCCATATGGTCTCGTTGCCCAGTACCCCGATGAATTCCTGCAATCGCTGATCGCGGCCATGCCCTGCGCGGTGCTGGCCGGCGTGCGGCAATGCGTCGGCCGTCTTGTGCGGCCGCCGATCCCGGCAAGCGATTACCTCGCGAGCCTGATCCGCCTCGGGCTAGCGACAACAGCGGCGTTTCTCGCGGAACATCAAGCCGACTGGCGACTATAGCTCGGGCGAGCGGCTCAGCCCAGCATGCTCCGCCGGCACTTCGGCCCCGGCAGGTGACCCCTCATACAGCAGCCCGTGCGCCGATGCCTGGACGATCTCCTTGATGCGGGCTGCCGGTAGTGTCGGGGTCTCAGGCACGCCTACGCCGCGACGATCCGCGACGCCGCGCCGTCAGAAACAGAAGTCCCGACCCCAGGATTGCCAGTGAACCGGGTTCCGGCGCGGCGTTCGAGGCTCCGATCTGCACCGTGTAGGTATCGGCGTCCGCGCCGGTGCCCCAGGTATAGGTGTAGGTGCCCAGAGTGAGGCCGAGGCCACTGAGCGTTGTGTTGTCAAAGGTCATCGTGCTCGAAAGCGACGCGCCAGACGTATAGGGGGATGCACGCTCAGCCCCTCGGAATTTTTGATTGTAACAGCCGGCCGGCGTCAGTCCTTCCAGAAGTCATTGAATCGGTTTGATGCCAGATGCGTGTAGACGACGGTGTGCTGGATGTTCCGGTGCCCGAGGTAGTGCTGGATCGCCCGTGTGTCCTGGCCATCGTTCGCGAGTTTGAACCCGGTTGAATGTCTGAGCATGTGCGGATGGACCGGCAGGCCGAGGCCCGCCTCATCGCCCGCGCGCGTCAGCAGTTTGCGGAACGTCGAATCCGTCATGGGCGCGCCGCGCTCCGAGACAAACACGTAGGCTGAAGCCGGGTATTCCCGAAGCACCTCGCGCAACGCCCTGAGCT
>Ga0335075_10003601_pt1 | contig 24506 bp, 26 predicted proteins | sample Lox_Sample_24_FD_206723 | JGI IMG/M metagenome (GOLD analysis project Ga0335075, IMG submission 206723) | Soil microbial communities from Loxahatchee National Wildlife Refuge, Florida, United States - Lox_Sample_2.4 | ecosystem: Environmental > Terrestrial > Soil > Wetlands | place: USA...
CCCCGAGGCCGGCCAGCGGGGCTCTGCCGCCCAGCGGACCAGATGGCAAGAGATCAACAATAGCGGAGAGTTCCATGCGCACAGCGCTTCTTACTGGGGTGGCGGTCCTGGCACTGGGCATGCTCGGCCTCGGCATTCCTTCTGCCCAGGCCCAAACCAATGTCCCGATCGCGGCCTCTGTCGGCAAGGGCACCAACGCTGCCGGATCACAAGGCAGCAACGCCAACGCCGGGACGCAAGGAAGCTACAATTCCAAGACGGTCGACGTGACCAAGGACAACGGCAACACGAGTAACTTTGGCGTGACCAAGGACAACGGCAACACCACCACAGCAACCTTGGCAACCGCGCTTGGGCTCGGCGACAACGTCGTCGGCAACGGCACGCTTTCCAACTCGATTGCCGATACTTACACGAGCACCGATGTCACCACGGACCTCAGCTTTGCGTCCGCACATGCGGGCGGCTCGCTGACCGGCAGCATCACCCGGGCCGGCTCGGGCGTGGCGGAGAATAACGTGATGGGCAATATCGGCGTCATCACTGCGAACGCGAACAGCGGAGTCGGGCAATTCAATACCTCGGTCGCCGCCACCGGCGTCGACAATGGCATCCAATTTGGCAACAAGTAGTCGCATCACAGTTTCTACGTTTGAGCTCTCGAAAGCCGCGCCGGACCGCACTCGCGGGCCGGTGCGGTGCGTCGTCGCTAACGCCATGTCATGGTCAACCGGCTGATTGGAGGAAACGAAAATGGCCAGAGCGAAACTGATCGTGGCAATGGCACTGCTGGCAGGCGCCGCTATCCCGGGCGTCCCGGATTTTGCTTTCGCTGGTCAACCGCCAGGCACCGTGGCGTCTGACAGAGATCTGATCCGCACGCTCGCAGGAAGCGAACTCACCGCAAAGGCATTGAGCGCCGCGCGCGGCGGCACGGGATTGAACATCTCCCAGACGACTAGCACGACGAACAACACGCTCAATCTCGACGCGACGAGCAGCGGAACCGTGAACGGCGCAAGCGTGCTCGGAAGCATGAGTGGGTCGGCCGCCGGCAACATCGTCAACAGTTCCGGAATCATCAACCAGTTCTCGAACAGCGGCAGCAACGTGATGATGAATTCCAGCGTGGCGTTCTTCATCACCGCGCAATAAGGAGGGCTGCCCGGACCTTAGATTCATGCTGCGAAACATCACCCGCATCGGCATCGCCTCGGCCACGCTTGCCGCAGCATGGCTCGGAGGGGGTTTTTGCGCGGCCGCCGCCGGAACGACCGAACTGCAGATCAGCGGCGCGATTGCGGGCATACCCGGAATCTCGCCGACACTGAGGGTCGAGAGCTTTCGGGCGCGGCGCTTTTCCGCCGTCATCCCGCAACGGTTCGACTACTCCTGCGGATCGGCCGCACTCGCGAGCCTCCTGACCTACAGCTACCACACGCCTGTCGACGAATTGACCGTGTTCCGCAGCATGATCGAGCACGGCAACAAGGCGCTGATCGAGAAAGAAGGATTCTCGCTTCTAGACATGAAGGAGTACCTCGAGCGACGAGGCCTGCCTTCAGGAGGGTTCCGCGCACCCCTCTCCAAGCTCGCCGCAGCCGGAGTTCCTGCGATCGTGCTGATCAACGAGCGCGGCTACAAGCACTTCGTGATCATCACAGGTGCCCAAGACGGCATGGTGCTGATCGCGGATCCGGCGGTGGGCCTGCGCAGCGAGCGTATCGGCGCCTTCGAGCACCAGTGGAGCGGCATCTTCTTCCTGATTCTGACCCACGTGGCCGAGGCGCGGGCGAACTTCAATGCGCCGGCTCAATGGAGGGTTGCACCCGGAGCGCCGCTCGGGCTTGCGCGCTTCATGGTTGACTTTTCGATCCTGCGCCAGGTCGGCGCAGGTAACCCGTCGATCTTCTAAAGGAGGGGTTGGGCGTGGCCTTGCACGCTCCGTATCAATCGAGCGAACGGACTCGCGGCCCCCGGAGAGCTTGGCGATCCTGGCCGGAGACGATCTGCCGATGAGGCATCCCAACATGTCTGCAGAAACAACGGCACCAGGCGGATTTCGCGTCGCACTGGCGGTGGCAATTCTTCTGGCCGGCATCGCCGTTCCCGCGCTCGCCGCTCCTGGCTTGAACAGGACCCCGCCCAGCGCTTCGGGAACGGCCCTTGTCTCGGCCGCAGGGCTCGCACGATACGCACTGAGCGACGCACAGCTCAGCCGGATCCGGGGCGGCTTCGCGCTGCCGAACGGAATCAACCTGAACTTTGGATTCCAGCAAATCACGACCATCAACGGCACGATCGTTCAGGGCATCCTTGTGCCGGAGCTGTCCCACTTGGAAGGTCGGATCCCGATTTACGTGATCGGGGGTTCAGTTCGCATCGACGCGGGCGATGCCATCCCGGACTCCGTGCTTACCGGGCTTTCCGCGCAAGGCGTTAAGGTCTCGCGGGGATCGGCCAGGACGACGAGCGATGCTTTCAACAGCGCCGTTTCGGCCCAGGCGACGACCGTGTCCTACTCGCAATCCACTGGGGTAACCAAGAGCGGCGGATCGGGCCTGACGACTAACGTAGCGAACACGCAATCCACCGCCACGGCGGCCAATCCCTCGGCGGCCGGCAAGGAATACAGCGTGCCAACTTCCTCTGCCGTCACGGTTTCGACAGGCGTGACGGACCCGGCCGGTAATCTGGCCGCCGCGATCCAGACCACGCTCGGCCCGAACGGCGTGTTCAGCAGCATCAATAACACGCTGAGCAACGAACTCATCCAGCAGGCGACACAAACGAATATCAGCGTGAGCGGGCTTGCAGCATCCGTGAGCGCCGCGCAGGCGTTGAGTCGCGTCGTGAATTCCGTCACGCAAGCAGTGAAAATCCCGTGAGATGACCTCCGGCCGCAGTCGAACCCAAAAGAGGAGCAGGATGAGCAACTGCGCAGGGGGCCGCGGCAGCCGAAAGGAAGGAGCAGCGGTATGACAGCAACCATGACCAGAACTCGAAGCGCAGTCTCCGCGCTTCTTCTCGCTCTCCTCATCCTGGCGCTGTTGCTCAACCTCCCGCTTCGCGTCGCGGCTGCGCAGACCGGCCCGTCGACGGTGGGGCAGTTTCAGCTCGTCTCCGCGCTCAACGGCCTGGAGCCTCTTTCGAATGGTGCACTGGCGAACGAGAGGGCTCGCGGAATTGGCCCCGGGGAATTGCCCGGCATCCGCTCCCCATCGCAGCTTCCGAGCGTACTGCTGTGGGACGATTTCGGCTCCATTGCAAAATCTGGGACTGCAAACACGATCATCACCATCACGGGAGGAGGCAATGCCCCATAGTGCCTGCAAAAATACGAGGGCTGGATGAGCGTCCGTTCCGCCCACGTCTCGATCCATCGTCATCGGCCTCGCGCTCGCGACGGCGCCGAGCCAGGGCCCCGCGTGGTGACCGCTCAAACCATTCGCCCGCGCCCGCCAACGCGCGTCAGTGACTTCCGCCCGCGAGGCGAAGCGTGATGCTCTCTGGCCGCCACCCATGCGCGCCTCGCGTATTCCCGCATGCAACCAGGCGAGGGAGCGTGGCGCCTCGCCCATCCCACCTGTGGAGTGCGCTTCTGTGCGGAGCGGCCTGCCTCGCCGGACTGGCCGCACCATCCTACGCCCAGTCGGACGCTGAGCCGCCGTCTGAACAGGTGACCGCGCAGGAAATTGGCAAGCTGCGCGCCGAGATTGCAAAGCAGCAGCAAGAAATTGAGCAGGAAAAGCGGCAACTGCAACTGCAGAGCCTGCGCCTCGACGATCAACAGCGGTTACTCAACGCCGAACTTGGCAACCTTCGGGCAACTGGCACGGGTGGGGCACCCGCGGTGTCGCAACCAGTAGCCACGGATCAGACGGCGCCCGCCACTTCCTCCCCGACCACGGTGGCGACAGGGCCCGCATCGGCAACCCCAACAGCACCAATCTCCGGGCCGAGCCCGCAAGAGCGCGAAACTCGGCGTGTCCTTGAGACCGCTCACGAGCTCTCGAGTACCGGCGGTGTGCTGACGCCCAAGGGGTACTTCGTTGTTGATCCGTCCTTCGAGTACGACTACTGGAATCAGAACGAGGTCAATATCAGCGGCTTCACGATCATCCCCGGGATCACGTTCGGCAATATCAACGTGCAGCGGGTCCAGGCGAACTACCTCACGCAGGCATGGACATTCCGCTATGGCGTCACCAATCGGCTGGAACTGAATCTCAGGATACCCATCGTCTACGCGACGGGCCAGACGGTCACCGAACCGCTCGGACCCAACGCACAGATTTTCTCGCCAGGCGCAACCGCATTCAACATCGGCGATGTTCAGGTGGGCGCGAGCTACCAGCTGAACACAGGCAGCAACGGCTGGCCGATCTTCCTTGCCAACGTTCTTTTCAAGACGACCACCGGAACAAGTCCATTCTCGGTTCCGATCTATACGACCAACGACGTGAACGGCCTCTACATCGCGGGCATACAAAAGAAGCTGCCCACGGGCACCGGCTTTTACTCGCTGCAGCCGAACATCACGATGTTGATTCCGACCTCCCCTGCGGTGCTGTTCGCCAACATCCTCTACGGAATTGATTTCTCCCGCGGAGTGGAGATTGCGAACCGGTCCGGCGCAGCGCCGACACCGGCAACGATCGACCCGGGCAACTTCATCTCGGGGACATTCGGCGTCGGTTTTGCCGTGAACGATCGGACTTCGATGACATTCAGCTACCAGCAAGAGCATGTATGGCCGACAGCAGAGGGCGGCGCGAATATCGGCGGCTCGTCATTCGATTTCGGCACCTTCAATTTCGGACTCGGGTTTACGGTGAGTAAAAACATCACCGTCAATATTGGCGCCGGAATCGGTGTCGGACCAAACAATCCTGTGGCCAGGATTCTCGTGGAGGTTCCAATTCGTTTCCAGATTTGAGGGTCATATGAGGTCTGCTTGGCACCCGTACACATGGACAATGCATCGACGCCGCGTGATGTGGCACGACCCACGATCCGGCCGCTCGGCCGCGACGGCGGCCTTCTCGCCCCCCGAACGCCCCGGCGTCGATCTTCCAGTCCGGCACGGAGCTTGAGCCGTGAACGCGACTCCGCCCACCGTCTCCGTCGCCTCCGTGCACGAGGCTCTGCGAGATGTCATCGACCCGGAATTCGGCTTCAATATCGTCGATCTCGGTCTCGTCTGCGATGTCGGCATCCAAGGCGGTCTGGTCGATGTGCAGATAACAATGGCGACGCCCGATGGCGCCGCGCAGGACTACGTCACAGCCGCGGTCGAAGGCCGCCTGCTTGATCTTCCTGGCGTGAGCGAGGTTCTCGTCGAGGTGGTGTCCAGCCCGGCCTGGTCTTCCCGACGGATGTCGTCCGTCGCCAAAGCGCATTTCTGGAACCGCGCGGTCGGCGAATGACCTTGCCGTTTGGGATTGAGAAACCCGTCTTCCGGATTCACCACGCCTTCGGAGCGCCCGCGGTCTCCCCCTCAAAAGCGGCTTCGGAGCCATCCCGCGCCACGGCGCGTGGCTCGCCGACAGTTTTGCTCGCGTGCCCGCCACCGCCATCCCATGGCCGCGTCCGGTCGTTGGCCAAGGCCCGCGAATCACGTGGCTTCGCACATCGCGCCAGGATTGCCCGACGCCGCTCAGCCAAGAACCGCTCAGTCTCCGAGCGACGCACCGAGCGCTTCGAGCAGCAACCCGGTGCCGTGCTCGCGCGCGCCCGCGTCGTCATAGCCATCCAGGAAGGCGCCCTGCTCGGTGAGCGTGAGTCTCGTCTTCTGCCCTTCGCTTTTCAGCACAACGCTCGCCAGCGAGACTGAGATTTTCCGCTCATCGAGGTGCATTTCGTAGCTGTAGATCAGCCGCTCGTCCGGCACCACGTCGTGATAGAGCGCGTCGAATGTCGAGACCACGCCGCCTTTCCACCGTCCCCTGAGGCGCTCCCGCCCATTGACGCGGACGTCCATCTCCCGCTCCAGCAGCGTCCATTCCGAAGCCGCAGGCCCGAACCATTGGGCCTTCGCTTCCCGCTCCGTGAAGGCCCTCCAGACGCGCGCCGCGGGAGCATCGTAGACCCGCTCGAGGCGGAAGGTGGCATGCACGACGGAGCGAACCTCCGGCTCCTCCCGCATCTCCGTAATCAGCGCCGCCAGCCGATCGACCGTCTGCTGCCAGCCTTGCGGCGCGCCTTCGATCATCCAGAGCGCGGCCGGATCCCTGAGCGCATAGGTCTGCACCACCTCCATGCGCGTGCCGCCCGCATCCTCCGCGAAGCTCGCCCGGGTGGTGCAGGCGAACAGGACGTGTCCGGCTTCGTCCGCCACATCCATCTCGATCGCCAGCCGCGCGAAGGGGACAACCTCGGTGAAGCGGCCGTGGATCCAATGGCGCACCCCTTCGGGGCTTTGCATGCAGACCTCGAACGGCCCCGCGCCGTGCCCGGGCTGCACGCGTGCCTCGACCACGCTGTAGCCGCTCGGACAGAACCAGCGCCTGACATGCGCCGAGGATGTCCACGCCTTGAAGACCAACGCCGGCGGCGCGGCCAACCACCGATCGAGGCGCACTTCCGGCAATCTCGTCTCCGCTCCGGCTTCATTCGTCGGGGCCATCCTGCTCTCCTTCATGCACCAGCGTTGCGAGATATGCACCGAGGCGATCGAGGCGGCGCTCCCATTCCGTCCGGCGCGCCTGGATCCACTGTTCCGCCAGGCTCAGCGCGCCAGCCTCGATCGAAAAGCGCCGCACCCGGCCGATCTTCTCCGAATGGACGAGGCCCGCTCCCTCCAGCACCTGGAGGTGCTGCAGCACGGCCGGCAGGGACATCGGCAGCGGTCTGGCGAGATCGCTCGCGGATGCCGGCCCGCCGCTCAGCCGCTCGACCATGGAGCGCCGCGCCGGGTCGGCGAGCGCGTGGAACATGCGGTCAAGGTCCGAAGATTGGTTAAGCATCTGCTTAACCATATCAGGACCGCATCAGTAAAGCAATCACTTTAATGATTGTTGAGCGAGAAAATCGTCCCCAAGAAAATTGCCCCCAAAAAATCGCCCTGGGGCTCAGGCGCGCCGCCACCGCTCCCCTTCGCGCCGTGCCCGCCCCTCCCGCTCGAGCTTGAGGAGATGGCCCAGCAGGTTGCGTTCGGCCGCCGCCTGCAAGCGCGGACTGATCCCGCGATAGATGATGGCCGCCAGGTCGGAAACCGACGCGGGCGTCGCCCCGAGGCTCTCCAGGATCGCCTTTTCCCGCTGCACCCGGTGCGCAATGAGCGCGCGGATGAAAGCGGCGGGATGGCCGCGCAGCGGCCCATGGCCGGGCAGCAGCCAGCGATCCTCGCGCGCGGCCAGTCGGCGCAGATGGATCAGGTACGCGGCCATGTCGCCGTTCGGCGGGCTCACGACGCTGGTCGACCATGTCATCACGTGATCGGCGGAAAAAAGCGCACCCGCCCGCGCGAAGCAGAGATGATCCGCCGCGTGTCCGGGCGTGTGCAGCACGGAAAGTCCCGCCACTTCATCGCCCTCGGTGAGCGCGTGGTCGATCGGCACATCGGGTTGCAGGCTTGGCTGGAAGCCGAACACCGCCGCACCCGTGGCGGCGCGGAGTGCCGCGGCGGCACCGACATGGTCCCGATGGCCGTGCGAGAGAAGGATGCGGCGGATGCCTCCCCCGCCGGCCGCGACCACGGCCGCCACGTGCGCCGCATCGTCGGGGCCCGGATCGAGCACCGTCATCCCGTCCTCGGCCTCGATCAGGTAGGTATTGGTGCCGTGATAGGTCATCGGCCCGGGGTTGTTGGCGACCACGCGCCAGATGCCGGGGATGACGGGCAGCGCAATACCGCGCTCCGGCTCTGGCTCGGTGAGGAATTTGGCACCCTCCAGCGGGCGCGTGTGCTCGCCCGCCGAGGCGGCGGCTTGCTGCGGCGCCTCGGCCATTCAGTGCGTCGCCGCCATCTCGGGTTGCCTGGCCTCGGCAAACCACGCCATCGCCGCATCCACGCCGCCAGGGCTGTGCGGCACCCCGTTGATCTTGAGGCTCATCTCGACGGCGCCGAGCGCGCCCAGCACCATCGGCTCGTTGAGATCGCCGAGATGCCCGATGCGGAACACCCGGCCCCGCAGCTTCCCGAGCCCGGCGCCCAGCGCGACATTGAAGCGCCTGAGCGCGGTTTCCCGGATCGCGTCCGCGTCGTGCCCGTCAGGCGTCCAGACCGCGGTCACGGAATCCGAAACCCGCGCCGGGTCGGTGCAGAAAAGCTCCGGGCCCGCATTGCCGCTCCAGCATTGCACTGCTCGCCGCACGCCCTCGGCCAGACGACGGTGGCGGGCGAAAACCGAGATCAGACCCTCCTCCTCGATCAGCCGGAGCGATTCCTTGAGGCCGAAGAAGAGGGCAACCGGCAACGTCCCGCAGAAGCTCTTCTGGCGGCGGGCCAGCATCTCCGTCCAGTCGAAATAGTAGCGTGGCAGGCTGGCCCTCGCATGCGCCGCCATCGCCCTCTCGCTCACCGCCGTGAAGCTCATCCCCGTGGGCAGCATCAGGCCCTTCTGGCTGCCCCCGACCAGCGCATCGATCCCCCACGCATCCATCCAGCATTCCATCGATCCGAAGGAAGAGATGGTATCGGCAAAAAGCAGCGCCGGATGGCCGATCTCATCGAGCATCCCGCGCGCTTCCTCGAGCGGCAGGCGCACGCCGGTCGAGGTCTCGTTGTGTACGATGCAGAGCGCGCGGAACGTCTTCCCCTTGTCGGCGGCGAGCATCCGGCCGAGTTCGCCAAAATCGGCCCCGCGCCTCCAGTCCGCCGCCAGGGTCTCGACCGCCAGCCCGAACTTCCGCCCCATCTTCGCCCAGTCATCCGAGAAATACCCCGATTCCACCATCAGGATGCGATCGCCCGGCGCGCAGAGATTGGCGAACGTCGCCTCCCATGCGCCATGCCCGGCGGCGGTGTACAGAAAGACATGCTGCTCGGTCCCGAGCATGCGCTTCAGTCCCGCCACGCAGCTCTCGTAAAGGGCAAGAAATTCCTCGTCGTTGAAATCGACCGTGGCGTGCGCGATCGCGCCGAGCACGCTGTCGGGGATGTTGGTCGGGCCGGGTCCGAAGAAAAAATTGCGGCCGCGCGGCGCTTGCTTCACGAAGGTCTCCTTCGGGCTGGTGCCCCCGAGCACCAGCCCGAGGGCATGGCCGTGCCATTGGCCCGCGTCTCGCCGTATCACGAATCAATTCGGCGTGCCCAGAGAGGCGCTTAGGGTGAGGCCCTCAGTGAGAGGCCCTTAGGGGGAGGTCCCGCACCGCCCGGCCGGGGCCGGAGCAGAGCTTTCCTTCAGCGGTTGGTCAACTGCTCCAGCCGCTCGGGATAGCGCTCCCCCTGCACGGCGATTTCGCCAAGCGCTCCCTCGATCTCGCGCAACTCCCCCGCCGTGAGATGAATGTCCGCCGCGCCGATATTCTCCTCGAGGCGGTGCAGCTTCGTGGTGCCGGGGATCGGAACGATCCACGGCCTCTGGGCAAGCAGCCAGGCGATCGCGATCTGCGCCGGGGTCGCCCGCTTCCGGCCCGCAATCTCGCTGAGCCGATCGACCAGCCCGCGGTTCGCCTTGCGCGCCTCGGGCGTGAAACGCGGAACGATATTGCGAAAGTCATTGCTCTCGAAGGTCGTGCTCTCGCTGATCGCCCCGGTCAGAAAGCCTTTGCCCAGCGGACTGTAGGGAACGAAGCCGATTCCAAGCTCCTCGAGCGTCGGGAGCACCTCCTTCTCCGGCCGCCGCCACCACAGCGAGTATTCGCTCTGCACCGCCGTGACCGGCTGCACGGCGTGGGCGCGCCGGATCGTCGCCACGCCCGCCTCGGACAGGCCGAAATGTTTGACCTTGCCCTCCCGGATCAGGTTTTTCACTGCCCCGGCCACATCCTCGATCGGCACCTCCGGATCCACGCGGTGCTGATAGAGAAGATCGATGACATCGGTCTTCAACCGCTTGAGTGAGGCTTCGGCCACTTCCCTGATGTGCTCCGGCCGGCTGTTCAGGCCGCGCTGCGGCCCGCCCTTCGGATCGATATCGAACCCGAACTTGGTCGCGATCGCGACCTTCCCGCGAATCGGAAGAAGCGCCTCGCCCACCAGTTCCTCGTTCGTGAACGGGCCGTACACTTCCGCCGTATCGAAGAAGGTCACGCCACGTTCGAACGCGGAGCGGATCAGCGCGATCATCTCTTGCCTGTCCGCCGGCGGCCCGTAGCCGAAGCTCATTCCCATGCAGCCCAGCCCGATCGCCGAGACTTCCAGGTTGCTCTTTCCAAGCCTGCGTTTTTCCATCGTTCTCTCTCCTTACATGCGGTACTGCTCGTCGCTCACCTTCTCCAGCCACTCGGCGGTCCTGCCGTCCAATGCCTCCTGCAGGGCGATGTGCGTCATCGCCGTTGTCGGCGTCGCCCCGTGCCAATGCTTCTCGCCCGGCGAAAACCACACCACATCGCCGGGCCGCACCTCCTCGACCGGCCCGCCCCAGCGCTGCACCCACCCGAGCCCGTACGTGACGATCAGGGTCTGCCCGAGCGGATGCGTGTGCCATGCCGTGCGGCTGCCTGGTTCGAAGGTCACGCTCGCACCGCGAACGCGCGCCGGCTGAGGCGCCTCGACCAATGGGTCGATCCGCACGGTACCAGTGAAATACTCGGCCGGTCCTTTCCGCGACGGCTGCGAACCGCTCCGCCTGATCTCCATGCTCTTTCTCCTCTCGACGAAGGAACAGTCTCGCCACCCGGCGCTGGCCGGCAATCCAGTGCATGGAATCACGCGTGAGTGACACGGATCCTCGGCGCGCCATCCGCTCTCCCTCTGGGAGAACCACCCTTTTTCTTCTCCCTCTCCCTTTGGGAGAATCCCTCTTTCCTTCTCCCCCCTCTCCCTCTTTTCTTCTCACCCCCCTCTCCCTCTGGGAGAGGGGGGTTGGGGGGGAGAGGGGCCCGGGGGGAGAGGGGTCGAGAGTGAGGCACCGGAGGGGCAAATCACTCATCCATGGAAATCGACACTAAGGGAAGCCACTTCGCGTGATTAGCCGGTATAATATGCATGAACCAATGAACCAGGCTCATGAATGCCGCGCGCGAATATCCACGACCTGCTCGCCTTCGTCGCCTCTCGCGGCGGACGGAGGGGATCAGCAGGCCACTGAAAACAAAGTGCCCCGCCCCCGCAGTTCGCCCGCGCTCAACGGATCGGGGCAGGCTTCGACGATCCAGCCCCCCAGACCGTCTCTTCCGTCCAACCGAGGGCGCTGAATTCCTCGGCTCGCAACGAAGCCTCGTTCGCCGAAAAAAACTCGTCAAGTTGAGGGGGGCGAACCGAAGTCCCACTCAGCATGGCGTGAGCCTGCCCTCGGTGATGGATCTGATGTTGAAAGAGGTGCAGCAGAAGCCGGTCCAGCCGCTCGTGTTGTACATGGGTCCCACGGTGTACGGCGACGATTTGTCCGAGGCCTGCTTCGTCCGTTCTGTCGATGACGGCGAGCAGGCGCAGGTCCACTTCGGCCTGCGCCTGTCGGAGTGCCGCGACAGTGCCGCACGGCTCAGGGTCGGCCCAGGCCGCCGGGCCGAGTGTGCCGCCCTCCATGGCATCTACGTAGAAGCGGTCAATGATCAGGATGTGGTTCAGCGTCGCGCGCAGGCTCGGGAAGAAGCTCGTGCGCATGGCAACGAACTCCTCTTGCGATAGGGCAGCACAGGTTGTGAGCAGGCGATGGTTGGCCCAGGCATTGTTGTGCGCCAAGGCGTGATAGGGAAGCAGAGTGGCCGTCGGCTCCGCTGACATCCGCAACGAACTCCTGTCGTCCCGTCGGACGGTATTGATGCAGCCCCGAGAGTGAAGCGTGCAGTGGGTTGGCCGCGACAGCAAGATCCGCTGTCCACCCTGAGCCGAAATTCGAACCGAGACATTACTCCTAGTACCCCGAATCAAACTTGAGTGACACAAATCCCCCGCGTCCGATCGTCATCATTTTCCCTCTCCCTTTGGGAGAGTCCCTTTTTTTCTTCTCCCCTCTCCCTCCTTTCTCCTCCCCCCTCTCCCTCTGGGAGAGGGGGGTGAGGGGGGAGAGGGACCGGAGGGCAAATCACTCATCCGTGGAAATCGACACTAGTGGAAGCCACTTCGCGTGATGAGCCGGTATAATATGCATGAACCAATGAACCAGGCTCATGAATGCCGCGCGCGAATATCCACGATCTGCTCGCCTTCGTCGCCGTCGCGCGGGAAGGCAGCTTCACCAGGGCCGCCGCCAGGCTTGGTGTCTCCCAATCCGCCCTCAGCCATGCCATCAGGGGGCTCGAGGAGCGTCTGGGCCTTCGGCTCCTCGCCCGCACCACGCGCAAAGTCGCCCCGACCGAAGCGGGTGAGCGCCTGCTGCGCACCGCGGCTCCGCGCCTCGACGAAATCGAGAAGGATCTGGCCGCGCTCAGCGAACTTCGCGACAAGCCGGCCGGCACCATCCGCATCACCGCCGGCGAGCATGCAGCCGAAACCCTGCTCTGGCCCGCGGTGGCCCGGCTGCTCGCGGAATACCCTGACATCAAGGTCGAAATCATCATCGACTACGGCCTGACCGACATCGTCGCCGAGCGTTATGACGCCGGCGTCCGCCTTGGCGAGCAGATCGCGAAGGACATGATCGCCGTGCGCATCGGCCCGGACATGCGCATGGCGGTCGTCGGCGCGCCGTCCTATTTCGCGAAGCAGCCGCGGCCGCGCACGCCGCAGGACCTCGCCGGTCACAACTGCATCAATCTGCGCTTGCCGACCTTGGGCGGCCTCTACGCCTGGGAATTCGAAAAAGGCGCACGCGAACTCCGCGTTCACGTCGAAGGACAGCTCGTCTTCAACAACATCGCCCTCAGATTGCGCGCCGCCCTGGCCGGCCTCGGCCTGGCGTACATGCCCGAGGATCAGGTGCGCCCCTATCTCGCGGATGGACGCCTCATCCGGGTGCTCGCCGACTGGTGTCCGCCATTTCCAGGCTACCACCTCTATTATCCGAGCCGCCGCCAGCTCACACCCGCCTTCGCTCTGCTCGTCGACGCGCTGCGCGCCAGGCGCTGAAGCCGCGCCGCGCCGTTGCCTGGGGTGGCAACGGCCTTCCCAAAGCGCTACATGCAACGCATGAGAGCGATCAGGACAGGGGCACAGCGGATGCAGCAGCGCCGGCGCGACAAGCTCCGGGCGGCTGGGCTGCGGCCGGTGCAGATCTGGGTGCCCGACACCCGGGCTGCCGGTTTTGCCGAGGAATGCGCCCGGCAGGCGCGGCTGATCCGGGAGAGTGAGACCTCGGAGAGCCGGGCCGAGGACGAGGCCTGGTTCGCGGTGTCCGATACGAGCGGTTGGACGGTGTGAGGCGCGGGGACTTGGTGACGGCCGCCTTACAAGGCGACCAGGGCAAGCCACGGCCCGCTCTCGTGGTGCAGTCGGATCATTTTGGCAATCTTGCTTCGGTCACAGTCCTGCCGATCACCAGCACGTTGATTGACGCGCCCCTGTTGCGGGTGCCGGTCGAGCCGCGCGAGCAGAACGGGGTTGGCCCGGCGCTCGCAGATCATGGTGGACAAGCCGCAAACTCCGGGGAGGAGCAAGCTGGGGCCGGTCATTGGCCACTTGGATGACGTGACGATGGTGACTGTTAACCGGGTCCTGGCCGTCTTTCTCGGGCTAGCCTGACGCAAGAAGTTGGGATTGGTTCGGATTGGTGGACACCGAATGATGCGTTCGCACGAGGTGTCCGATCATGCGAAAACCTGACCGCCCCATGCTCCCACTCCGTTCTCCGCGGCTTCCACGGCAACGCACCAGGCGCTGAAGTGCTACGCCGCGCCGCCATCATGCGCGCACGCCCTGCCCCTGCACGACGGCCAGGCTGTGCCGCGCGATCATCAAATCCTCGTCCGTCGGGATGACCCACGCGGAGGCTTTGCTGCCGGGCCGCGACAGGCAAGGGCCGCCGCGCTCGTTCGCCGCCCGGTCGCATGCGATGCCAAGCCATGCCGCATCCTCCGCCACGCGCCGGCGGATCTCGGCGGCGTGCTCGCCGATCCCGGCGGTGAACACGAGCGCATCGAGTCCGCCGAGGCTCGCCGCGAGCGAGCCCAGTTCCCGGCCGATCCGATAAACGAAGAGATCGATCGCCTTCCCGGCCCGCGGATCGCGGCTTTCGAGCAGCGTCCGCATATCGTCGCTGATCCCGGAAACGCCGAACAGCCCCGAATCGTGATAGAGAAGATTGCTGACCGCATCGGCCGTCATCCCTTTTTGCTCCAGCAGATAGAGCACCACCCCCGGATCGAGCGCGCCGCAGCGCCGGCTCATCGGCAACCCGTCGAGCGCCGTGAACCCCATGGTCGTCGCCACGCTCTTCCCCGCCCGCATCGCGCACATGCTCGCCCCGCTGCCGAGATGGGCAACCACCACCCGGCCGGCGGCGACCTCCGCTCCCGCGACGTCAGCCAGCACGCTCGCGATATATTCATAGGAAAGACCGTGAAACCCGTACCGCCGCACGCCCTCCTCCTCGAGCGCGCGCGGCAGCGCGAACGCCGTCGCCGTTGCGGATTGCGTATGATGGAACGAGGTGTCGAAGCAGGCCACCTGGACCAGCGTCGGATGCAGTTTTGTAATCGCATCGATCGCCGCCAGGTGATGCGGCTGATGCAGCGGTGCCAGGGGAATGAGCCGGGCCAGCTCCCGCACGACCTCCGCGTCGATCCGCACCGGCCCCTTGTACAGCGCACCGCCATGCACGACGCGATGGCCGGCAGCGATCAGCCGCTGCCCCGGGAAGCGCTTCTCGATCCAGCCCAGCAGAATCCCGAGAGCGTCCTCGTGGCTCGCGCCTTCCGGCATGGGCTCGTCGATCAGCGCCGCCCCGGACCCGTCCCTGGCCGAGAAGTGGATGCGATGCCCGATCCCCTCGCACGCGCCCTCGCAATGGAGGTCCCGCCGCGTCGGGCGGTCACCGCCCGGAAAGAGCGCGAACTTGATGCTCGAAGAGCCGGCATTGAGGACGAGGATCGCTGCATTCACGGCGCGCCCTCAGCCCAGGATATGGTAGCCGGCATCAATGTATTCGATGTTGCCGGTCAGGGCCGCCGCATCGTCGCTGACGAGAAAGCTCGCCACGTTGCCGACATCCTCGATTCCCACAAGCTGGTGTTCGGGCGTCCGCGATCGCGTGCGCTCGAGGAGTTCGTCGAACCGCTCGATGCCGGAGGCAGCACGCGTCCTGAGCGGACCCGGAGAGAGAGCATGCACGCGGATGCGCTTCGGCCCCAACTCGGCCGCCATGTAGCGCACCGCGCTCTCCAGTGCCGCCTTCACCGGCCCCATGACATTGTATTCCTCGACCACTTTTTCCGAGCCGTAGAAAGTGACGGTCAGAAGACAGCCGCCGTTCGTCATCAGCGGCTCCGCCATCCGGGCCATCCGGATGAAGGAGTGGCAGGAGACGTCCATCGCCATGTTGAATCCGGCCTGCGAGCAGTCGGTGATCCGGCAGTGCAGATCGTCCTTGGGCGCATAGGCAATCGAATGCAGGACGAAATCGAGCCGTCCCCACTCGCTCTTGACACGCTCGAAGACCGCCTCGAGCTGGCCCGGTTCACGCACATCGCATGGAACGAAAATCGGGCTCGCCAGCCGCTCGGCGAGCGGCTGGACGTAAGGTCGGGCCTTTTCATTAAGATAGGTGATGGCGAGTTCCGCGCCGTCGCGCCGGAACTCCTCCGCGCAGCCATAGGCAATGCTGTGGTCGTTGGCAATGCCGACAACCAACCCCTTCTTGCCAGCGAGTGACATGCGTTTCTCCTTGCCGTCTCGTTCCGGAAACTTCCGACACTCGCCCTTGGCACTCCTTGATCTCAATCAGTCCTTCCGCGCCGGGAATGCCTCTGATGAACCTTCCGGGATCCCTCGTGCGATGTGTCATGAAGACTGTTCTACGGCTTTATGAACCAAACAAAGCCACGGCCCATCCGCCGCACCATCCGGGCCGAAACCACCAAGATCGAGTCCTTCAACGACTTCCTCGATTGGATCGCCTTCGGCGGGCCGGTCGTGAAGAGCGGCGACCCGGTCGAGCAGGAAAAGCAACTCAAATACGCCAGCCTCGTTGCCAACACGGTGATGCTGTCCAACGTCGCCGACATGACCGCCGTACTGGCGTCCATGGCCAAAAACAAGCAGCCGGTCACCCCGGGGCTGGTCGCTTGCTTCAGTCCCTATACCCGCGAGCACATCCGTCGATTCGGCCAGTACGTGCTGGATATGAACGACCTGCCGGCACCACTGCAGCCCGAGCCGCTCCCCTTCGAGGTGACTTTGTGACCACTTTTTACACGTATCTTGAACCTTCCCCTGCGCGGACTCCCCATCGATCTCCATCTGAGTGGCGGAGAGGCGAATTACGCTCAAAATGTAACCGAGGTCACAGTGCATGCCCATAAAATGCACCATGGTTTGCCTCGACGAAATGCTTGCCCTGTTGGGCGCATCGCGACGAGGAGGCTGATATGGCGGACATCGTAGACCAAGATCGGTGGGGCATTTGCGGGTTCGTATCCGTGCTGAACGGGCTGCGGGCGGCACACAAGCTTACGAAATGGACGGATGGCAAATCGAGCGAACTGAGTTTGCCAGAGATTCAGACGCGGCTCTACGCCGAGATCGTGACTTATCTGAAGTACTTAGTCTTCACGAAGTCCCCTCTCGTGGCGCAGATCGAAGAAATCAGCAGTATCTGCTCGCCCTCAGGCACGCCGAAGCGCAACATCGACCAAATCGTCCGGTTCATCGAGGGTCGGCTGCGGGAGATTGCGACGAACGGCGGATCAGAGAGCAGCATCCAAAAACAAATGCAGGCGCTCATTCAGGGGGAAGGCGATAACAGCATCATCGTCGCCATGACGCCTGACTCCTTGGTGGACTACATGACGTGGGCGGGCGTAAAAAATGCCGTGAATGCGAAGTTAGAGACGACGATGAACACGAGCGATAATTTACTAACGCACAAGAACTGCATCATTGGAGTCGGTGGGAAGGTGGACGCCAAGGCAAAGTACAACGGTTTGCAGCACTGGATCTACGTGGATAAAGAGGGTGTACTCAATAACTGGGGAGACAAAACGCCACTCAAGTCGGGGACCTCAGGCGTTGATCTGTTTGGCGATTGGGCCACATTTATCACCCACGTGATCAAGATGCCGGATTGACCGTGCCCCTGAGTTAGGGCCGTGCATAACTGGGAATTTCCGGGTTACGGGTTGCGATGAGCGCCGGCGCAGAGCCCGCAAGAGGCTCGAGCGCCGGCGCGGCGATGATTGTCAGAACCGCCATGGGAGCACGATAGCCCAGTGCCGAATGGGGCCGCGCGGTGTTGTATTGGTGGCGCCAGGCGGCGATTTCTTCCTGGGCATGGCGGAGCGAGCGGAACCAGTGCAGGTTCAAGCACTCGTCCCGGAGCCGGCCGTTGAGTGATTCGACGAAAGCGTTCTGGATGGGCTTGCCGGGCTGGATGAAACGCAGCCGAACGCCGGTTCGTTCGGACCACTCGAACATCGCCCGGCTCGTGCCCTCGGGGCCGTTGTCGAGCACGCTCTCGTCCGGCCGGCCGTGCTCCAGGGCAATCGCGTCGAGATAAAGGGCAAGCCGCAGGCCAGAGATCGAAAGATCGACGATCTGGCCTGGGCAGAACGGGCTATGGTCGTCAACGATGTTGAGGATCCGGAAGCGCCGATAGTCGGCGAGCTGATCGCTCATGAAGTCAAGAGACCAGCGCTGCATCGGCCGCTCCGGCACCCGCGGCGCGATCCGGTCGCGGCGGGGAAGCTTGCGTCGCCACCGCATCATGGCAAAAAGCACCAGGAGGTACAAGGTTTTTGCTGTGTTTGGTTGATAAAGGCGCTGTTCTCTTTTGAAAAAAGAGAACCAGAAAACTTCTAACCTTTCGTCGGGAGTCCCGGGGGCGGCGCCGGGTCCGGAAAACGAAAGAAGTCTTTTTGCTTCTTTTTCTTCAGAAAAAGAAGAACCTTCCTTTTCAATGACGGCCCGACGGCAGCAGAATTGTCAGCTTCAGGTCAGGCCGGCCGGCCAGGATGAACGTCACCTGCTCATAACTGAGAAAGCCGTCCTCCGGATGGTTGAATGTGCGCCTCCCTCCCTCACGCGATAGCACCGCCTGCGCGCCCCAGAGTTCCGCGAAGCGCGGACTGCGCACCCGCAGCTCTTCCGTGAGCGCGCGCACGGGCGCATCCTCGATATGCGTGCCGATAGTGGCCCGGAACTCCGCCACAACACGCCGCGCGCGCTCATCGTAATCGTGGATCAGAATCCGCGCGGCAGGTTCGAGGAAGATGTAGCGGAGCAGGTTGCGCTCGCCGGGCCGGTCGAGCCAGGCCACGAACAGCCGCGCCGCCCGCTCGTTCCAGCCGATCGCATTCCAGCCGCGATCGAGGAGATAGGCCGGCGAATGGATGCTCGTCAGGCAGGCGAGCACGGCCGGCGGAACCGCGTCTGCCTCGTCATCTCCCTCGTTCGGATCGCGCCGGTCGGCCAGTTCGAACAGATAGGCGCGCTCCGCATGGCCGAGCTTCAGCGCCCCGGCAAGCCGCGCCAGCGCCAAGGGCGAAACGGAGACATCGCGGCCCTGCTCGAGCCAGGTGTACCAGGTCACACTCAACCCCGAGAGCTGCGCCGCCTCCTCGCGTCGCAGCCCCGGTGTCCGCCGCCTCCCGCTCGCCGGCAGTCCGACCGCCTCGGGCGTCAGCTTCTCCCTCTGGGCGCGAACGAAATCGCCGAGCTGCCGCTTGCGCGTGCCGGATGAGGCCTTGACCATGGTGAAAAATATACCCGTATAAACACGGGCCTTAAACCGGTTTCCGATAACGGATACAGGTTGCGGCATGCGGATTTGCGGAACGGAAAAGGCAATGACGGAGAATCCGAGCCACGAAACCCTGGTCGGGAGCCAGTTCGGATCGCGCGCAGGCGCCTATCTGACCAGCCAGGTGCATGCCCAGGGGGCCGATCTGGCCGCCCTTGCCGCGCTTGCCCAAGGCCATCCCGGCACGCGCGTCCTCGATCTGGGCTGCGGAGGCGGGCACGTCACCTTCAACGTCGCGCCGCATGTCGGAGAACTGGTTGCCTACGACCTGTCGCCCGAGATGCTCGCTGTCGTGGAGAGGGCGGCGCGCGAGCGTGGCCTCGGCAATGTGATAACCCGGCAGGGTTCGGTGGAGCATCTACCCTTTGCTGATGCCTCCTTCGATATCGTCCTCAGCCGCTATAGCGCCCATCACTGGCGGGATTTTACGGGCAGCCTCCGCGAGGCGGCCCGCGTCCTGAAACCGGGTGGCATCGGCGGCTTCGTGGATACGGTCGCGCCCGGCACGCCCCTGCGGGACAGCTTCTTCCAGGCGATCGAACTGCTGCGCGACCCCTCGCACGTCCGCAATTATGCGCGGGCGGAATGGGAAAAGGCGCTCGCGGAAGCCGGGCTTGCCTGTGAAACCACGCGGCACTTCCGCGTGCGGCTGGATTTCGCCTCCTGGGTGGAACGCATGGGAACGCCCGCGATGCAGGTCGCGGCAATCCGGGCGCTGCAGAAAGCCGTCTCGAGCGATGTGACAAAATATTTCGATACCGAACCGGACGGCAGCTTCAGCATCGACGTCGCTCTCTTCGAGACGCGAAAGCTCTTCTAGCCGGTCTTGTCAGCCTTCCGAGACTCTTCGCGCGGTGAGCGACGAAGGCTGTTCTTTCTTGAAAGAAAGAATCAAAGAACTTTTCCCCGTTTCCCGGCTCAGACGGTCAGCATGATCTTGCCGATATGCGCGCCCGATTCCATCAGTTGATGCGCGGCAGCGACCTCGGCCAGCGGGAAGGTCGCGTGGATCACCGGCGCGATCGTGCCTCGGGAAAGCAGCGGCCAGACCGCCGCCTCGAGCTCACCGGCGATCGCCCCTTTCTCGGCCGTCGTGCGCGGCCGCATGGTCGAGCCCGTGATGGTCAGCCGCCGCAGCATCACCGGCATGAAATCGAACTGCTCGACCTTGGAACCCCCTTGGAAGGCGATCAGCACCAGCCTTCCGTCGCGGGCAAGGATACGGATGTTCCGCGCCATGTAGGGCGCGCCCACCATGTCCAGCACGACATCGACCCCGCGCTCCGAGGTCAGGCGAGGAATTTCCTCCACGAAATCCTGCTCGCGGTAATTGATCGCCGCGATCGCACCGAGGCGAAGACAAGCCGCGCATTTCTCCGCCGAGCCCGCCGTCGCGTACATGCTGGCGCCGCGCGCCCGGCCGAGCTGAATCGCCGCCGTCCCGATGCCGCTTGACCCGCCATGCACCAGCGCGCTCTCCCCGGCGCCAAGGCGGCCCGCGCGGAAGAGATTGGCCCAGACCGTGAAGAAGTTTTCCGGCAACGCCGCCGCGCGGATGGCATCGAAATCGGCCGGCCAGGGCAGGCATTGCGAAGACGGAACGGAACAGTATTCCGCATAGGCCCCGCCATTGCAGAGCGCGGTCACGCGATCCCCGACCCGCCATGGCGATGCCAGGGCACCGACCTCGACAACGTCACCGGCCGCTTCCAGCCCCAGCAGCGGGCTCGCCCCGGGCGGCGGCGGGTAAAGCCCCTTCCTCTGCATGATGTCGGGCCGGTTCACGCCAATCGCCGCAACCTTGATCAGCACCTCGTCCGGCTGGGGCACGGGCACCGGCACTTCCGCCGTTTCCAGCACCTCCGGCCCGCCGGGCGCGGCACAGACGATCGCGATCATATGGTCGGGCAAGGGCATGAGAAGGCCGCTCCGGGCAGTGCCAGAGCAAAGAATGCCGGCGCAGAGCGGTCAAGCTGCGGTACCTGACGCAAAGATTGCAATTTCTTTTCGTTGCATTGACGGGGTTGCGCAACTGCGAAGCGCAACAGAGAATCGGCCCGGGGACCATCGGTAGGGGCGGCCGAGGCAGCACGCCGCTTCGGGGGAATGGAATGCGCATCACGCGCCGCGTTCTGCTGGCGGGAGCCGCTCAATTCGGGCTCGGGGCGGCGCCGGTGCGCCAGCCCGCGCCCTCCTCCGGCCCGCCGCTCGCACTCGGTGCCCTCTTCCCGCTCTCCGGCGAAGCGGCCCTGCTCGGCGACGAGGCCTTCCGCGGCGTGGCCCTCGCGGCCGAGGCCCTGAACGCAGCGGGTGGGCTCGGCGGGCGCAAGATCGCGCTCAAGCGCGCCGATGCGCGCGACCCGTCCATCGCCGCCGCCGCCGCCAAGGCGCTCATCGAGAAGCAGGAGGTCGCGGCAATTTTCGGCACCGGCCCAACCCCCATGTCTCTCTCGGCCTCCGCGACGTCCGCCCTCGCCGATGTTCCCTATTTCGAGCTGACGGCCACCGGCGCTGCCGTGACCGGCCGCGGCTTGCCCGCCGTGTACCGCTCCTGCCCCCAGGCGGATGCCCTGGGCACCTTGACCGTGACAGCGCTCGCCGAGGTCCTGGCCCCGCTCTGGCATCGCGAGCCGAAATCCCTGCGTATCGCCGTGCTCACCACCAGCGACGAGCTCGGCCAGGCGATCTCGGCGGCCCAGGCGGCCGCCTGCAAGCGCCGCGGCCTCGGAATCGCGCAGACGCTCGCCTACCCGGGCGGAACGGTCGACTTCATGCCACTGATTCGCGCGCTGAAACTGGCCCGCATCGAGGTCGTGCTGCACACCGGGTTCTCCAACGACATCGTGCTCTTCTACCGCGGCATGGCCGAGGCGCGCTGGCAACCGGGAATGGTGATCGGCAGCGGCCCGTCCTACCCCATGGCCGATACGCGCGCTGCCGTCGGCCCCGCCCTGGACGGCACGCTGATCGCCGACTTCCCGCCCTACGCGATCGATCCGCACGCAGCACCTGGCGTGGCAGCGGTGGAAGCCGCCTATCAGCAACGCTACGGCGCGGCACCCCGTTCAGGGCTGAGCCTGGCGGCCTATGTCGGCGCGGGCTTTTTCTTCACGGCAATCGCCAAGGCTGGCGGGACCGACCGCCTGAAGCTTCGTGCGGCGATCCTCGCCAACAATGTCGCGAACCACACCACGGCCAATGGCTGGGGCGCTGATTTCGACGCCACCGGGCAGAATCTCCGCGCCTACCCCGTGCTCGCGCAATGGCAGAACGGGCGTGCCGCCGCTGTCGCCCCGATCGAGTTCGCAGTCGCGCTGGCCGAGCCAAGGCTGCGCGCGCTGCCCGCAACCCGGGCCCAGAAAGAAGATCCGTGATCATCGTTGCGCGTCGCTCCGATCCTTGAACCCGCCGTGGGCGAGCGTGCAGTCCCGAGCGGATCGTGCCATGCTTCCATGAGAAGCAAGAGGAAGTGGCATGAGCGAGGAGGGAAGATTTGCCGGGCGCGGCGCAATCGTCACCGGCGGAGCCTCCGGAATCGGCGAGGCGATCGCCGCGCGGCTCTCCCGGGAAGGCGCGCGCGTCAGTCTCTGGGACCGTGACGCCGCCGCGCTCGACCGCGCGCGGGCCGCCATCTCCGCTTCCCACGGCCTGCAACTCGACGTCGCCGATGCGGACGCCGTTGACCGTGCCGCCGTCGAGACCGAATCCGCGCTCGGACGGATCGATATTCTGGTCGCCTCGGCCGGCATCACCGGGCCGAACATGCCGCTCTGGGAATACCCGATCGAGGAATGGCGCCGCGTGTTCGATGTCGATGTGCACGGTCTCTTCTATTGCAACCGCGCCGTCGTGCCGCTGATGCGCAAATCCGATTACGGCCGCATCGTCAACATCGCATCGATTGCCGGCAAGGAAGGAAATCCCAATGCCGCCGCCTACAGTTCGGCCAAGGCGGCCGTGATCGGGCTCACCAAGTCGCTCGGCAAGGAACTGGCGCGGAGCGGCATCCGCGTCAACTGCGTCACTCCTGCGGCGGTCGAGACGCCGATCTTCGCGCAGATGACCGATGCGCAGATCACCTTCATGAAGGGCAAAATTCCGATGGGCCGTTTCGGCCTCGCAGACGAGATCGCCGCCCTGGTCTGCTGGCTGGCCAGTGAGGAATGCTCGTTCTCGACCGGTGCCGTCTTCGACATCTCCGGTGGCCGCGCAACCTACTGAACTCCAGCCGCCCTGCCCTCTCAGCGGATCAGGCTCACCGGATCAGGCTGAGCGCGAGGATGACGAGGAAGAGAAACCCGATCAGTCCGAGATAGACATGCAGCAGGCCCGATTGCAGCACCCTGAGCCACTCCGCCAGGCCGCGCACCATCCTGACCGCAGGGGAGAATAGCCAGGGGCCGAACAGCGGCGCCACATCGTGGCTGAAGGCGAGCCTGGTGACGAAATACTCGCGCGCCTCCGTCTCGCGCCTCGTCTCCGCGGTCGGGCGATAGATGAAACTGTAGAACGTGCGCAGCGCGTTCGAGAAGGTGAGCGCCGTGGTCGCCGTGCGTGCCATCTCGGGCGTCGTGCCGCCATACCACACAGGCGCCCGGCGCACCGGCCGGGCCGCGCGCGCGGCAACGAGGAGCCCGATCGGCAACAACGCAAGCAGCGGCATCACGATCACGAGCAGGCTCGGCGAGATGAAGGCGAAGCTCGCCGTGAGCGGCACGAGAAGCGGGCCCGCATGCATCAGTGCCGGCGAAGCCGCGCCGAAATGCCCCCGCGCGGCAGTCACCAGCGCCCCGAGCCAGAGCGGCATGCCGACCGCCAGCGCCAGCACGAGCGCGCCCAGCACCGCAACAGCGGCAACGCTTCCCGCCCGCACCCTCCCCGGCGCATGGTTTCCGCCACCGAGCATCCCGATGCCGAACAGCTTGACGAACGTTGCGAAGGCAACCGCCGCGGTCAAGGCAAGCCCGGCGCCCGCCAGCGCCAGCACCAGCCGTCCGCCCATGCCCGGCAGATGAAAGCCCTGGAACAGCGTCTGGAACACGAACCACTCGCTGACGAAGCCCGCCTGCGGCGGCATCGCGGCGAGGCTCATCGCCCCGAACAGCGCCCCCACCCCGAACACCATCGGCGTGCGCCGGGCGAAATTCGAATGGCGGATCTCATAGCCGCCGGTTGCCGCCAACACGCCATCCGCGGTGAGGAACAGCGTGCCTTTCGCCAGGGCATGACCGGCAAGATGCAGCAGCGAAACGGTCCAGGCGAGCCCGGCCAGCGCGGCAAGACCGCTCGCCCGGAACATCAGGCTCGCGCCCAGCGTCGCCACCGCGATCGCCGCGTTCTCGGCCGACGAGAAGGCAAGAAGACTCCGCCAATCATCCTGCTGGAACGCATAGAGCACCGCCAGAATAGCGCTCAGCACGCCGACCGTGACAACGAAAATCCCAAGCCCGTACTCCCCGCGCGCCGGCAGCCAGTCGAGCAGCCCGCGCGCCAGCCCGAAGAAGGCGGCGTTCAGCACCACTCCGGAAAGGATCGCCCCGCTCGCTCCGCTGCCCGCGCCATAGG